>ERZ827512.75-NODE-75-length-158479-cov-19.733866_pt1 | contig 158479 bp, 140 predicted proteins | sample MGYA00519916_ERZ827512 | MGnify/ENA primary metagenome ERZ827512 (study PRJEB31778, sample SAMEA3449335) | human gut metagenome | biome: human gut; feature: human-associated habitat; material: faeces | place: United Kingdom | collected 2010/2012 ...
GATTCAGTATATCGCGCAGCTTGACGACAGCCGTGCCCTTTCCATCGGCCTTCGCAACTTGGACTGCGTCCCGGGAACGATGCCGGACATCATCCTCAGCAACATGTCATTCAGGTAAGGTCGTTGTCCTCCTGAAAACCATATGGAAACCGGCTCCCGCCCCATTTTGGAGCGGGAGAATCCGGCTTTTCGCAAAAAAACGGAGGTTGTGCCATGAAACGCAAAGCGCTCCGCATCATGGCAGGTCTGATTGCAGAAAAGCGGATTGCGATCACGCTTGCCAACAGCGACCAGGCCGATGTGCGTGTCTTGTACGATTCGGAGGAAAACGTCATAAAGGACACGTACCCGATCTATCATAAGCAGTAAGCCTGCGAACATATCCGAAAAACACAATCATACCTGCGCTTGGCGCTGCAAGCTGCCCTTGCGGACTGTAACGCCTGTCCAGGAAACGAGGAATTTTAGATGGCAACACAAGTAACAAATTATCAATGCCCCGCTTGTATGGGGCCTCTCCATTTTACGGGAGAATCCGGCAGATTGGAGTGCGACTACTGCGGTTCGAGCTTCAATACAGCGGAAATTGAGGCGCTCTATGGGGAAAAAGAAGCGAATGCAGTGGAAGCGGCGCAAAACGCCGCCGAAGCAGAACAGGCCATCGCAGACGGCTCCGACTGGGACACCTCCGGTCTGAGCGAGGACTGGGGTGCAGACGCAGGCAGCATAAAAGCGTACTGCTGCCCGTCATGCGGTGCGGAGCTGCTCTGCGACGCAACGACGGCAGCCACGTCCTGCCCATACTGCGGAAATCCGTCGGTACTTCCGGGGCAGTTCGCCGGCATTTTGAAGCCCGACTTTGTGCTTCCCTTCAAGCTGAGCAAGGAGGATGCCATCAAGGCGCTGAAGAAGCATTATCTCAAAAAGCCATTGCTCCCATCGACCTTCTCCAAAGCCAACCATCTGGAGGAGATCAAGGGCGTGTACGTACCCTTCTGGATGTACGACGGCGAGGCCAGCGGAAGCGTCCAGTTCCATGCCACCACGGTACATAAATACACCTCGGGAGATTATGAGATCACGGAGACGAGCCACTACGACGTGCGACGCGCCGGCTCCATTGCCTTTGAAAAAATCCCGGTGGATGCATCCAGCAAAATGCCGGACGATTACATGGACTCCATCGAACCGTACGATTATGCAGAGCTAAAGCCGTTTTCCACGGCGTATCTGCCCGGATTTCTGGCGGACAAATATGATGTAAGCGTGGAAGACAGCCGGGATCGGGCGAATCGGCGCTGTGCAGGCTCGCTGGTGAATGCGCTGGAAAAAACCGTGACCGGCTATGCCTCCTGCAATGAAACGGGCCGGAGCATCCAGTTGAAGCGCGGAAAGGTGCATTACGCGCTGCTTCCCGTCTGGATCCTGAACACAAGATGGGAGGGCAAGGACTTCCTCTTTGCCATGAACGGCCAGACAGGCAAGCTGGTCGGCAACCTGCCGGTCAGCACAAAGCGGGTGATCGGTCTGTTTGCAGCGATCGCGGCGCTGCTTGTTGCTATCAGCGTGACGGCGATTCTGCTTATGGCACGGTAGGAGGGTGAGAACATGAAGAAACGGTTATTATGCCTCCTGCTGGTGCTCGTGACGGCGCTTGCCCTCTGCGTGAGCGCAGCTGCGGCAGTGCAGACGGGAGCGCAGCTGAACTATGTGACGGATGCCGCCGGACTTCTCAGGGAAGGCGAACGTGCGCGGCTGGAGAAAATGGCGGAAGCGGTTTCCCAGAAATATCGTGTCGGCGTTTACATTGTGACGGTGGAGGATTTCCGGGACTATCACGCCGACGGCGTCTACAAGGCAACCTATACCATCTATCATAACTACACCATGGGCGAAGGACCGAACCGCGACGGGATCATGCTCCTGCTCAGCATGGATGATCGCGACTGGGCAATGTTCTGCTACGGCTCACGCTGCGAATACGCATTCAACAGCTACGGGCAGGAGAAGCTGGAAAAGGTCTTTCTGGACGATTTCAGGGAAAATGACTGGTACGGCGGCTTTGAGGATTACGTCAAAGAATGCAGAGTCTATCTGGAAAAGGCTTCCACAGGAAAGCCCGTCCGGGCGAGCTTGTTCTATCCGCTCCTTATCGTGATCGGTCTTTCCCTGCTGGCAGCAGCCGCGGTCGTCGCCGTGATATGGCAGAAAATGGACACTGTATCAGAAAAAGCAACCGCGAACGCCTACGTCTCCGCGGGACTCCGGCTTACGGAGCAAACAGATCAGTTCACCCATAAGACGACCTCCAGTCGGAAGATCGAGCGCAGCTCTTCCAGTGGGAGCAGCAGCCAAAGCGAGTCCGGCGGCGGAGGCTCCGGTCGGAGCGGAAAATTCTGAGGGCGCGGCCATGAAAGGAATATGCAAACGGGTAGGCGCGCTGCTGCTGGCGATTGCTCTGCTGCTTTCCCTGTGCGCCTGTGCGCAAGGGAGGCGGCAGGAAAAACCCAACGACCAGAAGGGAAGCGCCGAAGCGGTAACGCTTCCCCCTGAGACGGACAGAGAAGCGCCGGAAACCCAGCCGGCGCAGGATACCCTTTCGCCGGAGGCCGAGACTGCGCTGGGATGGCTGCGGGACAGGATGGACTTTCCAATGACAATGTTTGGCGCGGCATATCTCGGTTATGTCGGCGGCCTGTTTGAGGAGGGCTTCGAGGCGGGCTTCCCCGCATGGCTGTGGGAAACCAATGAGGCAATGCTCCTCGAATACCCCTTCATCGTTGAGATCGACGAGGAGCACATTATCGGCGGTGCGGGGCATCTGTACTGCATCGTGCCGGTCGACGAGAACGCGACGGTTGCGATCAATCGTGTGCAGTGGAACGAAAAAACACAGACCGACGAGGTCACGGAGGTGCTCTACCGGTCAGAGAGCGGCGAGCCGGTGCTGCTCTTTGCGAACCTGGACGGCGTTGCATATGAGGCCGACACCCAGGTCTTCATCACTGACAACAACGGGAATACCTGCGAATGGGAGCCGTCCCTCGACGCGACGAGCCATCTTGCGCCGTGTATATCGGAAGCTGGAGACTATCTTTCGTTTGACTTTACGGAATATGCCTGGTACAACGCCCCGGCCGAGTTTTCCGCGTGGCTTGCCGACGGCTGGAGCGGCATGACCGCGCTCGGTCTTGCCGGATCGCAGCGTGACGGTATGGGCTGGATCACAGAAACCATGGTGGGGGAAACCAGCCGCTATGCCTATTTCTCGCTGCGCTTCTATCCTGAGGATGAGACGGGCGGTACGGTCGATCTGAATTGGGTATACGAAGACAGCGACGAATTTGAGGAGATGTGGAGCGGTTTCTGGACGATTCAGACCATTCAGGACGGGCCGAGCTATGTGACGCTCAGCTTGTCCCTTGTGGGCGGTAAAAACTATGGCGTCACGGACGGTCCGATGTATTTGTGTGAGACGTATCCCCTCCTGATCAGCCCGAGCGGCACAGAGCTGCTGGTCGGCGCGGGTGAGAGCGGCATTTGCCTGCCGTTCATGTCGCAAAGCACAACGGCATGTGTGCTGACACAGGCCGTAGGATAGAAGGTGTGCAGGGAGCCAACTGCTTTGAGGTTTGCATTTACAAATTCTGTTTGGTAGCAATCTAGCAAAAGTGCAACAATTTATCCTTTTCAAATTCAAGATGCGGGGGATTTGAGTTGCGCTTTTTCTACGTTTGGAAAAATGTACGGCTTCGGCGCATCATCCCTCAAATTTAGGGAACAAGGCTGTACCTTGTTGGGACACATTCTCTGTGCCCCGCTATCTTTTCAGCCTCTTCCGGATGTGCCGCCCCACCACAACTTCATATCGCCCCATTCTGCCCGCAGCAATCATGCTGCGGGCTTTTCTGCACCTTTAGGGCTTCATTGCCGTTCTCCGCCTCTGTGCGTTTGAAATTCCCACATTTCAAATTCACGGAGGGTTTTTATGTATTACAACACGAAGGGCGGAGCGCGGATTCGTGAACTTCGCATTGCAAAGAACTTCACACAGGATGATCTGGCAGAACATATGAATGTTTCCCACGGCTATATCAGCTTCATCGAGTCCGGGAAGAGAGGCTGCTCGGTTGATGTGCTGATCGCGCTCTCAAACCTGTTTGGCGTATCCATCGACTACATTGTTCTCGGCACCGTCACATATGGCTGGTTGTTCCTTTACCTGTTTTTGGCTTCCATCATCGGGCAATTCGGGGACCTTGCGATGTCAACGATCAAACGGACGGTTGGCATCAAGGATTTCAGCCGGGTTCTTCCGGGGCATGGGGGCATTCTGGACAGGTTTGACAGCTTCCTGTTTGCCGCGCCCTTTGCGGTGCTCTACGGCAATATGACCGGCTGCTTCCTGTGACTGATTTAGGGCCTATCTGAAAACCGTCAACATGCCCAAACAGCGGGTCTTTTCCGCCTGCTGTACGCCATTTTTCCTTGCAATACACAAAGTGTTCCTGCGGAAAAATGGCTTCAGCAGGCGAAAAATCCCTCGCTGTTGGTCATATTCCCGGTTTTCAGATAGACCCTAATAGTATAAAGAAAAGGCAGACATCATGGCGGTTTTCCATGTGTCTGCCTTTTTATTATTTTACTGAACGCCGGAGGTTTTGATCGGAATGCAGTGCTGACTTGCACTTACTTCGCCTGCTCCGCAATCTGCCTGAGCAGGATTTCCTCCGCGTACCCGCAGGCGCGCTCCACGGAACCGGGCTCGAAGGGGTTGGCCAGATTCGCGTAGCGCAGCGTTTCCAGATAGCTGCGGCTGCCGCCGGTCTTGCAGAGCTTGAGATAGTCCTGCCACGCCGCGTCCCTGTTCTCGGCGTACTTCTTCTTGAACTCCATCGCGCCCATGGTGGTGAGGGTGTAGTTGATATAGTAGAAGGGGTAGAGGTAGATGTGCAGCTTGTGATACCAGTAGCCGCCCCGCTCCATGAATGCGTCGTCCTCATAGCGCCGCCATGGCATATATTTTTCTTCCAGCAGGTGCCACTGATATGTCCGCTCCTTGGGCGTCATCTCGGGATGGGCATAGCAGATGTGCTGGAACTCGTCCACGGCCACGCCGAAGGGGACGAAGGTCAGCGCCTCCTGCAAATGGGCGAAGCGGAACTTGTCCGCCTGATTGCCGAAGAACCACTCGGCATAGGGGTAGGCGAACTGCTCCATGGACATGGAGTGGATCTCTGCGATGTCGGTGGATTCGCTGTAAAAGTCTGCAATCGGCTGGCTGCGCATGGCCATGTAGCCCGCGAAGGCGTGACCAAGCTCGTGGGTCAGTACCTGCATGTCGAAAATCGTGTGGTTGAAGCAGGAGAACACGAAGGGGGCTTTCAGGCTGGGCAGGCTTGTCATGTAGCCCGTGGAGGCTTTGCCCGGCTTGTTCTGCAGGTCCATCAGCTCGTGATCGATCATGAAGTCAATGAATTCGCCGGTTTCCGGGCTGATCTCGTGATACATTTTCTGGGCGGTTTTGACCATGAAGGCGTCGTCCCCCGCAGGCTCGGCGTTGCCGTCCGGGAAGACCATCTTCTCGTCGTACCACATGACATGGTCGATGCCGAGGCGCTTTGCCTGGGCGTCATAGAGCTTCTGGCACAGCGGCACGAGGAATGTGCGCACCTGCTCCCGGAAGGATGCGACCTCTTTTTCGCCGTAGTCCGTGCGTCCCTGCTCCAGATAGCCCACGGGAATGTAGTTTTCATAGCCCAGATTTTTGCCCATCTGGTTGCGGATTCGGATGAGTTCGCTCCAGATCTCCTCCAGACGCGGCTCGTTGTCCTCGTAGAACTTGGAGTACGCCTTGACGGCGGCGGCACGCACCGTGCGGTCGGGATGCTCGAAGTATTTCTGGACGCCGTAAAGGTTCAGGGTCTTGCCGTCGAAGGCAATCTCGGCGGTGGCCATGATCTTCTGATATTCGTTGGTCAGGCGGCTCTCCTGCTGACGCAGCGGGATGTTGGCTTCACAGAACAGCTTCTTCTGCAAGTCCATGGAGACAAAGTATTGCTTGCCGAATTCCCGCTCGATGTCCGCCCGGAAGGGGCTGGCCGCGATTGCTTCGCTGAGCGCCACCTCATCGCCGCTGAGCGTGGGCAGTGTGTCCTGTAAATAATTGATCTCCGCTTCATAAAATTCATCCCGCGTGTCCAGCGTGTGGCGGATGTGCGCGATGGAATATTGGGTGAACAGCTCGCAGCTCTCGTGGTCGATCTCAAAAATCAGGCTGCGCAGGGCTTCATAGCTCTCCGCCTGCCCGACTGCGGCTTTCCATTGGGCGAGTTTTGCCCGACGCGTCTCCAGATCGGGGCGCTTGTACTCCAGTGTTGAAAACTTGTAATTTTCCATAGTGTTCTTGTCTCCTTACATGATTGATAGGGGGCTAAAATCCTTTTTCGGGAACATTGATTGCCGGCTTTCATCTGCTTCTAAAAAAGCTTGCAGCACATTTTATACATGCCGAAATCCCGGGTCCGCAGAGCCTTTACCAGCGTGCGGTTTCCGGAAACGTCCAGATCGGCGGGGAAGGTGGTGCAGAAAAGATCACAGGTCAGGACGAACACGCTTTCCTGAATGTTTTCCGGGAGGTCTGCGATGCGGTGCTGGTTCAGACGGATTTGCAGCAGAATGTACCGGAAATAGGCGTCGTCTGCCGGAAGCCCCGCCTGGGCGTGCTCTGCCATCAGTTCCTCCGTGATCCAGTAGGTGTCCACGGACTTGGGCTTGCCGTGGGAGGACTTGACAATGCCGGCCTGATTGATGCGGTAGCCGTAGGCCATATGTCCTGTGACCCAGACGTTTTTGGCATTGGGGAAAATCAGGTAGGAGAGCAGGGAGTCCTCGTACCAGTAGCCCTCGGGGAAGCGGAGGTGTTCAAATAGTGCGCCTCGGTAAACTTTTCCCCAAGGTTGTCCATGCAGTGCGTAAGGGGAGGATATCTTTTGGTCGGATTTGTAGCGGTGCATGATGGCTTTCCCATGGTCATACACGTAATACGCGCCGCCCTCCACCAGATCGCAGTCGTGGGCAAATGCGGTATCCAACAGGGCGTCAATGGCACCGGGCAGAAGAAAATCATCGGAATCAACAAACATAATGTATTTGCCGAAAATTTCCAGAATCCCGGTATTTCTCGCGCCGGAATGTCCCTTGTTCCGCTGGTGAATGACTGTCACCCGCGGGTCGTCGGAGTAGGTGTCCGCAATCGCGGGGGTGGTGTCGGTCGCGCCGTCGTCCACCAGAATGACGCGGTATGTATACTTTGTCTCCTGCGCCAGCACGGAGTCCATGCACTGGGCGAGATAGGCTTCCACGTTATAGGCCGGGATCACGATCTGCAAATCACACTCCGGCTCCAGCAGCCGGTTGTCGGCGGCCGCGGTTCCCGTGGGGGGAGGGGAGAAGCCCAGCAGCGTTTCCCGTGCGCTGGCAGAATCCATGGCGGATCTCCGGCTGAAAACCGGCGCGGCTGTGTTCAGGATGCCTTTCAGGGTGCCTTTGATCGCACCTTTCAGCGTCGATGCTGTCATAGTATCACCTCAAAAAATAGTATACTGTTTCCCGGATGGAAAGTCAATATCCCGGCGTCTGGTTGACATTTTCAGCAGAATGCAGTAGAATTTGGGCAAATCGGGAAAAGAGGGAAAGCACATGGTTGGGCTTGGAACGGTCATCAACACCGCCGCGATTCTGGCAGGCGGTGTGTGCGGGGCGTTGTTTGGACGCGTCCTGAGCCAGAGCGCGCAGGATACGCTGATGAAGGTCTGCGGTGTGGGCACGCTGTTTATCGCCATTTCCGGCGCTATGGAGGGGATGCTCACGGTGCAGGACGGAAAGATCGTCAGCAGCGGCGCATTGCTGATCATCGGGTGCCTTGCCATCGGCGCTGTAATTGGGGAAGCGCTGAACATTGAGGGCGCGTTTGAGCGGCTGGGGCAGTGGCTGAAGGTCAAAACCGGGAACGCCAAGGACAAGACGTTCGTCAATGCCTTCGTCAGCGCGTCCCTGACCGTCTGCATCGGGGCAATGGCCATCGTCGGCTCCATTCAGGACGGACTGACCGGGGATTATTCCATCCTCGCAACCAAAGCAGTGCTGGACCTGATCATCATAATGGTGATGAGCAGCTCCATGGGAAAAGGCGCGGCATTTTCCGCAATTCCCGTGGCGGTGCTGCAAGGGAGCATGACGGCGCTTGCGGGACTGATGCGGCCGGTCATGACCGAAGGGGCGCTGGCGAACCTGTCGCTGGTGGGAAATGTGCTGATTTTCTGCGTCGGCATCAATCTGGTTTTCGGGAAGAAAGTGAAGGTGGCGAATCTGCTGCCCGCCATTGTGATCGCGGTGGCCGCGGCGTTTCTGCCTGTTTGATGGAGGAAAATATGGCGAACATTCTGGTATCCGGGCTGATCAACACGGAGACGACCGTGCGGGTGCGGCAGTTCCCGGTGAACTATTACCCCATTGATTACCCCTTTTTCGGGGTGAACACCGCCGTGTCCGGCGTGGCGTACAACATTTCCAAAGCACTGAAAACCTTGGGGGACGACGTGACTCTGCTTACCATGACGGGGCGGGACTTCCCGGCGGAATATATCCAGAGCCAGCTTTGCACGGCGGGAATCGGAACGGACTGGGTCAAACCCAGATTGAAGGAGACGCCCAACTCCGTGGTGCTTTATGACGGCGAGGGGAAGCGGCAGATCTACTGCGACCTGAAGGACATTCAGGAAACGCCCTACGACTTCCCGGAGAACATTTGCCGGGACGCTGACGTGGTGGCCGCCTGCAACATCAATTTTAATCGCCCGCTGCTGCATCAGGCGAAGACGCTGGGCAAAACCGTGGCCACAGATGTCCATGTGCTTTCGGACATCCACGACGAATTCAACCGGGAATTCATGTCCTGCGCGGATATTCTGTTCCTCAGCGACGAGGGAATTCGTGGAGACTACCGGGATTTTCTGCGGGCGCTGGGGGACACTTACGGAAACCGTATTATCGTTCTCGGCAGGGGAGCCGAGGGCGCGGCCATGTACCTCCGGGAGGAAAACCGCATTTTCGCCCTGCCCGCCGTGCAGGTGGGGAAAATCGTCAACACCGTGGGCGCGGGGGACGCCCTGTTCAGCGGCTTCCTGCATTATTTCGCGCAAGGATACCGCCCGCTGGACGCACTGGCACGGGCACAGATTTTCGCGTCCGCCAAGATACGTGTCAGCGGCGCGGCCAACGGCTTCCCGGCGGAAGGGGAAATGGAAGCGCTCTGCCGGGAATACGCGGGGAGAATGGAATATTACGAGGTATAAAAATCGAGGCAGCACATGAAAGTGCTGCCTCAGTCTTCTTCACTCCAGAACGTGTTCCAGACCCATTTGCAGAATGGTCTTCACATGGTCGTCAGCCAGAGAGTAGAGGATGTTCTTCCCCTCCCGGCGGAATTTGATCAGGTGCATTTGCTTCAGAATCCGAAGCTGGTGGGAAATGGCGCTCTGGCTGACGTCCACAGTCTCCGCAATGTCCGTCACGCACAGCTCCTGTCGGGACAGAAGCGCCAGAATATGCACCCGGGTAGAATCGGCAAAGCCCTTGAATAGCTCCGCAATGGCGTCCATGGTTTCCTTTTCGGGTACTGACTGCATTCAGATCCCTCCTTTTATCCCGTATATTCTAGCCCATTTTTTCAAAAGATGCAACTGTTTTTTCCATAGCGTCTTGCAGCGCTCTGGAAATGGGCAGCATGGTGTCCGCATCCAGCTTGACCGCCCGACGGTCGTAGGTTATCAGGCCGTTCACCTCATCCTCCACGTCGCTGACCTGGGTGTAGATGGCGGCGCACAGACCCTTTTCCACGGCGGGGACAATGGATTCCCGGTAGAGCGCCGCTACCGCTTCGTTCAGAGCTTCTCTCGTCGGGCAGGCACCGTAGCCGTAGGTTTTGTCGGGGTTGAAAATGTGCCCCTCGACCCGCCATGTTTTCCCGCCGAACTCTGATAGCACCAGCGGGCGAAGACCGTCGCCTGTCAGACGCAGCTTTCCGAAATACTGGTGGCGGCTGTCCACATCGGTGTTCTTTCCACGGAACCAGCCGGAGGTGGTGTCGATGAAGCGGGTAGCGTCCAGCGTGCGGAACCATCCGCAGACGCGGTCGCTGTCGAACTGCCCCCAGCCCTCGTTGAAGATCGTCCAGTAGCAGATGCAGGGGTGGTTTTTCAGCTGGTTCACCGCGTCGGCTGCGCCCTGACGGAAGGCATTGCGGCTTCGTTCGTCCCGGTGAAGGCGCCGGTCGTTCCGCTTCTGAATGCCGACGGTGGGAAGCGCGGTGTCCCGGAAATAGCTGTAGCTGCCGTTGTTGACCATGTCCTGCCAGACGATCATGCCCAGCCGGTCGCACTGATAGTAGAATTCCTCCGGCTCGACTTTGATGTGCTTACGCAGGGTGTTGAAGCCGAGACGCTTCATGGCGAGGATATCGTCGGCATAGCTTTCCGGGGCGGGGGCGGTGAGCAGCCCCTCCGGCCAGTAGCCCTGATCCAGCAGACCGTGGAAGAAATAAGGTTTGCCGTTGAGGCACAGGCGGGGATATTCGCCTACCTTTTTGATTTCCAGAGACCGGATGGCAAAGTAGGATTCCACCTTATCCTGCGCCGTTTCCACGGTGAAGCGGTAAAGATAGGGGTCGTCCGGGCACCAGAAATGGGGATTTTCCGGGGCGATGGTCACTTGCCCGTGTTCCAGCGGGAACTGCCCCAGCTGCTCCACGCTGACCGTTCCCTCCAGGGGCGGAACCGTGGAGATCGTCACGGACGCGCCGTGATTTTCAATGTTCAGATTCTCTATATAAGTGTCCGGCACGCTTTCCAGCCACACCGTCTGCCAGATACCGGACACGGGGGTGTACCACATGCCGCCCCGGTTCATCACCTGCTTGCCGTAGGGGAAAGCCTGATCGTGGAGATCGTCGGTGCAGCGGATGACCAGCTCGTTTTCCTCCGCCAGCGCTTCGGTGATGTCCACGCAGAAGGAGGCATAGCCGCCCTCGTGGCGGCACAGGTGCTGCCCGTTCACGAACACCTCTGCAATTTGATCGGCAGCGCCGATGTGGAGCAGCACCCGCTCCCGGCGGAAGCCCTCGGGCAGAAGAAAGCGTCGGCGATACCATAATGGCGCGCCCTCTTCAAAATGCCGCCCGATGCCGGAAAGCCGGGACTCCGGGCAGAAGGGCACCAGAATGCGCATATCAAATGTTTCCGGTTTCCCGGATGATACGGCAAAATCCCATTCTCCGTTCAGGTTTATGTAAGAATCCCGGCGCATCTGCGGTCTGGGATAGACCTGCCATGGCATGCCGGAAAGCGTTTCGCCTCTGGGCGTGGTGAGCGTCTGCAGCATGGACATCCTCCTTTCGCCGTCCGATGGAAGTTTTTCCCGGGCGGAACACTGGAATACAGGGTGTTTTGTTGGATATTCTACTTACTAATCTACCATACCCGGGCAAACGTGTCAAGCGAAGCCGCAGACGGCGGACGGGGAAACGTTCAAATCGACTTTTTCTATTAAGTTTTTACGAAAACTCTTTGCAAATGAAAAGAAATATGCTATAGTATACTGAGTTTCGTGTGACTATCTGCGCCAAGAACACGGGCGCGCACGTAAGAGTGTATCTGAAAACTGTCAAAACGCCCAATCAGCGGCTCTTTTTGCCCTGTGCCGCGCCATTTTCCCTTGAAATGCAGCAAGCATTCCTGCGGAAAAATGGCTTGCTCAGGACAAAAATCCCTCGCTGCTGGTCATTTCGCCGGTTTTCAGATACACCCTAGAAAGGCAAAAGAGATGCAAGATCTATCGAAAATTTCTGTCGTCCTGCCTTCTTTGGACCCGGACGAGAAGCTGAACGCCGTCATCGACGGCCTGCTGGAATACGGCTTTTCCAACATCATTCTGGTCAACGACGGAAGCAAGCAGGAAAATTTACATTATTTCACGGACGCCGCCGCGGCTCATCCCGAAATTCATCTTATCCATCATGAGGTGAACCGGGGGAAGGGCGCGGCTTTGAAGACCGCTTTCCGGTGGTTTCTGGACAACTGTCCCGAAGGCGCCGGCGTCGTGACGGTGGACGGCGACAACCAGCACCACCCCGAGGATACCCGGGCGTGCTGCGAGAAAATGCTGGAGACCGGGCACTGCATTCTGGGCTGCCGGGACTTTACGCTGGACCACGTGCCGAATCGCAGCCGGTTCGGCAACCACACCACGTCGCTGGTGTTCAAGACCTTCGTGGGCATGACCATTTCCGACACCCAGACCGGCCTGCGGGCGCTGCCCCGGGAGGCAGTGGAGGAGCTGGTGGACGTGGCGGGGGACCGGTTTGAGTACGAGACCAATATGCTTCTGGCGTTCAAGGAAAAGGCCATCCCCTTCGAGGAGAACAAGATCCGCACCGTGTACATTGAGGAGAACAAAAGCTCCCATTTCCGCACCTTTGTGGATTCCTGGCGGATATACAAGCTGATTCTGGCGCATTTCTTCCGGTATACGGTGAATTCCATCGTCTGCGCCGCAGTGGACACCGGCCTGTTCACCCTGTTTACCGCTCTGCTTAAAAAGGTGTTGGAGGGCTTCATCCTCACCGCAGCGGCAGGCACGGGCGCGAGAGTGATCTCGTCTCTGCTGAACTTCTTCCTCAATAAGAAGCTGGTGTTCAGGAACACCGCGGGTACCGGCAAGACCATGCTTCGCTACTACTGCCTGGCGGTCCCCCAGATGCTGCTGCAAATTCTGCTGACCGACGGCGCGTATGTGCTTTTCCACGTAAAGCCCACCGGCGTGCTGCACACGCTGATTTACGTGGTCGTGATGATTCTGCTTTACATCATCGGCTATATGATTCAGCAGCGCTGGGTGTTTGCACCCCAGAAACAAAATGAACCCGAGGTTGAGAAAAAATGAGCAAACGAAACACAATGCCCGATTATGATCCCGTTCCTTCCCAGCGGGGCGGAGCTTCCAGGCCGCCCAAGAAGAAAAAGAAGAAGGGCAGCGGCCTGTTCGGCCGGATCGTCCGGCGGTTTTTCCTGGTGCTGTTCACCGTGATCGCCCTGATTCTGGTGGCGGCGTGTCTGGCGGCGAACCTGATCTTCAATGGCCCGTCCCCCGCAGCCCGGGATATTTTGACCATGACGCTGCTGGAACCCAGCGGAACCAAGTGGATTCCCGGCCTGTTCATGGACGCACAGACCCTGGATTCCATCCGCGCACGGGATGACTCCAACCTGAAAGACGAGTTCTCCAACGCGTCGGAAATCGTCATCAACAAGGACACGGCAATCTCCGCCGGAGTCGACGAGTGGGCGAATTATCCTGATGGCATCCGCTTTGAATCCCACTCCGGCGACACCTATAACGCCCATATCATGATCGTCCGTGACCCCAGCAAGGTCTACCTGGGTACCTCTACGGAGAATTTCTCCACCTCCATTCCCGGCACCCGGATCGACGACCAGATCGAGACCGACGGCGCCATTGCCGGTGTCAACGCAGGCGCGTTCTTTGACAACGGTACCTCCGACCCTGCTGTCGGCTCCGTGCCGGAGGGACTGGTTTACTCCAAGGGCGTCTGCAAGTGGACGACCGGTTCTCCCCCCAACGGCATCAAGGGCTTCGCGGGCTTCAACAAGGACAATATCCTTGTGGTCGCTCAGGACAATCTGAGCAAGGCTCAGGCGGAGGAGCTGAACATCCGGGACGGCTGCTGCTTCGGCCCCGTCCTCATCATGAACGGGGAAATCAACCAGGAGGCCTACAACTCCAACTCCGGCTGGAATCCCCGTACCGCCGTCGGTCAGCGGAAGGACGGCGCCGTGGTGTTCGTGTGCATTGACGGCCGTCAGGCCGGTTCCGCAGGCGGCACCTATAAGGACGTCATCGACATCATGATCGAGTACGGCGTCGTGAACGCCTGCAACATGGACGGCGGCTCGTCCAGTATCATGGTCTACCGGGATACCTACGGCCTGTTCGGCGAAGCCGGTACCGTGCAGGTGATCAACAGCTATTCCCTGCTGCAGGAGCGCCCCAGAAAGATGCCGACCTTCTGGATGGTCGCGCCGTAAGGAAGTGAGGGAAACCATGTATCAAGGAAAATTCGATTCTAAAAATAAGAGAACCACGGTGGATGTTTCCGAGTTGCTCGCCCAGCGCAACAGCGAGTCTTCCCGGGAGCAGCCCCAGCGCCAGCCGGTGCGGGAGACCCCGCCCAAGGCGGCACCCGTCCGGCCTCAGCAGCCCGCCCGTCAGCAAAGTGCGCGGCAGAGCCAGCCGACGGCCGCCCGTCAGCCCAATGGAAAGCGGCCGCAGGCAGCCCAGACCATGCCGGAAAAGCGCCGCAAAGGCCCCCGGCTGGGCGGCGTGATCTTCTACACCCTGTATTTCATGTTCATCCTGGTGTTCTTTGTGGCCACGTTCTTTGGCCTTCAGTGGCTTCAGGGCTGGCTGACGGATTACCAGGCCGCCCAGCCTACCACCAAGAGCCAGGAGGTCTTTGACCAGCTGTTTTCTCACCCCGATTGGAGCGCTCTGTACGACGCCGCCGGGATAGAGGACACCCCCTACGAGGGCAAGGATCAGTTCGTCGCCTATATGGAAAACAAGGTGGGCGATTCTCAGCTGACCTTCAAGGAGACCTCCGCGGGTCTTTCCGGCGATAAGAAGTATCTTGTATTCCTGGGGGACGAGAAGATCGCTTCCTTTACCCTGTCCGGTCAGACGGCTGCCATCACCGACATTCCCGACTGGGAGCTGGGCGGCGTTGAACTGTTCTTCGACCGGAGCGAGACCTTCTATATCAAGAATACCGACGGCCACACTGTCGAGGTTAACGGTGTGCCTCTGGACGACAGCCACGTGATTCAGATCGCCACCACTGCGGCGGCGGAGCGGCTGCCCATCGGCATCACCGGCGTGAGCATCTGCACCCAGGAAATTTCCGACCTGATGGCCACCCCCACCGTCACGATCTTTGACGAGTCGGGCAATCCCATGGAGGTCAGCTACGACGCCGGGACCCATACCTTTACCGAGCAGACCCAGGCCAACACCATCTCCGACGACGAGAGGGAAGCGGCGCTGAACGCGGCGAAGACCTACTGCCTGTTCATGATCGAGAAGGCATCCAAGGCGGACATTGCCAAGTATTTCGACACCTCCTCTGAGGCCTACAGCGTCATCACCAACCTGAGCGGCAACCTGTGGATGCAGGGCAATAACGGCTACCGCTTCACCAAGGAAGAGGTTTCCGATTACGCCCGCTACAGCGACGATCTGTTCTCCGCCCGTGTGTCGCTGACCCTGAACGTCACTCGTAAAGACGGCACCACCAAGGACTTCGGGTATGACTCGACTCTGTTCTTCCGGAAGCAGGACACCGGCAAGTGGCTGGTCTATGACGCCACCAACGCGGATGTCAACGCGCCGGTGGGCAAGGTGCGCCTGACCTTCATGAACGGCGATACCGTCCTGAGCAGCGAGTTTGTCAAGACCGACGCGACGGAGCTGGATACCCCGCTGGTCTCCGCCCCCGAGGGCAAGGTATTCATCGGTTGGTATCGTATCGACAAGTACGACAAGGGCACCACCTACACCATGGCCTTCGATCCGGATGAAAACGGCCATGTCACCATCCCCAACGGCACCACGCTGGAGCCGATGACGCTGTACGCTCTGTTCGAGACGCCGTCCGGCACCGACGCGACGGAAGGAGGCTAATATGCTGGCATTACTGAACCAACTGGCGGTCAGCTTTGACCTGCCGATTCTGGACTGGATTCAGGCGCACTTGCAGTGCGGCTTTCTGGATGCCGTCATGCCCATCGTGACCCTGTTCGGGGAGGGCGGCATCTTCTGGATTGCCTGGGCGGTACTGATGCTGGTATTCCCCAAGACGAGAAAAACCGGCATTGCCATGGGCATCGCCCTTGTAATGGGTGTGCTGATCTGTAACGTGACGCTGAAACCCCTTGTGGCGCGGCCGCGACCGTATGATTTTCAGTATGAGAATTTCGGAATTACCATCAAGCTGCTGATCGACGCTCAGCACGATTACTCCTTCCCGTCGGGACATACCATCGCCTCCTTTGAGGCGGCGATACCGCTGATGATCTACGACAAGCGGATGGGCATTCCTGCCATGGTGATCGCCGTGCTGGTCACCTTCTCCCGGCTGTACCTGTACGTCCACTACCCGACCGACGTGATCTTCTCCATCATCGTCGGAACCGCCTTTGCCTTCATCGGAAACGCGCTGGCAGAAAAAATTGCCCAGCGCCTTCCCGCACCGGCGAAAGGGAAATACGAGAACTGAGCTTTTTGGAAGCATACCCGGACTGGGTATGCTTCCTTTCCCTTTTCGCCCTTGCAAGCGGCGAAAAAAACAGATATAATGACAAAAAGGGGGCGGGATGATGGAATTAAGGATCGCGGTCTGCGACGACGCGGAGGAAGATCGGACGTATGTTTCCGGTCTGGTAAAGGATTGGGCGGCGCAGGCCGGGCATCAGGCGGAAATTACCGCCTTTTCCTCCGCCGAGAGCTTCCTGTTCCGGTACGCGGAGGACAAGAACTGGGACATTCTATTGCTGGACATCGAAATGGGCGCTATGGACGGCGTAAGTCTGGCAAAACGGGTGCGCAAAGACAACGAGGCGGTGCAGATCGTCTTCGTCACCGGGTATTCCGACTATATCGCCGAGGGCTACGAGGTGGCGGCGCTGCATTATCTGATGAAGCCCGTCAGCCGGGAAAAGCTGTTCGCGGTGCTGAACCGGGCGCTGGAAAAGCGGAAGCGGGAGGAACGGTGCCTGAATCTGGAGCTGGGCGGCGAAATGGTACGGATTCCCTTTTATGACATCCGGTATCTGGACGTTCGGCAGAATTATGTGACGATTCATGGAAAGTCGGAGTACACCGTCAAGCGGAGCCTGAACGAGTTTGAAAAGGAACTGGACGACCGGTTCTTCCGCGCGGGCAGGAGCCTGATCATCAACCTCAAGTACATCCGGCGCGTGACGAAAACAGAGGTCAGCCTGTCGGACGGCACGCTGCTGCCCCTGCCAAGGGGCGCGTATGAACCCCTTAACCGGGCGATTATCAAGCATACATAGGAGATTGGCTATGTCTTTCTTTTCCAAACAAATCGACAAGCGCATTGCGGCCTATCAGCGGGAGCTGATCGAGACCCACTACCGGGAAGTGGAAAATATGTACCGGCAGATTCGGGGCTGGCGGCATGACTACCGCAACCACATCCAGATGATGAAGGTGCTGGCGGCGAATGGGGACATGGACGCCCTGAAAGCCTACCTGGACGAGCTGGACACGGATCTCAATACCGTGGACACCGTGGTAAAAACCGGCAACCCTATGGCCGACGCCATTCTCAACAGCAAAATTTCCCTTGCGCGTTCCCGGAACATCCCGACGCAGGTGGACGCCCACATCCCGGTGAAGCTGAAAATGTCGGAGCTGGACTTGTGCTGCATCATCGGCAACCTGTTTGATAACGCCATGGAGGCAAGCATGGCCTTGCCGGAGGAAAAGCGGATGATCCGGGTGTACATGGATATGAAGGGGACGCAGCTCTACATTTCCTTCACCAACTTCACCGCCGCGAAAAAGCTAAGTAAGGTGGGCAAGGGCTTCAGAACCTCCAAGGGGGAGGGGCACGGCTTCGGGCTGGTGCGGATAGACGACATCGTATCCCGCTACGACGGCTACCTGAGCCGCAACAGCGAAGATGGAGCATTCACCACGGAAATCCTCATCCCACAGGTCTGATACTATTTCCTGATTAAAATCTTTGATTTTAATCAGGAAGGCATCGCCTAATGGCGCTGCCGGTTTTGTGATTTATAAGGAAAGAAATCACAAAACAAGTCTCATATGAACTTCATGCCCTTCGGGCAATTAAAATCTTTTTTAAAGATTTTAATTGAAGTTCAGTATGAGGAAACCCTGAAAATGCAGTTCGTCACCTAAAATAAGCAATTCGTCCCCAGAATCTTCCGGGGACGTCTTTTTGTGATAGAGTATGCTCACGAGGTGAGGCAAAATGAAAGACAAAATAAAGCCAAAATACAACGCCGCCCAGAACGTGGGATGGATGGTGAAGATCGCATGGAAGGTCAGAAAACGGGTTCTGTTTATCTGCGTTGCCATGGCGGCGCTGGAAGTGCTGTACAACCTGACGCAGCTGTACGTTGCGCCGGAGATATTAAGCTGCGTAGAGCGCCATGCCCCCGTGGGCGAGCTGCTGGGCACCATCGGGTTTTTTACACTGGCGCTGTTTCTGACCATGGGTCTGAAGGAATATTTGCGGGAGATCTCCATGTACCCCAGGGTGGATGTGCGCTCCAGCATCGTCGGCATGATCGCCAGAAAATGCAATATGACCTCTTTTCCCAATACGCTGGACGTGAAGTTCATCAAGCTCAAGGAAAAGGCGCACCACAGTGTGCAGGGCAACACTGAAGCGGCGGAAAACATTTGGAAAACCCTGACGGTGCTGCTGCAGAACGTGGGCGGTTTCCTGGTGTACCTTGCCATCCTGTCCCGCCTGAATTGGATGCTGCTGGTGGTGATCGCCGCGACCTGCGTGGTGGGATTTCTGGTGTCCCGGTATTCCAGCAACTGGATTTTCCGGCACCGGGATGCGGAAGAGACGTTTTACGCGAAGAAGTCCTACATCCGGAAAAAAGCGGAATCCGTGGAGCTGGCGAAGGATATTCGCATTTTTGGCCTGCAAAACTGGCTGAACGAACTGCTTGACCGCATTCACAACGTATATCTGGACTTCCGGCTTCGCTGCGAGAAGATCAAGCTGCTGGCGGATGTCACCGAAGCGCTGCTCACCATGGCGCGGAACGGCATTGCCTACGCGTACCTCCTCCATCTGGCGCTTCGGGATTCTCTGAGTGTGCCGGAGTTTATCCTGTATTTTACTGCGGTGTCCACCTTCACCACATGGGTCATGGGCATTTTGCAGGCGGCGGAGAAGCTGCATGAGGAAAGCCTCGACCTTTCTCAGGTGCGGGAATTTCTGGAATATCCGGAGCCGTTCCGGTTCGAGGGTGGGACGGCGATTCCCAAGGCGGATGCCTACGAACTGGAGCTGGAGCATGTGTCCTTCCGCTACCCCGGCGCGGAGGAGGATACCATCCACGACCTTGACCTGACGGTTCGCCCCGGAGAAAAGCTGGCCATCGTGGGACTGAATGGCGCGGGCAAGACCACCCTTGTAAAGCTTTTGTGCGGCCTGTTCGATCCCACCGAGGGGCGGGTGCTGCTGAACGGCGTGGATGTAAGGGACTTTAACCGCCGGGAATACTACGGGCTGTTCAGCGCCGTATTTCAGGAATTCTCCATTCTGGACGTGACCGTGGCGGAGAATATTGCCCAGACCAATGAGAATATCGACACGAAAAAGCTCTGGGACTGCATCGAAAAGGCGGGCTTGACGGAGACCATTCAGAAGCTGCCCAAGGGGTTGGACACCCACGTGGGCAGGCAGGTCTACTTAGACGGTGTGCTGTTCTCTGGCGGCCAGACCCAGCGGCTGATGCTGGCGCGGGCGCTGTACAAGGACGGCGCGATCCTGCTGCTGGACGAACCCACTGCCGCCCTCGACCCTCTGGCGGAAAACGACATCTATCAGAAGTACAAGGACATGACGGCGGGGAAGACCTCTCTGTTCATCTCTCACCGGCTGGCCTCCACGCGGTTCTGTGACCGCATCATCTTCGTGGCGGACGGCCATATCACCGAGGAAGGCACCCACGATCAGCTGCTGGCCCGGGGCGGGGCGTATGCCAAGCTCTTTGAAGTCCAGAGCCGCTATTATCAGGAAGGGAAGGCGTTCTGATTATGAAAAAGAAAATGAGTTTCAGGCACGCTCTGTCCGTTCATTTCCGTGCGGCAAAGGCGCTGCACGGAGTCAGCCGCAGATTTTTCCCGGCGGCGACGCTGTATACCGTCGTGGGCGCAATTCTGCCCTATGTGACGGTGTTCTTCTCCGCCCAGATCCTGAAGGAGCTGGCGCTGCTCCGCAGACCGGATGTGCTTCGGAATTGGGTCATCGCCGGGGTGCTGTGTACCGGACTGTGCGCCGTCGCGAAGGCGGTGCTGTTTCAGCGGACGGAGACCATGCTGGACGATCTGTACGGCAGAAAAGAGACGCTGTTTTGCCGGAAGTTCTTCTCAATGGATTATGCGGACGTGGACAAGCAGGAGACCCGCGACCTGCGGGCGCAGATCGCTCAGAACGAGAACTGGTCAAGCTTTGGCCTGATGCAGGTTCCGGAGATGTATGAGCGCACACTGAAAAGCATCATCGGCATTTTAAGCGGCATTGCGCTGACGGTTACGCTGTTCACCTCCCCGGTGCCGGAATCCGCCGGGAAGCTGACCGCTTTGAACAATCCTCTGTTCATTCTGATTCTGGCAGGCGTCATGATCCTGATCAGCATTCTGGCGGGGAGGCTTGAGGAAAAGGCCACCTCCTACTGGAGCTGTGTGGCGGAGGAAGCGACTTTGAGTAACCGCGTATTCTCATTCTTCGGTTTTATCGGCGAACACAAGGGACGGGGCGCGGACATCCGGATGTATAACCAGCAGAATCTGGTGACGTTTTACTGGAACGGCGACTCGGCCTTTGGCGCCACCGGGAAAATCGGGAAGCTTGCGCTGGGACCCATAGGCGGTTATTCCGCGCTGGGTACAGGGGTCGTGGCGCTGATCACCGGCTTTGTCTACGTGTTCACCTGCCTGAAGGCGTGGGGCGGCGCGTTTGACGTGGGCAGCGTGACCCAGTATGTGGGCGCGGCCACCGCCATGGCAGACAGCATTTTCAAGCTGACCGCACAGCTCGGCAATCTGAAAACCAATGCGGGTTATCTGGACGCCACTTTCCGGTTTCTGGATATCCCCAATTCCATGTATCAGGGCAGCCTGACCACGGAAAAGCGCTCTGACCGGCAGTACGAGGTGGAGTTCCGCAACGTGTCTTTCCGCTACCCCGGCCGGGTGGATTGGGCGCTGAAAAACGTGTCCATGAAGTTCAAGGTCGGCAAGCGGCTGGCAATCGTTGGCGAAAACGGCAGCGGCAAGACCACCTTTATTAAGCTTTTGTGCCGCCTGTACGACCCGCAGGAGGGAGAAATTCTCCTGAACGGCATCGACATCCGCAAGTATAACTATCAGGACTATATGCAGATTTTCTCCGTGGTGTTTCAGGACTTCCAGCTCCTGTCCCAGCCGTTGGGAGAAAATGTGGCGGGCAGCGCCGAGTATGACCGGGCGCGGGCGACGAAAGCCCTCATGGACGCGGGCTTCGGCGACCGGCTGGCGGCCATGCCCAAGGGGCTGGACACCATGCTCTACAAGGACTTCGCCGAGGACGGCGTGGAGATTTCCGGCGGCGAGGCGCAGAAGATCGCCATTGCCCGGGCGCTTTACAAGGACGCGCCCTTCATCATTCTGGACGAACCCACCGCTGCCCTTGACCCCATTGCCGAGGCGGAGATCTACGAGAAGTTCAACGCCATTTCCGGCGACCGCACGGCCATCTACATCAGCCACCGGCTGTCGTCCTGCCGGTTCTGCGACGAAATCGCCGTGTTCAGCGACGGTCAGGTGATCCAGCAGGGAACCCATCAGGCGCTTCTGGCGCAGGAGACGGGGAAGTATGCCGAACTTTGGCACGCGCAGGCGCAGTATTACACGAAGCAGACCCCGGACGCTGACGGTGCGGAGAATTGACATATCTGCCAAAAAGGAAACAGGCCGTTTATGCTTTTGGGAGATTTTAAGCGCGGATTTCTGGGCAAGCGTTGCAAAAATGAAGGACATGGTGTAAAATAACTGAATAGACAAACGATTCTGAAAGGCGGGCGTCAGCCCGCCTTTTCATCTTGCTTTCAGGAGGAACCCCAAATGGCAAAATACATCATGGCGCTGGACGCCGGCACCACGTCCAACCGCTGCATCCTGTTCAACGAGCAGGGAGAAATGTGCTCCGTCGCCCAGAAGGAATTCACCCAGTATTTCCCCCAGCCCGGCTGGGTGGAGCACGACGCCAACGAGATCTGGTCTACTCAGATAGAGGTCGCCCAGCGGGCTATGGCGAACATCGGGGCGACCGCCGCCGACATTGCCGCCATCGGCATCACCAACCAGCGGGAGACCACCATCGTCTGGGACAGAAAAACCGGCGAGCCGGTGTGCCGCGCCATCGTCTGGCAGTGCCGCCGCACCAGTGCGTATTGCGACGAGCTGAAGGAGAAGGGGCTGGTGGAGGAATTCCGGGGCAAGACCGGTCTGGTCATCGACGCCTATTTTTCCGGCACCAAGCTGCGCTGGATTCTGGAGAACGTGCCGGGCGTCCGGGCGCGGGCGGAGCGGGGCGAGCTGCTGTTCGGCACCGTGGAGACATGGCTCATCTGGAAGCTCACCGGCGGCAAAGCCCACGTGACGGACTATTCCAACGCTTCCCGCACCATGCTGTTCAACATCAATACCCTGCGCTGGGATGATGAAATTCTCGCGGAGCTGGACATTCCAAAGTGTATGCTCCCGGAGGTCAGGCCCAGCAGCTGCATTTACGGCGAGGCGCTGGCGCAGTATTTTGGCGCGCCCATCCCCATTGCGGGGGCGGCGGGAGACCAGCAGGCGGCGCTGTTCGGTCAGACCTGCTTCCAGCCCGGAGAGGCCAAAAACACCTACGGCACCGGCTGCTTTATGCTGATGAACACCGGGGATAAGCCCGTGTTCAGCGAAAACGGGCTGGTCACGACGATTGCATGGGGCTTGAACGGACAGGTCACCTACGCGCTGGAAGGCTCGATTTTTGTGGCGGGGGCGGCGATTCAGTGGCTGCGGGACGAGATGCGGCTCATTGATTCCTCCCCCGACTCGGAGTACATGGCGACCAAGGTGCCCGATACCAACGGCTGCTACGCCGTCCCGGCGTTCACCGGTCTGGGCGCACCCCATTGGGATCAGTACGCCCGGGGAATCATCGTGGGACTGACCCGGGGCGTCAACAAATATCACATCATCCGCGCGACCTTGGACAGCCTGTGCTACCAGACCAATGACGTTCTGCGAGCCATGGAGGCCGATTCCGGCATCCGTCTGGCGGCGCTGAAGGTGGACGGCGGCGCCTGTGCCAACAATTATCTCATGCAGACCCAGGCGGATATTATCAACGCGCCGGTACAGCGCCCCCGCTGCGTGGAGACAACCGCCATGGGCGCGGCGTATCTGGCGGGGCTTGCGGTGGGGTACTGGATGAGCAAGGAAGATGTAGTGCAGAACTGGGCGATCGACCGTACCTTCGCGCCGAACATCGGTGCGGAGGAGCGGGAAAAGCGCATTCACGGCTGGAACAAAGCACTCAGGTGCGCCTACGGCTGGGCGAAGGATTAGGGTATGGAACTGGAATCGATAACGGGAGCCGCCGTGGAGGAAAAGGCCGTCCCGCCCTTTTTCCGGGAGCTGATGCGCCGGGGCTGTCTGGACGCCGGGGAGATACGCGCCGCGTCCGACGGATTTTACGCGGCGGCAAAATCTCTTGCGGATATTCTTGTGGGGCAGGGCATTACGACCTTTCCCAACGATCGGGACGAGCTGCGGGACTGTGACAAATTTTTCGACGACTGGTACTGCTACGCCGTTCCCCGGAAGGGCGGGTACGTCTACAGCCTGTTCAAGCTGAGAGAGCAGGAGTTCGACGCGGAAAACGGTCTGATCGCGGACGGGGACACCCCCGGCGTGACCGTTTCCTTCATCGCTTTTGACACGGACGTGCTGGCGCAGTGCCTTTCGGAACCGACCGTGGCAAACCGGAAGCGGCTGAATCAGGAGATCAACCGGGTCGTGGCGGCACGGGGACAGAGGCACGACAAGACGCTGAAAGCCTATTTTCTCAGCCCAAAGGCGGAGGGACCATACCTGATTGCGGAATTGTACGTCCGGCACATCGCGTCCTTCGCGGGAGACGGCTGCATTGACGTTCCCGAACACTATACGTCAGTTTACCGGGAAAGCGCGGCCGCCGGCTTCCATGGCTGGGCGGGGAGAATCCCCCGCTTCCTGGAGGAAAACAACAAGGCCGCGGGCCATACGGTCTGCGACCATGAGAAAATTTACATCAAAAACCCGGACAGCCTGTCCGTCTACGAAAAGCGGGCGATTCTGGCGACCCATGCGGCGAACGTCTCCGTTCACTCCTTCGCTGCCGAGGTGCGCTTCCACGCGCGGTTTCTGACGTGGTATGCAAGGTTGCCCATCCCGTTTCTGGGAAAATCGGCTTATGACAGCGCCATCCGCGCCGACATGACCATCGACGACACGGAGTTCGACGCGCCTGCCCCCTTCTACCGCATGAACGGCAGATGGGTGAGGGCGCAGCGGAAATATCATAAGGAATACGAATGAAAAAGGCCATCCGCCCCGGTTTTGGGACGGATGGTCTTTTGCTTTGGAGGAAGGTGAAATTACTGCGCTGCGGGGACGGGGAGCTTTGTATCGCCGGGGAGAAGGACGTAATCTGCCTGGTCAAGATCGATGGGCTTCTCAAGGCATTGATTCAGAATGTCTACCCGGCTCCCGTCCTTCATTACGACACAGGCTATGGTACCGTTGAAGCAGAAGAAATCCGCATAGGTCTTTTCTCCCGTGTCTGCTGTCAGGGAAATGCTCTGGCTGCGAAGCTTCACGGAGGTGACCGGGAACGCTTCCAACCGGTCGGTTCCGTCCTCGCCCCAGCCGGTGCTGGCTTTCAGGGTGATGGGTTCGGACAGCAGCTCGATCTCCCGATAATTGGTGCTGCCCTCGTCAATGGTGATGGAAAAATGCCATTCGCCCTCCGTAAGCACACGGGAGGTCGAACGCCATTGATCCACATACAGGTCGGTAATGTCCAGATCCCATGTGGCGCCAAGCTCAAAGGGACGCAGACCGTCCAGGAAGGATACGGTGAATTCTGCCACCAGGTCTTTGGTATTGGCAAGACCGTCGCCGTCTGTCACATCGTTGAAAGCTCCGCTGCCACCCATGGATTCTCTGTCGGGTGTGCCGAAGAACATTCCGCCATCGCTGATATTCAGACTTTCTATATCCACATCCTCCGGGGCTGTAATGCCGACGACGACCCGTGCCACGTAGCCGTCGGTCTCCACGGATTTCAGTTTCAGGGTGTAGCCGTTTTGGGTCGCTTCCTGAGGCGGCGCGGCTTGCGCGTCCACATCGGCCTGGGTGGGGACGTTCGGCTGGATGGCAAAGTCCAGAGCGTCGGCAACCATGTTCAGCTGCTTCTCCGTCATATGCTGATATTCGGCGGATACCACACCGGCATCCTCGCTGAGAAGTTCCGGGTTCGCGTCCAGCCATACGGTCATCAACGCGTCTCCCCGGTCACAGATGATATAGCCCCGCTCCTGACTGGGAGAGGTCAGAATCAGTACGGTGTTCCCGGCGGAGGTGGTGTAGTTCCGCTCCACCCAGTCGCCCCGGTCTTCCAGTGTGAAATAGTCCCGGCTGAAGGTGTCCTGCCGGTTCCAGTAGAGTGCGCCGCTGGTGTAGGTCACTTCATAGCCCTGATCTTCCGGGAAGGCGAAGCGCAGCAGAACGAAGAAGTTCCCGCTATCACGGCAAAAGCCCTGATCGACATCAATGCTGACGTCCTGACTGTTCCGCACGAACCGTTCCACGCCCAGGGCGTCGCACAGATTCCGGGTGGTGCGAAATGTCAGCGGCTGTCCCTCCGGTTTTAAGCCGTATTGTTCCGCCAGCTCCTGCGCCTTGGCGTTTATGGCATCGTCGTAGCCTGTCCAATCGCCGCTTGCGGATGCGCTCGCCCTGAGTTCCGTCTCGTAGGCGTAAAAATCCGCGCACGCCTTATAGGCGTTGGAGCCTTTCAGACCGGCCATGCTCAGGGTGGTGGTGTCAACGGTGTGGGGGTCCTTCACGTACACTCCGTCTACCAGTGAGTAATCCCGCTGGTCGGTGCCGCTGCTGATTTTTACATGCTCCATTTTCAGCACATACACCGCCGCGCACCCCACCAGCAGCAGCGCAAGGGCGATTACCGCCGCCAGCAGAAAGGGTCTGCGGATGCGGTGGGCTTTGCCGCGGCCGCCGGAGACGGTTTCCGTCTCTGCTTCTTCAATGTATTTCCGGCTGATGTAGCTCAGCCCCAAAAAGATTTCCTGTCCGTTCATACGTAAATTCCCTCCTGTTCCAGAAATAAGCGGAGCTTTTCCTTCGTCCGGCTCAGCTGCATTTTGACCTTGCTTTCCGTCATGCCATATCGGGCGGCGATCTCGGGGACGGAGTCAACATACCAGTACCGCCGCAGGAAAATCAGGCGACTGTCCTTTGGCAGACTTTCCAGAAATAAGTCCAGCAGCCTGCCCAGCTCCTTTGCCTCCATTTGCCGCTCGTGAACGGTATCTGGGATGCAGTTTTCCATTTCCTCGGTGAGGGGAACGACCTGGGCGCGGCGCTTGGCGGCCTGCTTCCAGTCCACGCGGTTCAGGGAGAGGTGACGGCAGATCGAGGCCAGAAACGCGAAGAAATATTTGGGACGCCGGGGCGGGATGCTTTTCCAGACTTCGGCATAGGTGTCGTTGACGCTTTCCTCGGCATCCTCCCGGTTTTGCAGGATATTCTTTGCCAGTGTGTGCAGCCGTTTGCCGTAGGCTGTATCCGTTTCCCTTATGGCGTCCTCGTCCCGGGCAAAATACAGGTCGAGGATTTTTGCGTCTTCCATTTGAGGGTCACTTCCTTTCTTTTTGTCCTTCACCCTGATAATAAGATTTTACCACGCAAACGTCACATTTTGGGCATAAATTTTTTTTCGGAACAGGAAAAAGCCGCCCGGCGGGGCGGCTTTTTATACTATGGAACCTCTGATTAAATCGGCGAGAGCCGGCGGCGCTTACCAGGCGGAGGGCTTCAGATCGCCTACATAGACCACGTCCCGAATCTCGATAACGACGTCCGTGGGGTCGCCCGGGTTCGTCGTGACCGTGGTGATGCTGTCCGGCGCGTAGGCAGTGGCACGCCCTTTGTCCCGATTCTGGTCGTGATGATAACCCGCCGGCGGATTTTCGGTGGGGGTATGGCCGTTCTCGCCCTGCTCCACGAATTCCGTACCCTCCGGGGTCTTATCCTCGAAGCGGATGTTCTTGACGATGTCCTTTCCGTCGGGATCCGAGGAAAGGCGGATGGTGGGGAACATCTTGCCCGCTTCTTCGCTGTGCCCCGCCACGTTCATTGAGGTATCACTGTACGCAGCGTTCGTGGTCTTCTCAGCGGCATCCAGTGCCTTGTAGGTCGCTCCGGGGGCGAGCGAAGTATGGTTTTCGTCCCTGATATCAAAGCTCAGCGCACTGCTGGGGTCTTCACTATCCAGCGTCAGATAATAGCTCACGCCGTTGTCAAGATCCTCCTGGCTGTAGGCAACGCCAATGAGGAAGGTCGAAACCGTGACCCGGCCAAGGGGAGGCTGCTCCTGATTGTCTCCCGGAGCGGCCGAGTCGACCGGATAGGACGTGGCACCCACATAATATACGTGAACCGTTGTTACCGAGGGGCGTGGGATGGCGGAATCCTCGTAGGGATCCAGATGGCTCGCGCCCTTTGCTTCAACCGCCACCTCACCGTCACCGGCTGCGGGAGCGGCGTCAGTGCTGTCCTTCGCCGCAAAGCCCGCAATGCGGATGATGAGCTTTCCTTCCCCGGCGTTTGCCAGCGTAAAGGAATCGTTCAGCGAGACCCCGACACCGGCGGTGCTGAGGAACTGGGCGAGGGCGTCCTCCTTGCCGGGGGCTTTCAGCTGCCCGTTTTCGATTTGCAGATCGGACACGGCCAGACCCAGCGTCTGGAGCGCGTCGCCGTTTTCCCGCACCAGCTTGGCGGCGGCAAGGTCTTCCAGACGGACGTAGACACGGCCGTTTTCCAGCTTGGGCGCGTAGGCGACGCCCTCAAGGGTAATGGCTTCTTCGGTCAGCCCATGGGCGTCCACAGACGCGGGGTTCGGCAGGCCGTGGCCATAGCGAACCCATTCCACAGGCAATTCGTTTTCCTCCGCAAAGGCAGCCATCGGGAGGATGAGCAGCAGAAGACAGCACATCAGCAGTCTTCTCAAGTGGGTTTTCATGTGTTATCCTTCCTTTCCTTCCCCGTGGGGGATTGATGTAAGACCATTATACAGGAAGCGGCGGCAGAAAGCAAGAAGAAAATGGTATATATACCATTTTTTAAGAAATAAAGAATGTCTCCCCTGAAAAAGGGGAGACATTCGGGGATGGTTTTCTCAGCACTTGACCCGCTCGCCGACCCGGCAGTATACCAGATACCCCGCCGCGGCGGCGACGGAGAGCCCGTAAACCACCGCGATCAGGACAAAAGGCAGCTTGACGTGGATGGCGTACAGGAATCCCGCCAGCAGGGAACCGATGATGCTGCCAAGGGATTTGGTCGCGTTGTAGAAGCCCATGACCAGATTCTTTTGAGCGGGGTCTGCCCGCGTGGCCACCATGTCCTGCAAAACGGGGACGCTGACGGAATACCCGGCGTACAGCGCGATGCCGCAGGAGAGGAAAACGGAAATCTGCGGCGCGAAGACAGTCCCCAGCGAGGCCAGGGTGCAGGCGCCCACCAGCACCACCGTGGATTTTCCGGTGTCGGCCTTCCGGATGATCCACAGGCACAGGGTCATATTGAACAGGAAGGACACGAAGCCCACCACGGCCTTGATGATGCCGTTATAGGCGGAGGTCAGTCCCAGCTGGTCTTTCAGATAGTAGTTGAACACCTGATCGAAGCAGGTATTTCCCAGATTGATGAGAATATTCACCAGAAACAGAAGGACAAAGGCGGTATTCATGAAATATTTGCCGTCCCGGAAGGAGTCGAAGGGGTTGCTTTTGGCGGCCAGCTCTTTGATGGACACCTTTTCGGTGCGTTCCGCGTCCGGCACACAGCACAGCCGGAACATGATGCCGCAGACGAACAAAGTAGCCGCTTGCAGCAGGAAGGTGGCGCGGATGGAAAATTCCCCAACCACGCCGCCGATCAGGTAGCCGAAGGCGCCGAACACCGAATGGAGGGTAGCGCTGTAGGTCAGGTATTTTGCCATATCCTCCGGCCTTGCCACGTTGACCACATAGGTCAGCATGCTGACGAACACGCCGCCGATGAACACGCCTGCCAGAAGCCGCACAAAGAGAATGCCCGCCTGCGTGGTGGAATAGGCGAACCCCAGCTGCGCCAGCGCGTAGCCGACGCAGCAGATGAGCAGGGACTGGCGGGAGGAAATGAACCGGTTGATATTGCCCCAGGAGGGGGACATGGCGAAATTGGCGATCATCATGACCGCCAGCATCAGCCCGAACATATAGTCCGGCAGACCCAGCTCCTGAATGATGGTGGGCGTTACGGGGTGCGCGAAATTGGACGCAAGGTGGAACAGCGCCATGGCCACGAAAAACAGAAGAAAGCGGGTTTTATATTTCATAAATACGGCCCCAATCGGTCATTCCAGCGTGATGGTCATTTCATTGCGGTAGGTTTCGCCTGCGGGCAGGTGGATCATGTGCGCCTGCTTGGCGAAGTCCTCCACGAAGGCGCTGTGAGAGGGGAGACTCACCCACGGCTCAATGCAGACGTAGGGGGCATCGGTTTTGGGCGCGTGCCACAATCCGACGAAGGGCATATCCGGGAAGGACACCGTGACGCTGCGGGAAGACTTGCTGGAGCGCAGGGTCAATTCGCGGCTGACATTTCCCAGCACCACTGCGTCCAGATCGAACAGGGCATGGGTCAGGGGGATCGTGCGGCCGTTTTTCAGAGGATAGGGAGATTCGGTGCCGGCAAGCCGGTAATTGGCGGGGTCCATATCCACGCGCACGGGCTGGCATGGCTCGGCAAAGTCCAGCTCCCAGTCCTCAAAGGAACCCTCGCCGTTCAGGGGAACATTGAAGCCGGGGTGCCCGCCGATGCCGAAGTACATCTCCCGGGAATCCCGGTTTTCCACCAGACAGGTCTTGCGGATCTGATTTCCCCGGAGGGTGTAGCATACGTGGAAGGTAAAATGGAAGGGGTACATGGAAAGGGTCTTCTCGTTGCTTCTCAGGGTGAAGCGGATGGAAGACTCGGTTTGTTCGGTCACGGCAAAGTCCGTGCCGATGCAGAAGCCGTGGATGGTCATGGGGTAGGTCTTCCCGTCCAGCAGGTACTGCCCGTCGGTCAGGCGGCCGACGTAGGGGAACAGGTTGGCGTCCCGCCGCGCCCAGTATCTGGCGTTGCCCTGCCAGAGGTATTCGGCGCCGTCCTTGACGATGCTGTGCAGAACGGCACCGCAGGCGTCGAGGGCTACGGTCAGGGTGTCGTTGTGAAGGGTGTACAGGTTCATAAGATGTCCTCCTGAAAAGTGATGGGATTTGTGTAACCAGTATAGCGTGAAAGGCTGCACTTTGCAAGATTTTGTGAAAAGTATGAAAAAATGCGTAAGAAAGGTATATGTGGGTCGGCGGCATTTTTGATTATACTGTAGGCAGGAAACAAAATAACAGGAGGGAATGAAATGAAGAAATGGAACGTGGCCATCATCGGACTGGGGTTTGTGGGAAAGCTCCATTATGACGCTCTGCGGCGGCTGCCCAATGTCCATGTGCGCACCATCGTGGTACACAAGGCACAGGACATTCCGCTGGTGAAGGAAAACTATGACGCGGACGTGGTGACGGACTGCTGGCAGGAGGCTGTGGCGGACCCGCAGATTCAGGTGATCCATAACTGCACGCCAAACGCCCTCCATGACGAGATCAATCTGGCGGCCATCGGGGCGGGGAAGCACCTGTACGCGGAAAAGCCCATGAGCCTGACCACCGCCGGGGCGGAGGAAGTGCTGGCGGCGGCAAAGGCTGCCGGAATTGCTCATGCCATCAATTACCAGTGCCGGATGAACGGTGCGGTGCTGGAAATGCGGGCGCGGCTTCAGCGGGGACAGGCAGGCCGGCCGCTGTACGTGGGAGGACAGTATTTGCAGGAGTCCGTGGCGCGGAAGACCGACTACACCCCCCGTCGGATTCCGGAGACCTCGCCCGCCCGTGCGCTGCTGGACATCGGCGTACACTGGGCGGATACGGCAGGCTTTGTCATGGGCTGCCCCATTTCCAAGGTGTACGCGAAAATGTACACCCACCATCCCATCCGTATTGACCCGGAAACGGGGCGGGAGATCGTGGTGCGCAGCGACGACACCACCTCCGTCATGGTGGAGTTTGCCGACGGCACCCCCGGCAGCGCCCTGTTCTCCAAATGTATGCTGGGACACAAGAACGACCTGCGGGTTTCCGTCAGCGGGGATGAAAAGGAGTTTGCGTGGCACATGGAGCAGTGCGACCGGCTCTGGGTAGGCCAGCGGGAGCGGGGCAACGAGAGCGTCTATGTGGACAGGAACACGGCTCTGCCCGAGGTACACCCCTACATTCATCTGCCAGCCGGACACACCCCCGGCTGGATGGACGCGCTTACGAATGCCATGCAGGCGTTCTATGACGCCCTGAACGGGGAAGCCTATGCCAGAGAAAAAGTGCCCTATGCCACCTTGGAAGACGGCGTTATGGGCAATCGGTTCGTGGACGCCTGTCTGGAATCCGCACGTCAGGAGCGCTGGATTTCTCTATGATTCGTGCATTCGATAAAGGAAAGTGTAGATTGCATATATTGCAAAACGGCGAAAACACAGCTACAATAAAAACAGCAAATGGGCAATATGCTCAAAAATAAATTTTGGGAGGTTACAATATGGCAGACTACCGCACGATTCCCGCCGCCGAGCTGGGCAAGGGCAGCAACATCAAAGTTGAGCTGTGCGAGACAGAGGTGGACCTTTATTGGAAAATGGCGATCGAGGTTCTGGAGCTGATTCAGGAGAACAACGCCAAGGGCGAAAAGACCGTTATGATCGTTCCCTATGGCCCTCTTGGCCCCTACGCCCGGCTGGTGGAGCTTATCAACAAGCACCGGGTCAGCCTGAAGAACTGCTGGTTCATCAACATGGACGAATATCTGGATGAGAACAAGCAGTATCTGCCCAAGACCGACCCGCTGTCTTTCCGCGGCGGCATGGACCGGATCTTCTACGGTCTGGTAGACCCCGAGCTGCTCATGCCGGAGGAGCAGAGAATTTTCCCCGAGCCGGGAAACGAAGGCCGCATCTGGGAGACCATCCAGAAGCTGGGCAAGCTGGATATGTGCTGGGGCGGCGTCGGCATCACGGGACATATCGCTTTCAATGAGCCGCCGGAACCCGGTGAGGTGTGCACGGACGAGGAATTCCTCCAGCGCCCCACCCGTGTGCTGAAGCTGGCACGGGAGACCAAGACCATCAACGCGTTCATGAATGCGGGCGCCGATCTGGACGCCATTCCCGACTGGTGCATCACCGTCGGCATGAAGGAAATTTTCCATGCCCGGAAGGTTCGTATGTGCATGCCCCGTGACTGGAATGCCGCCATGCTGCGCAAAGCGCTCCACGGCCCCGTCAGCTGCAAGGTTCCTGTGTCCCTGTTCCAGAATCACGGCGACGCCAAGATCTACGCCATCGCGCTGGCCGCTACCACGCCCGTGATCCCGGAGATCCGCGTCTACAATAAGTAATATACATAAAAATATGGCAGGGCGCTATCCGGTGCCCTGCCACTTTTCAAAGGAAGCTCTGGTTCAATCGGCGAGAGCCGGCGAAAAAGATCTGCTGTTCAGCCGAAGACGATTGATTCAGAGGTTCCCAAAGGGAGAATGGCTATGAACAAAATCTGGATCGGCAACGGCCAGCTGGTCTTGCCGGACAAAATCGTCTCCGGCGGCTCCGTGCTGCTGGAGGGAAAGAAGATCGCGGCCGTCAACGTGCCATGTCCGCCGGATGCCCGGCGGGTGGATGTGGACGGAAGCTATATTATGGCGGGCTTCGTGGATATCCATGTCCACGGCGGCGGCGACTCGGACTTTATGGATGAGGACGCTTCGGCGTTCCCAACCATTGCGAAAGCCCACTGCGCCCACGGCACCACCGCCCTGTGCCCCACCACCATGACCTGCGCGGATTCATTGCTGGAAAAGACCATCGACCTGTTTCTGGAAGCGGACAAGGAGCCGGAAAACGGTGCGGAGATGCTGGGACTGCATCTGGAAGGCCCTTATTTCTCCGCTGCCTCCAAGGGCGCACAGCCCATTGGGGGGCAGCGTATCCCTGAGCGGGAGGATCTGGAGCGGATACTGCGGCGGGCGAAGGGAAGCATCCTGCGCTGGGACGCCGCGCCGGAGCTGCCGAACATGGAGCTGTTTGCCAAAGTCATGGCGGAAAACGGGGTGCTTGCCTCTCTGGCGCACAGCGCGGCGACGGCACCGCAGGCACTGCAGGCTTTTGACTGGGGATTTTCCCATGTGACGCATTTCTACAATGCCTGTACGACGTTCCACAAGAAGAACGGTCTGGTTTATTCCGGCATTGTGGAGGCGACCTACCTGCGCGACGATGTGACCATTGAACTCATCGGCGACGGACGCCACATTCCACGGGAGTCCATGCTGCTGGCACTGCGCATCAAGGGCGCGGACTCCATCGCTCTGATCACGGACGCCATGCGGGCGGCCGGTGTAAACTGCGAAAAATCCGTGCTGGGCGCCAGAACCACCGGCGTACCCGTGGTCATCCGGGACGACGTGGCGCAGCTGACAGACCTCAGCTCTTACGCGGGCAGCATTGCTACCATGGACCGGTGCCTGCGCACGGCGCATGTGCAGTACGGAATTCCTCTGCCGGAGGTCAGCAGAATGCTCTCCCTGACACCGGCGAGACTCTGCGGCGTTTCCGACCGCAAGGGTTCGCTGGAAAAGGGGAAGGACGGGGACGTGGTCGTGCTGTCCGGGGATTTCCAGGTGCAGCAGGTATACGCCCGGGGCGGCCGGTGCGTATTTGAGACGTGAAGAACCTTTATATATTATCCGTTGTATAAGATGCTGAAAAGAATAAGTTCTATATAGGGAATCGTAGGTAATGTTGATTGCAATTGTGGACGATTTGCTCTATACTATAGCCATAGCAGGTAAGCAGATTGTGAAATTTGCTGTAGTCGCGCAACTGCTAATCAATCAAACTGAGGAGGAACACAAATGAAAAAACTGTTCGCACTGCTTCTGGTGGCCATCATGGCGCTGAGCATGGTCGCCTGTGGCGCAGATAAGACTGCAACCACCGAAGCCCCCAAGACTGACGCTCCCGCTGCTCCCGCTGCCACTCAGGCGGAGACGACCGTGTCCGACGAGCCTGTGACCATCCACTGCCTGCACTACATGGTCGAGGGTGAAAAGTCCGCCGGTTTTGAGAAGATTCAGGCCGCGTTCTCCGAGCTGTACCCCAACGTTACCTTTGAAAACAGCGCATACTCCCAGGGCACTGACTACTTTGCACAGCTGCAGACCGCGATCGCTTCCGGCGATATGCCCGAGATCATGATGGGCAACCCCGGCCTGTACACCGACCTGATCGAGGGCGGCTACGTCATGGACCTGACCGGCAACGCCGTCATCGAAGGACTGGGCCTGACGCAGGCCGACATGGGCGACGTGTCCTATCAGGGCAAGTGGTACGCCTTCCCCGTGGACTTCAAGACCTGGGGTGTTTACTACAACAAGGACATCTTTGCTGAGCTGGGTCTGGAAGTTCCCTCCACTCAGACTGAGCTGCTGGAGATTTGCCAGAAGCTGAAGGACGCCGGTTACGATCCTTGGGCACAGTGGTATGCTGACGGCGCCTCCGTTGATATCGAAATGCGTCCTGTCGTCTGGACGGAAGCGATCCAGAACGGCGACAACGATATGTTCGAGAAGCTGATGAGCGGCGAGAAGAAGGTCGCTGACTATCCCTACTTTGCAAAGGGTCTGGAAGCCTGGGGCGCCCGTATGGGCAACTGGGCGCGCAATGACGCCACCTCCAACAAGCAGTCCGACGCCAACGAGATTTTCCTGTCCGGTAAGGCCGGTATGCTGTATCAGGGCACATGGAACTACGGTTCTCTGGAGAGCCTGAAGTCCGATGACTTCGACTATGGCTTCTTCTTCGTTCCCACCGACGACTCCGGCAAGGAGCCTGTCATGAACGTTCAGGTCGATCAGGCCTTCATGGTCAACCCCAAGGCTGAGAATGCTGACTGGGCCGTCAAGTTCATGGAGTTCTTCCTGAGCGAGCAGATGGGCACCTGGTCCGACGCGACCAAGCAGCCCTGCATCACCGGCGCTACCACCGAGAATACCACCGATTTCCTGAAGACCATTCTGGACGTGAAGGCCTCCGGCAACACTGTCGGCTACGGTGAGTTCACCGTTCCTTTCACCTCCGCTTACACCGCTGCTTACCGCAAAGCTCTGACCGCTTACGCCACCTACTGCTGCACCGGCAAGACTACCGACGGTGTCAACTCCGTGGAAAGCTGCATCGAGTACATGCAGGAGCTGTTCGACGAGGAATTCGCACAGGCTGGCCTGTAATGGCTGATATCACATTGTTCGTATAATTTAAGGGTCGGGTGGGCGCAGTCCGCTAGGACAGCGCCCACTCATCCCTCTTACCAGAAATAACGGCTAACCGGCCGCCACCATGAGAGGTGTGTGTATGCGCAAATTAAATATGCCGAGGCGGCTGTCTTCCAGTGCGGCCCGGACTCACGGCGGAAACATGCTGTTTATGCTGCCGACGATCATCCTGTTCTGCATTGTTGTCCTGATCCCATTCTTTCAGGGCATTCCCTATTCCTTCACCAACTGGAAGAGCATTGTCAGTGAAACGAAGGAATTCAACGGACTGAAAAACTACATCTACCTGATTAAAAACAAATATTTTCAGGATTCCCTGCTGGTCACCTTCAAGTTCACGATCCTGTATATGATCTCCGCGAACGTTATGGGATTGCTGCTGGCGCTGGCTATCCACAGGTCTTCCTGGTTCAATAATATTGCCAGAACCGTACTGTTCCTGCCCTTTACGGTGTCCGCGACGGCCGGTTCCATTGTCTGGTCCTACGTATTTACCGACGTTTACGGCACGATCACCGGTCTCGTCAGCCCGCTGGGTATGCCCGGCCAGATCATTTACGGTATGGTCGTCATCGGCGCATGGCGCGACATGGGTTACACCATGCTGATCTACATTGCGGCACTTCAGGCCGTTCCTCAGGATTATTATGAGGCGGCGACCGTGGACGGCGCCGGAAAGCTGCGTCAGTTCTTCTCCGTGACCGTTCCCAACATTGTGCCCGCGTTTACGACGAACGTGACGCTGCTGCTGGCATGGGGCCTGCGGACCTTCGATATGCCCATGGCCGTTGCCCGCAACGCAAGAGAAGGTCAGTTCACCGCGGTTTACGTCTATGACAGCATCTTCTCCAACAACAAGGCCGGTCTTGGTCAGGCAGCCGCCGTTATTCTGACCATCATTCTGGTGGTTCTGACCCAGATCGTTACACGCTCTCTGAGAAGACTGGAGGTTGAACAGTAATGGCAAGTTCGACGGTTATTGCTTCCCTTCACAAGCGTCTTCTGGACCGGCACACCCAAAAGAAGCTGGCCGGAATCGGCCGGGTGATCATGATTCTGTTGATTATGATTATTGTGGTGCTGCCGTTCTATGTGGCGGTGCTGTACTCCTTCCGTGCGCCGGACGCCATCACGGCCAACCGCCTTGCATGGCCGGAGCATCCGACCTTCCAGAACTATCTGCGGGTCATTTTTGAAAATGAAAGCTTCCTGACCGGCTACAAGAACAGCATCATCAACACTCTGCCCACGGTCGTGCTGCTGATGGTCATTACCTCCATGGCAAGCTGGGTCCTGGCGCGCCATGAGACAAGGTTCTATAACTTCATGTACGCCATCCTGACGCTGGGTCTGCTGATTCCCTTCCAGTGCTTTGAGCTGCCGCTGTACATCAACTGGTACAACGCCGGTCTCGTCAGCACGAACATTGGATTCATTGTTGCCCGCGCGGGCTTACAGATATCCATCAGTCTGACGGCGGTCACCGGCTTTATCAAGACGGTGCCCCGCGACTTGGAGCAGGCGGCGATGATGGACGGCTGCAACCGGTTCCAGTGCTTCTGGAAGGTAGTCTTCCCCCTGATGACCCCCATCAACGTGACTCAGCTGGTTCTGAACACCCTGTTTATCTGGAACGACTACAGCACGTCGATCATTCTGCTTCGCAAGAAGTACTCCTTCACCCTGACGTTGGCACAGATCATTTACTTCAACGAGAATACGACCATGCTGAACGAGGCGTTTGCCTTCTTCATCATGGCCATGATCCCGATTCTGATCCTCTATCTGTGCATGCAGAAATACATTGTCAGCGGCATCACCGCTGGTGCGGTCAAGGGTTGATCCCGACAGTTTGGCACCGGCCTCAGGAAAGCCTGAGGCCGGTGTTTTCCATAACAGGAAATGTAAGAAAAGTAAAAAAATACGTTGCGGATGCCGACAAATTCTGTTATAATACTACAAAAAAGGAGGGCGTGCCGTTTTGACTGCCAAAAAAAGGAAATTCTGGAACATTCCGCCGGAAGAAGAACAGACGGGACTGCTCCTGTGGTTTCAGATTTTGCAGAAGCATTATCTGAAGCTGTTCGGCGCAAATGCCATAGCGGTTCTCAGTCTGCTGCCCTGCGCCTACTTTGTTTATCTGCTGGTGCAGACCGGCGATGTTGTTTTCTGGGTGGTGGGGCTGGCACTTTTTGTGCTGGCGTCCCCCTGCCAGACGGGGCTGCACAGTGTCTGCGTGCGGCTGGTTCACAGAATGCCGGTGTGGGTGAAGGACGAATTCATCAATGTGTGGAAGCAGGAGTGGAAGCCCTCCATGCTCCTCGGCCTGATTCTCGGCGTGCTGTGGTCGGTGCTGGCTTACGGGGCGTATATGGTGGTCGCGGTGGACGGCGGTATGTCTGTGGGATATCTTCTGATGATGCTGCTTGCGGCGTATTTCCTGACGGGGCTTACCCTGTTCGGCTATCAGCAGATCGCCATGTTGGAGCTGCCCTTTGGCACACAACTGAAAAACGCGGCGCTTCTGATTTTTGCCGGGAAACTGCGCGCCTTCTTTGCCATCGTGGTGTGGGTCGGAATGCTTCTGGTTCCCGTGATCTACTACGGTCTGGCGGCGTACATATTGCTGGCGGGCTGGGTGGCCATCGGGGTCATGACGGCGAATGTCATTTTCGCGCCGGTGTTTTCCCGACTGTTTCTGACGGGAGAGCCGGAATGAAGAAGAAACTGGAACACATCTGGTACTATTACAAGTGGTATATTCTGGCCGCCGCGCTGGTGATTCTGGTTGCGGCGAATTTCGTAGGAGAGTTGGGGCAGCGGCGTCAGCCGGACGGCGTGGTCAGCATTGTGACCACCTCTCAGGTGCCGGAGGAAACGGTCGAGAAGATAAGGGCGCTGTTTGAGACCCTTTGGGGAGACCGGAATCAGGACGGCGTTACGGACGTGGAAGTGAACGTGTACGCCTACGACGGAATGGGCTATTCCGGCGGCAACGCGGACGATTATGCCGCCGCGGCCGTGCATCTGGCCTCGGAGATTCAGGCAGGGATTACGGACCTGTTTCTTTCGGACGCGGAAGAACTGATGCGGCAGGCAGAGCGCCTGCAATACTATGGCGCGTTCCGGGAGTATGACGCGCTGCACCGACTGGACTGCGCCGAGCTGGAAGATTTCGGTGTCTATGCCTTCCCGGAAAAGGCGGAAGCGCTGCTTGACATGCTTCGCCAAGGAACCTCTGAATAAATCGTCGGCGGCTGGACAGCGGATCTTTTTCTCTATCCGTGCGGCTTCAAAAGTGGGAAATACATACAGTATTCCTCCACTTTTGAACCCTTCGTCCAGAGAAAAATCTCTCGCTGCCAGTCCTTGCCGATTTAATCAGAGGCTCCTTAAGAAAAATCCAACGGATGAGGAAGATGAGATAATGAGCTATCGTGTTTTGTTGATCGACGACAATCAGCTGGCGCTGGAATCCATGGAAAAGACCATCCCCTGGGCGGAGCATGATCTGGAGCTTGTGGGGTGCGCGTCCAATGGCATTCAGGGCTGCCAGATGATCCGCTCCCTCCATCCGGACATCCTCATCAGCGATATCCAGATGCCGGAGATGGACGGCCTTACCATGCTGGAACAGATGAAAAATGAACTGGTCAATTCCAGAGTCATTTTCATTACCGCTTACGACAAAATCGAGTACGCGGCCAGAGCCATCCGCCTGTCTGCCTTTGATTTTCTGATGAAGCCCGTCAAAAACGAAGACCTGATCCAGTCTCTTGACCGGGCGGTGCAGAGTATGGATCGGGAGAACAGCAAGATCGAAAAGCAGGCGAAGGAGCAGACGATCCTCCGGCGCGCCCGGTTCCTGTCCGCCCTGACCGCCGGCTCCATGGAGGACATCGCCCACGCTTTTTCCGGTTTTGTGACCGGTATTCCCCGGAATTACTTTTTCATGATCGCGGAAACGGAGAGCCATGTCACGGAGCCGATCTCCCGGATGGAGTTTATGACGTTTCCGGAAAATGTGGAGATACTCAATGCGGTACTCAATCACCAGCTGGTCATGCTCTGCGCGATGACAGGGGAGAGCGGCCACTGGCAGAGCACGGCCAGAAGCATTGCCGCGACATTGCAGGAGAATTTCCTTGGACTGACCGTGGCCGTCAGCAACCTGTACAGCCGCCCGGAGGATTTTTACGTTGCCTATCAGGAGTGCCGCTGTGCGCTGCTGCGCCATGACATCAATGGAAGAACGGCGAGGGTGGAGTTTGCCTACGACTTGGAAGGCGACGCGCTGAAGCATACCCGGATCGAGGAGCTGGATCAGGTCTGCGAGAAGATCGCCCAGCACATTACCGACATCGACCCGGAACGACTGTGGAGCATGATCCTGAAAAAGAGCGGCGGAAATATCCGCATTATCCGAACCACATTGTGGCTGCTGTGTACCAAGGTGATCCGCAGCAAGCTGGAACAGCATCAGTGGACGGAAGAAGCGGACATGATCGTCTACGACATCACCAAGATCACCCGGGAGCAGGAGGCCAGAGACTGGCTTCTCCGGTTTCTGGAGGAAGCCAACAGAAATACGTCGGGTCAGAACCACCGCTCCAATCTGGTTCGCAACGTGCTGGAATATATCCGCGGACACATCACCGACGGACTGGTGCTGGAAGAGGTGGCAAAGAAGTTCTACGTATCGCCCAACTATCTTTCCTGCATCATTCACAAGGAGACCGGCAAGACCTATCGCCAGCACGTGATCGAGGCGAAAATGACCGTGGCCAAGCAGATGCTGAACGATACCCGTATGCGGGTGGAGGATGTGGCCTACGCCGTGGGATATGAAAATTACATCAGCTTCTACAACGTTTTCAAACGAATCGAGCATATGAGTCCGTCGGAGTATCGTTTTCAGAAATGGAACGGAGAACAGTTATGATTCAGGCGTGGAAGGATCTGCGTTTTTCTGCCAAGCTGACACTGATTTTCTTTCTGGTGCTGTCGCTGACCATCGGCGTGATCACGATTCGGCAGAGCTATTCCTCCTTCCGCCTTCTGGAAGAAAAAAGTCTGGAGGATATGGAAAATCTGGCAGAGCAGGTAATTTTGAACTTTACCCAGACCCTTGAGGATATAGAGAACAGCTGCTATGTCGCCATGATCTCCCGTGAGGTGCCGAAAAATATGAGCGGCAGCGCGACCTATGCCGTTCAGAAATATACTCTCGCGACCATGATCAGCAGCGCGACCTCCTATGATTACATCATGACGCGGAATTCTCAGAGGCAGCTGATCAGTACGGACTTCCGCAATGATATGCCCACTGAGCAGCGCAGTCAGATCGAGGCGGACTGCCGCACCATTCTGGAAGAACATCAGGAAAATACGTTGGGTTCCTGTCAATGGATCCGCATGGACAGCGGCCATGTGTATTTGCTGCGGGATGTTTACGACACCCAGCCCCTGCGGCATATGGGTGTTATTGTGCTGCACATTCGCCAGCCGTTCTTCGCGGCGAGCAGCGCTTCGGAGAATACCGGCTTCCTGTTTCTGGATAAGAACGGGGATTTCCTGACCTATACCGGCACGGAGCTGCCGGAGGGAATGACGGATGAAGTGATAGCGGACGCGCAGGCCGGGGCCCTTTCCAGCAAGAATAACTGGTCGGGCGGCGAGTATTTTGCGGTGTCAGTGGCGGGCAGCCAGTGGTCGGTCATTGTGATCTGCTCTACCCAATCTTATCGAACCGGCTGCCGCCAGATCATGCAGAACGGCATCGCACTGGGCGCGCTGGGACTTCTGGCGGGCATGGCTCTGGTGTATATCCTGACAAGATCCGTGCTGAAGAAGCTGGGCGAGATCAAGAAATCCATGAAGGAGGTTGCCAACGGCAATTTTGATTCCCGCATTGAGGTGACGGATGCCGACGATATCAGTCAGCTGGCCCTTGCCTTCAACGACATGAGCCAGAGAATCTCAGAGCTGATGGCGGAGCTGGTGGAAAAGGAACGGATGCGGAGCAACGCGGAATTGCAGGTCCTGGAATACAAATACCGCGCGCTGGAGACCCAGATCAGACCCCACTTTATTTACAACGCGCTGGAAGTGATCAGCTCCATGGCCAAAATCAAGGGAGAAACGGAAATGATCGACATTGTTCAGACGATCAGCCGGTATTTCCGCAACATCACCCAAAGCACCACCGACCAGTTTATTACAGTCCAGCAGGAATTCGACCGGTTGCAGGACTATACCCGCATTTATCAGTTCATGCACGGCGACCATCTGAAAACCGTTTTCTCCGCCCGGGAGACGGCGCGCAATGCCATGATCCCCACCATGATTTTACAGCCGGTGGTGGAGAATTCCCTGAAATACGGTCTGCGGTCTCAGGAGGAGGACTCTGAGATTCGGGTGCACGCCTACACGCAGGACGGAAAGCTGCTCATTACCATCCGGGACAACGGAAAAGGGCTGACGCAGGAGCAGATGGAAAAGCTGGAGAAGGGCGAGACTGCGGAAAGCAGCAGCTCCGGCATCGGCATGGCGAACGTCCGCCAGCGCCTGAAGCTGATCTACGGGGACAAGAGCAGCATTTCCTTCCGGAACCGCACCGCCGGCGGCGTGAAGGTCACGATCGAAATTCCCTTCACCTATTCAGAGCCGGACAGTCTGTGGGAGCTGGAGCAGATGGACGACTGGAGCGACTTGGACGAGTTGTGGTGATAGAGCTGCATATATACCAAATCAGATGCTTTCAGGAAAAAGCGTAAGTTTGGTGAATGGTGTAAAAAAGCTTTGGTAGTATAATATAATAACAGGCGTGAAAAAATAAACTTTTTCGTATATTATGGAGGTTTCGCCATGCTAAACTATCATGTCAAGGTCGGCCTGGTTCCCATTCGCAGAGACGTTACGCCCCGCCCCGGTATCTTTAACTGGGAAAAGGCGGAGGAGCGCTGCGCCGCAGCGGTAGCCTATATCGAGGAGCATTTCACTTCCGAGAACGTTTCCTTCGTGGATCTGAAGGGAATCAACGCCGTGGATGTTCTCTACAGCGACAAGGACGTGGACGCCGTTATCGAGCGCTTCCGGGCGGAGAAGGTGGACGCGGTATTCCTGATCAACGGCAATTTCGGCAATGAGGAAGTGGCCGGCGCGGTCGCCAAAGCCATCGGCAAGCCCGTGCTCCTGTGGGGTCCTCAGGACACCGTGTTTGAGCCGGACGGCACCCGGTATACCGATTCCCAGTGCGGCCTGTTCGGCATGAGCCGTCAGCTGCAAAGAATGAACGTTCCCTTTACTTACATCGAAAACTGCCGCATTGAAGACCCGATTTTCACCGAGGGCTTCCTGCGGTTCGTGGGCGTGGCCTGCGCGGTGAAGAACTTCAAGGGTATGCGTGTTGCTCAGGTGGGTATGCGTCCCAAGCCCTTCTGCTCCGTGATCTTCAACGAGAGCGACCTGATGGACAAGTTCGACATCCATGTCATCCCTGTCAATCTGGCCGTGATTCAGGACAAGTATAACCGGATTCTGGAGACCCGGAAGGACGAGCTGGCTGAAGGTGTTGCCAAGCTGCGCCAGATGTACGAGATCGACGACCTGTCCGAGCCGGTGCTGGACAAGGTGTATGCTTTCGTGCTGCTGTATGAGGAAATTTTTGAAGAGTACAACGTGGCCGCCGTTTCCGCGGAGTGCTGGACTGCCATGCAGCTGATGGTGGGTGCTATGCCCTGCGCTGCCTATCCCTTGCTCGCGGACATGGGCTATATCATCGGCTGCGAGAGCGACATGCACGCGACCCTGACGCAGGTTGTGCTGAAGAGCCTGACTCTGGGACAGAAGAAGCCCTTCCTTGGCGAATTCACCACCCGTCACCCCAGCGATCGGAACGTGGAGCTGCTGTGGCACTGCGGCCCCTTTGCCTATTCCCTGAAAAAGCATGGTACCGGCGCGAAGATGGTCAACATGCGTCAGTGGATGCAGGTGGCCGACGGCCATTTCACCGTGGCGCGTATCGATCAGGATCACGGCAACTATTCCATTGCCGTCTGCGAGTGCGACAGCGCGGAAGGCCCCTACACCTTCGGCTCCTACATGTGGGGCAAGTTCAAGGATCTGCCCGCGGTGGAGCGCAAGCTCATCGAAGGCCCCTACATCCATCACATGTCCGAGATCGAGGGCAGCCTGACGGATTCCATCCGGGAATTCTGCAAGTACGTACCCGGTCTGACCTTTGACGGCCTCGACTAAGCGTAAAAACACCGCTGCTGAAAAGCGGCGGTGTTTCTCATATGGCAGCACCGCACAATTGCGTCTGCGAGTCTCAGCCGTCTTTTTGCCCCACTTCTGCAGTTCCGAAGATGGGGAATACATACAGTATTCCTCCATCTTCGGAACTTTGAATTGAGGCAAAAATCCTGTCTGAGACTTCTTGCCGAATTGCACGGTGTTGCCATGTGACAAAATATCCAAAACAGATACTGAAATTTCGTTACAATTATTCCCGTATCGACTTGCAAAATGATAGTTGCTGTGGTATAGTGATGCTGAGATTGTAATAGAGATTCTATTTGCATATTTTAAACGCGGAAAAACTGAAATTTTATTACATAACAGGAGGAAGCATTATGATTTACGATCTGAAGAAGATTCTGGACATTGGTGAGGAGAACGGCTTCGCCGTACCCGCTTTCAATGTGTACAATCTGGAAACCGTTATGGGCGTTATGCAGGCAGCCGAGGAGACCGGCGCCCCCGTCATTTTCCAGATGTACAGCCGCCTGTTTGATTCCCAGATCGCCCAGTACGTCGCCCCCATCATCCGGGAGGCCATGAACAACATGAAGACCCCCGTGGCGTTCCATCTGGATCACGGCGCGGGTGTTCCCGAGGTCCTGCGGGCGTTCCGCTACGGCGCGACGGGCGTTATGATCGACGCTTCCAGAAAGCCCCTGGAAGAGAACATTGCAATCACCAAGGGCGTTGTGGAGATGGCCGCGGAAATGGGCATCGGCGTCGAGGGTGAGCTGGGCGAAGTCGGCAAGGCCGCCGAGGGTGTTTCCAAGGATTACACCAAGGTGGAGGATGCCGCGAAGTTCGTGAACGAGACCGGCGTCTGCGCGCTGGCTGTGGCGGTGGGCACTGCCCACGGTCATTACAAGCAGGCTCCCGTTCTGGCTCTGAAGCGGATCGAGGAGCTGCATGAGGGTCAGAAGGCCCATCTGGTGCTGCACGGCGGCTCCGGTGTTCCCGACGATCAGATCGCGGCGGCGGTCAAGGCCGGTATCCGCAAGATCAACTTCGGTACCGACGTCTGCTGCTCGCTGCTGGACGGCATCCGGGCGGTCGATCCCTCCATTCTGGCGCTGGATCTGTTCATGCAGGGTCCCACTGGCCGGGTGAAGGACTTCGCCGTCAGCAAAATCAAGCTTCTGGGAGCGGATAAATAATGGCAAGTGTAGTTGGCATCGGCGCTGCGGTCTTCGATATTCTGATGACCGTGGACGCCTTCCCCCGGGAGGATACCAAACTCCGGGGTCTGGAAACCAAGTTCCAGTGCGGCGGCCCCTGCGCCACCGGACTGGTGGCCATCAGCAAGCTGGGGGAGTCCGCAAGCTATATGGGCACCGTGGGCGACGATATGTACGGCACCTTTGTGAAGGCCGAAATGGAGCACTACGGGGTGGATACCTCCTGCGTGAAGGTGAATCCCGGCCTGACCTTCCACAGTGTCGTTCTGCTGAACGTCAGCAACAGCAGCCGCACCTGCGTATGGAACCGGGGAGAAGCGGCGGCGCCTACGGTGGAGGACGTCGATCTGGACGTTCTGAAACAGGCAAAGTATCTGCATCTGGACGGCAACCAGCTGGACTGCGCCATTTTCGCGGCAAAAAAGGCCCATGAAATGGGCGTCACGGTCAGCATGGACGCGGGCGGCGCTTACCCGAACATTGAAAAGCTTCTGCCGCTGGTGGATGTGCTGATTCCCAGCGAGGAATTTTCCATGAAGGTCACCGGCTGCGCCACGGCCAAGGAAGCCGCCGCGGTATTGCAGGAGCGGTACCATCCCCAGATTCTGGTGATCACGCAGGGCAGCAAGGGCGGCTTTATCTGGGAGAACGGCGGGGAAGTCCGTTATCCCGTGTTCCCTGTGAAGGCGATCGACTCCAACGGCGCGGGAGACACCTTCCACGGCGCGTTTGTTGCGGCGCGGCTGAAGGGTATGGACGTGTATGAAGCCTGCCGTTTTGCCTCCGCTACCTCCGCCCTGAAATGCACCCGCTTCGGCGCGCAGCAGGGTATTCCCGGCTACGAGGAAGTTCTGGAATTCATGAAGACCCACGAGGGAGTTGTGTACGATGGATAATTTGCAGAAATTACAGGCGGCAAATCCCCATATTCAGATCCATACCATCCATGAAGCGGCGTTCCGGCGCTACGGCAGCGTGATTCAGGAGGACACTTCCCCGTTCTGCGCGGCGGCGGAGACCATCCCGTTCCCGGAGACGGGGAGCAAGTATGTGGCTTCGACCCCGGAACTGGACGAGATTCCGGCGGCGGCGCAGCTGCGGGAAACCCACTGCGGCGGTCTGGACGAGCAGATCGGCCTGTGCTGGGGGCATTCCAATCAGCTCAACGCTCTGGAGTGGCATACCTGCAATGAGTTCAACATCGCCGTCCGGGAGCTGGTTCTGCTGCTGGCGAAGCGGGAAGATCTGGACGAGGACGGCCGGCTGAACGCGGACAAAGTGCAGGCGTTTTATCTGGCGCAGGGCGAGATGATCGAGGTGTATTCGGACACCCTGCATTTCTGCCCCTGTGAGGTGACGGGCAGCGGCTTCAGCTGCATCGTGGGATTGCAGCGTGGAACGAATCTGCCCATTGCCCCGGAGCAGAAGGTGAATAAGCTCTGGGCGGCCAACAAATGGCTGCTGGGACACGAGGCGAACACCGGTCTCATCGAGCGGGGCGCGTTCCCGGGAATTTACGGGGAAAACTGGAAGATCAATCCGATCAGATAATCAGGAGGCGGAAAGCATTGGAAAAGGTAATCAACGGAGTTTCCTGCCGTGTGGTGGAAAAGGAATGGGACGTGTACTTTGACATGGCGCTGACCATGTTTGAGGAGATCGTCAAAAATAACCAGGCGGGGAAGCCGTCGGTGTTTATTGTCCCGGTGGGGCCTACGGATCAGTACCCCATTCTGGCGAAGCTGATCAACAGCCAGCGGGTATCTCTGAAAAACGTCCACTTCTTCAACATGGACGAGTATCTGGTTTCTCCGACCCAGTGGATCAGCGAGGACGACCCCATGAGCTTCCACGGCCGGATGAAGCGGGAATTCTATGACCGGGTGGATGAGAGTCTGGTCATGCCGGAGTCTCAGCGGCATTTCCCGGAGCCGGGACATGAAAAAGAGTACGACGAGCTGATCGCCGGTTTGGGCGGCGTGGATATGTGCTTTGGCGGACTGGGCATCAACGGTCATGTGGCCTTCAACGAGGCGGCGGAAGCCGACGATCCCATCACCGCGGACGCGTATGCCGATCTGGGGACCCGTGTGCTGCCCATCAGCCGGGAGACCCGGGCGGTCAATGCCTTCGGCTACCAGCGCGGCGATCTGGCGGGAATGCCGGAATGGTGCATCACCGTGGGCATGAAGCAGATACTGTCTTCCAGGAAGGTGTATATCGCGCTGAACCGCCCTTGGCAGAGCGGGCCGTTGAAGCATGTGCTGCATGGGGAAATGGTACCCCAATGGCCGGGTTCTCTGCTTCGCAGACTGCCCGACGTGCGCTTCTGCATGACGGAGGATATCGCACGGGGGATCGTGTAAGCAATAAAAAATGTTCCATTCTATTTGAATGGAACATTTTTTATTGCAATTTTAAGGGGATATTGTCACAAAAACGGATTACTGCTCCTTCTCCGAAGAATCCTCCGGCTTGCGGTAGTATTCTTTCAGCAGCAGAACAAGATACCGCACGACGAAGACAATGCCGCCCCCAAGCACGATGATGCCAAGAAGCAAAACCTTGACGCTGGGGGCGTCGGTGCCGCCGACGATATACGCCTGAACGATTTTTGCCAGCATGTACGCAAGAAGCAGCAGAGCGGTGCCGTTCAGAATAATACGGTTTCCGACCTGCGTGGATTTATTCTGTTTGCTCATAGGGTAGCCTCCTTCTCTTTTGTACAAGGATACGGTATTTTTTCCAAAATGTCAATATCGGCAGAAATAATGATTGACAATACCCGGTCTTGGCTGTTATTGTGATGGGTAGAAATGAGGTGTGCATATGGAACAGTTACAGAAACTGATCGACGAATATGTGAAATGGACGCAGGAAAACCGGATGGCGGGGAAGAAGATCGCCGTCTATCTCGGCTTGCAGGTGGAGCAAAGCCCGAAACATGCCGCTTTTTATGAGGCGGTGGGGGAGTGGGCGAAGACGTTTGCCTCTTCGCAGCCGGAGCATGAGCAGACGGTGGCGGCGGTGCGGTTGCTGCTGTTTTCCGCCGGGGAGCATCTGGGCAGTGAGGCGGAATGGTATCTGATCGCCATTCAGAACTACGCGAAGGACTTCCTTGGTGAACTGAGCACGGAGGAAAAGGCACAGCTGGGGGAAGAATACCGGAAGAAATACCCCTCAGGCAGGCGGCTTCCCCTGCAGAATGAGATTTACAGGCTCCTTTCCGGCGAGAAGAAGAAACCTTTCTGGAAATGGCATATCAGACAAAAATCCAAAGGGTAAAACCAAAGGTTACAGAACCTTGCTTTATGAAACCGCGACCTGCACCGGATAAGCAGTTGTCACTACAAATAAGTGTGAAATTCCCAAGGCTTCAAAACCTTGGGAATTTCTTTTTTCTGTACGCTTTCCTTTTGGAAAAGACTATGTTATACTGTTTTTATACTACATTGAGAAGGACGGTAACGGGCATGGCGGTACAGAATACCTCTCTGGCGGCGCTGCTGCTGAGAATCGAAAATTCCCTTCCAAACCTCAGCAAATCCGAGCGGAAAGTGGCGGAGTATATCCGGGGAAATCCCCGGGGGATCATCGACCTGTCGGTGGCGGCGCTGGCGGATGCCTGCGGCGTTTCGGACCCCACGGTTGTCCGGGCTTACAAGAAGCTGGGCTTCAGCGGCTATGAGGACCTGAAGCTGACGCTGGCGCAGGCGACGGTTTCTCCGGACGAGATCATCCACGAGGAGATCAGCGCCGAGGATTCCGTGCAGGCAGTGCGGGACAAGGTGTTCCAGAGCGCCGTGCTGGCCTTGCAGTTCACCCGGGACATGCTGGAGCCGGAAACCCTGGCAGCGGCGGCGCAGCTGCTGATGAACGCCCGGAAAATCGTGATCTTCGGTCTGGGCGGCTCCGCGCCTGTGGCCATGGACTTGCACCACAAGCTGCTGCGGCTTGGCCTGAACGCCGCGGTTTACACCGACCCCCATTTGCAGGTGATCGCCTGCAATTATTTGGACGAGCGGGACGCAGTATTCGCCGTCAGCCATTCCGGCAGCTCCCGCTGCGTGGTGGACAGCACCCAAACCGCAAAGCATCGGGGGGCAAAGGTCATCTCCCTGACCAGCGCGGGCAAAAATCCCCTGTCCAAGCTGGCGGACATCAGCCTGAACACGAACTCCAAGGAGACAAAATACCGGGTCGTGTCCATCGCCTCCCGGGTGGCGGCGCTGACCATCGCGGACTCCATCTACACTTATATCGCCATGCGGACGGATGGGGCAAAGTCCCTGCAAATCGAAAAGAGTATGGAAAGCCTGAAATACTGAGGAGGTTCTTGACAGAATTGGCGAAATGCCTAAATCTGGAGGTGTAATTTCGTTACAATTATTCTTGCCGGTGCTTGAAAATCTGATTACAATGTGCTATATTTATGACGAGGATGTAATGCGAATACAATTCTAAGCGAAAAATGATTCTCAAATGTGAAATTTCATTACAAAATCAGAAAGGGAGAAGCACCATGCAAGACAAGTCTTTGATGTTCTACATGATCCGTTCCGAGCTGGAGGACGCGGTCGGTGTAGAAAACGTATCCACCAAGGAAATTGAACGTGCGGTATATTCCGTGGACTATTTCTGGCTCAGCCGGAAATGGCAGGATGCCGGTGAGCAGGGTCCCATGCCTGATATCATCGTTCGCCCCGGCACCACCGAGGAAGTATCCAAGGTCATGAAGATCGCCAACTACTATAAAATTCCCGTCACCACATGGGGCGGCGGCTCCGGAAGTCAGGGCGGCGCTCTGCCGGTGGCCGGCGGCATTCTGCTGGACATCAAGCGTCTGGACAAGCTCATCGAGCTGAACACCGAGGCGGGCTTCGTCACCTGCGAAACCGGCATGATCTTTGCCACGCTGGAAGATCTGGTTAACGAAAAGGGTTACTCCGTGATGCACCTGCCCTCCTGCATGACCTGCTGCACCGTGGGCGGTGCGCTTGCGCACAACGGCATCGGTATTCTCTCCACCAAGTACGGCAAGATGGACGATATGTGCCTGTCTCTGGAAGTGGTTCTGCCCAACGGCGATATCATCAACACCCTGCCCGTGCCGAAGCACTCCTCCGGCCCCAACCTGATCCCCTTCTTCGTCGGCTCCGAGGGTACTCTGGGCATCATGACCAAGGCCAAGTTCAAGATCGTCAAGCAGCCCGAGACCCGCATTCACCATGCGTTCCTGTTCTCCGACATCCACGTGGGCTATCAGGCCTGCCGGGAGATCGTCCAGGCGGTGAAGCCCTCCATCGTGCGTCTGTTCGACGAGGCGGAGACCGTCTCCATCATCAAGAAGATCATCGGCTTTGAGAAGCGCGGCTCCTTCCTGAACCTGACGCTGGAAGGCTACGAGAAGGTCGTCGCCGCTGAGCTGGAGATCGTTCTGGACATCGCCAAGAAGTACGGCGCGGAAGATCTGGGCACGGAATACGGCGAAAAGTGGTTCCAGAACCGCATTACCTTCTTCTATCCTGACAATATCATGGATCTGCCCCAGATGTTCGGCACGCTGGATACCGTGGCGACCCACGACAATATCGAGAAGATCTACCGGGCGATGAAGGCCGCCGTGGAGGATAACTTCAAGGAGTACGGCGTCCGCTTCATCTCCCACAGCTCCCACTGGTACGACTGGGGCGCAATGAACTACTCCCGCTTCATCATCGACAATCCCCCCAAGGACCCCGAGGAAGCCCTCCGCCTGCACAATCAGGTCTGGAACTGCGGCGTCCGCGCGGCGCTGGCCAACGGCGGCGTGCTGAACGATCACCACGGCGTCGGCCTGAAGCTGTCCCGTCTGGTGAAAGAGCAGTACGGCCCCGCCATTCAGGTGCTGCAGGCGCTGAAGAAGGAGCTTGACCCCAATGGTATCATGAACCCCTACAAGCTGGGGCTGTAAGGAAAGGATAGGAGGTAACGATATGATTAGTCAGAATGCCCTGCATCATGCGGAAAAGTGCCGCTTCTGCTGGATGTGCCGCCATCTGTGCCCTGTCCAGCACCAGACCGGTAAGGAACTGAACACCCCCCGCGCCAAGGGCCTGCTGCTGAGCATGGTCAACAAGAAGGCACAGGAGTTTGACAAGGATATGGGTCAGGCCATGTACGAGTGTCTGCTGTGCGACGCCTGCACCAATGACTGCGCCACCGGCTATCAGCCGCCGCTGTTCATCCGGGAAGCCCGCACCGAAGCCGTGGTCAGCGAGGTCGCTCCGGAGAGCGTCATGAATCTGATCGAAAACGTGGAGACCACCGGCAACATCTACGGTGTGGAGAAGCCCTCCTACGGTCAGGACGGCACTGACGTTCTGGTGTACATCGGCGAAGTCGCCGCCATCAAGGTTCCGGAAATGGCGAAGCATCTGCTGGCGCTGCTGGCAAAGGCGGGCGTTTCCGCCAAGGTTCTTGCCAATGAGCCTGCCTCCGGCGTGATGCTGGGCGACCTGATGGGCTACACCGAGGAAGTCCGTAAGCAGGCCGAAGTGTGCGCCAAGGCGCTGAACGAAACGGGTCTTCCCGTCGTGGTTCTGGACAGCTACGACGCCGAGATCATGACCCAGAAGTACCCTGAGTGGGGCTGTGAGATCACCGCCGGTGTCACCACCGCCACCGCTTTCGTCGCAAAGCTGCTGGAAGAGAAGAAGCTGGCCGCCAAGGCCGCGCTGGGCACGCTGGGCGCCTGCCACGATGACGACCGTCTGGCGCGCACCTTCCACGAGTTCGCCCCGGTGCGCAGTATTGCCAAGGCCGCGGGCTACGAGCTGACGGAGATGTTCAACCACGAGAAGCTGGCGAAGTCCTGCGGCACCGCCGTTGCCTACGGCTATATGCCCGAGCTGGTGACCCGCATTGCGGGCGGCCGCTGGGACGATCTGACCCGCACCGATGCCAAGGCGATGCTGGTGGCGTGTCCCGAAACATGGCTGTGCTTCAGCCTGTGCGTTCCCGAGGGCTATCAGCTGGTAGACCTGTTCGGCGCGCTGCTGTAAAACGAATATGAAACACATTCTTGTCTGTGTAAAGGCGGTACCCGTTTCCTCCTCTGTTGAGGTGGACGGTCAGCACCGGTTAAAGCGGGATGGGGCCAGCTTGCAATGGAATATTGCGGATGAGTCCGCGCTGGAGGCCGCTTTCCGCCTGGCGGACAGGGATGGCAGTGTCACAGTCCTGACAATGGGCCCTCCAAAACTGGAGGGCCCATTGCTGGAATTGCTGGCAAGGGGGGCCAACCGGGCGGTACTCATTACCGACCGTCTCATGGCCGGGGCGGACACCCGGGCGACTGCCCGGGCGCTGGCTTCGGCGGCGGAAAAGCTGGGGCCGTTTGACGCCGTTTTCTGCGGCTGCAAGGCCATCGACGGGGAGACCGGGCAGGTTCCCGGCGAACTGGCGGCGGCGCTGGGGCTTCCCTGCATCTCCAATGCGGAGAAAGTGGAAGCGGCGGGGGACGAACTGCTGGTCACCCGGCGGCTGGAGGACGGCGTTCAGAATCTGACCGTTTCCGGCTCTGCGGTAATCAGCTTCAGCAGCTATTCCTATCCGCTGCGTCTTGCCGGAATTCTGGGAATGCGCCGGGCAAGGAAAACCCCGGTGGAGATTCTGACAGCCGCCGATCTGGGTTTGACCCCGGAGGACTGCGGCCTGAAAGGGTCGCTTACCAAGGTCGTGGCAATGGAATCCCGCTTCCCCGGTTTGCGCCGGGGGCCAAAGGAAACGGATTTGGAGGCGGGTGTGCAGAATCTGCGCGTGCTTCTGCGGGAGGTGCGGCCATGAAGGAGATTCTGGTGTTATGCCCCTTCGGCGTGGATAAGGGCCTGCTCAGCAAGGCCGCCCGGCTTTCCGGCGGCGAACTGCGGGCTTTGGTTCCGGCGGGGGAGGCTGAAACCGCCGCGGAATATGGCGCAGGCCGCATTTTTGAACTCAGCGCCCCGGAAATTGGGGACGAAAGCGCTTTTGCCGCCTTTCTGTCGGAGACGATCCGCCGATGGGGTAGCCAGATCGTTCTGGCTCCGGCGACGGTGCGGATGCGGAATATTATGCCCATGCTTGCGTGGCGGCTGGACGCGGGACTGACGGCGGACTGCACCGCCCTGCGTATGGAGGGGGAGCAGCTGATTCAGACCCGTCCGGCATTTGGAAATTCCCTGATGGCGGACATCCGCTCTTTGAGTGAGATTCAGATGGCCACTGTCCGACCGGGAACGTTTCGCCCGGAAAGGCAGGCGGCCAAAACGCCGGACGTGCAAACCATCACCTATACCCCGGACGAGCGGGTGAAGCTCCATTCTTTCGGAAGCTTCGCCCAGGGAAAGCCCCTGTCTCAGGCGGAGATCATCGTAGCAGGGGGCATGGGCGTCGGCTCCAAGGCGGGCTTTGAAAAGCTGGAAGCGCTGGCAAAAAAGCTCGGGGGCAGCCTTGGAGCGTCCCGCACGGCTGTGGAGGCGGGGTTCGCACCCTACCGCTGTCAGGTGGGCATGACGGGCATTACGGTCTGCCCGAAGCTGTACATCGCCGTGGGAATCAGCGGCGCGGTGCAGCACTTGGCCGGTATGTCCGGCTCCGAGAAGGTCGTCGCCATCAATTCGGACCCGAAGGCACCGATTTTCGACTATGCCGACTATGGCATCGTCGGAGATTGGGAGGCCGTTGTAGATAAACTTCTTAAGGAGGAGAATTTATGAATTACAAGAAAACCTACGTTCCTGCCAAGGGCTATACGCCCATCTGCAAGATTGGGCAGTGCAGCCTGAAAAAGCTGGAGTTCGGCATCATCGAGCTGGACGCCGGGGAGAAGCTGCCTTTCTACACCGAAGACCGGGAAGTCGCCTTCATCATGCTGGAGGGCCACTGCAACGTTTCCTTCGACGGTGAGTGCTATGAGAACGTGGGCAACCGCGCCAATGTGTTTGAAAACCGGAAGGCCGAGAGCTTCTATATGCCCCGTGAGCAGCATCTGGAGATCGAAGCCATCGACCATATCAAGATCGCCGTCTGCGGCACACCCGTGAAGGAAAAGACCGCCCCGCAGGTGCTTCGGGAAGACCATGTGGTGCTGAAGCTGCTGGGCCGCGTTCCCTTCCAGAGAGAGACCAGCTTCATCATCGACGGCAATTCCAACGCAAAAGTTCTGACCATCGGCGAGGCCTACTGCACCGAGGGCAACTGGGCGGGCTTCCCGCCGCACAAGCACGACGAGGACAATATGCCCACCGAGTGCATCGCCGAGGAAATTTACTACTTCCTGTTTGACCCCAGGCAGGGCTTTGCCGTGCAGTGCCTGTACACCGCCGACGGCGCTCTGGACGAGGCCTACCGGGTGAAGAACGACGAGTTGGTGGAGTTCCCCTACGGCTACCACACCACCGTCTCTACTCCCGGCTACCAGACCTACTTCCTGTGGCTGATGGCGGGCGACTATCAGGGCTTCAACCGCAGCAACGACCCGGAGCACGACTGGGTCAAATAATTTCCTTTTATCCCCGGATGAACAGCTGCATAGGTTCATCCGGGGCATCTTCAATAGGATGGTGCGTATATGACAGATTACGTTTTGGGTGTGGATATCGGCAGCGGCAGCGTAAAGCTGACGCTGCTCAGCCGGGAAGGGAAGATCGCTGCCACCGCCGGCTGTGAATATCCTACCTATTATCCTTATGTCGGCTGGTGCGAGCAGGACCCCGAGGACTGGTGCCGGGCGTTCAAGACTGCCTTCGGGGACATTCTGAAAACGGCGGGCGTCGGGGCGGAGCGGATCAAGGCTCTGTCCTTTGACGCGGCCACCCACACGGCGGTGCTGCTGGGTCAGCAGAAGCAGGTGCTGCGCCGGGCGATTCTCTGGACAGATCAGCGCAGCAAGGACGAGGTGCAGGAGCTGAAGGACACCTGCCTGGATACCATTATGGATCAGGCGGTGAATGCCCCCACCACGGTCTGGACGCTGCCTCAGCTGATGTGGCTGCGCAGGCACGAGCCGGAAATCTGGGGACAGATCCGCTATATCCTCTTTGCCAAGGACTATCTGCGCTACCGCATGACCGGCACCATGGAGACGGATACCATCGACGCGGAGGGCTCCATGTTCTACGACACCAGGCGGGAACGCTGGTCGGAGGAACTGTGCGCGGTGGGCGGCATCCGGAAGGAATGGCTGCCCCGTCTGTGCAGACCCACGGATGTGGCGGGCACCATGACCGGAGAACGGGCAGCGGAGTTCGGCCTTGCGGAGGGAACCCGGGTGCTGGTAGGCACTACGGACACGGTGATGGAGCTTTTTGCGGCGGGCAATGTGGAGCCGGGTCACGCCACGGTGAAGCTGGCCACCGCCGGGCGTATCTGCATCGTGACCGATCATGCGCTGGATTCCAAATTCATTTTCAACTACCGCCATGTGGTGCCGGGGCTGTGGTATCCCGGCACGGCGACGGCCAGCTGCGCCGCCAGCTACCGCTGGTATCGGGACACCATCGGCCGGGAGCCGTTCAGTGAGCTGAACGTTCCGGCGGAGAAGATCGCTCCGGGCAGCGACGGCCTGATGTTCCACCCCTACTTAAACGGCGAGCTGACGCCCTACAATGACCCGGACCTGAAGGGCAGCTATACCGGCATCAGCTCCAGCCACACCACTGCCCACTTCACCCGGGCTACGCTGGAGGGCGTCGCCATGAGCCTGAAGGACTGCCTGAACACCCTGAACGGACTGGGCGTGGAAATGAAGCGGGTGCGCATCATCGGCGGGGGCGCGAAGGGAATGCTCTGGCGTCAGATCGTGGCGGATATTCTGGGACTGGAGCTGCAGAAGGTCAAGGTGGACGATTCCTCCTTCGGCACGGCCATGCTGACCGCCGTAGGCATCGGCTGGTTTGACAGCTTTGCCCACGCGGCGGAAACCTGCGTGGAGATCGACTCCGTTTCCAGGCCCGACCCGGCGACCCACGAACTTTACGAAAAGCTGTTCCTGAAATACAAGGCGGTGCATGACGCGCTGGCCCCCATTTACCGGGGGTGAGCCATGACAAAGGAAATACCGATTCTGGACAGCTGCGACGTGCTGGTCTGCGGCGGCGGGTTCGGCGGAATTTCCGCCGCGCTGGCGGCGGCAAGGCTGGGGAAACGGGTGATTCTGCTGGAAAAGCAGTACATTCTGGGCGGTCTGGGGACGGCGGGACTGGTCACTATTTATCTCCCGCTGTGTGACGGCGTCGGTCATCAGGTTTCCTTCGGACTGGCGGAGGAGTTGCTTCGCCTGTCCATTTCCATGGGCGCGGAGGACGAATACCCCGCCAACTGGCTGGACAGCGCAGACCCGGCGGGGCGGACGGAAAAGGATCACCGCTTCCGTGTGCGCTATAACCCATGGCTCTTTGCCATTCTGGCCGAGCAGGAACTGGTAAAGGCGGGGGTGAAGATTCTCTACGGCTGTTACGCTGTGGACGCGGAGGTGCGGGAAGATCGCATTCATTCGGTCATTGTGGAAAGCATCTCCGGCAAACAGAAGATCTGCACCCGCACCGTGGTGGACGCCACGGGGGACGCCTGCATTGCCCATCTTGCCGGTGCGCCGACGGAAACCCATCAGCAGGGCAACATTCTGGCGGCGTGGTACTACTCTCAGGGCAGCGAGGGTTACCGGCTCAACATGCTGGGCTTTTCAGACGTTCCGGCGGAGGAAGACGCCGGACGGACGGCGCGTCCCCTGCTTGACCGCCGGTTCGGCGGACTGGGCTGCGGGGAAGTGTCGGAAATGATGCAGTATTCCCACGCATCGACCCTGAATGACATCCGGAAGAAGCGCCGCAGCGACCCTTCGTGGGTGCCTACCGCCATTGCGACCATGCCCCAGCTGCGTATGACCCGACGGATTCAGGGGGAATATACGCTGGACGAAGGGGAAATGCACAAATATTTCGCCGATTCCGTCGGCATGGTCTCCGACTGGAGAAAGCGGGGGCCGATTTACGAGGTCCCGTTTTCCACGCTGTATTCCGCCAAGGTGAAGAATCTGATCATGGCGGGGCGGTGTACCTCCGTGACGGACGCCATGTGGGATATCATGCGGGTGATCCCCTGCTGCGCTGTCACCGGACAGGCTGCCGGTACCGCGGCCGCGCTGACGGAGGATTTTTCCGCAATGGATATCCGGCAGCTGCAGCAGACGCTGAAGAATAGCGGCGTGATCCTCCACGAGCGGGAGCTGAATATTGGGAAATTATAAGTGAATCCAAAAATTATAATTGAAAAAGCTCCCAAAATAATGTATTCTTATAAAGTACAGACACTGGTTCTATGATACCCTGCACCGGCTGTGCAGGAAAGCATTCCGAAGGTTCGGCTTCCCGCGGAACACCGGAAAACAACAAAAAAATTTAAGAAATGAGGTACTCTTATGGCATATCAACACTGGTCCTATGACACCCTGCACCGGCTGTGCATGGAAGCGTTCCAGAAGTTCGGCTTCACTGAAGCGGAGGCCGATATCATTCAGGACGTTCTGCTGACTGCCGACCTGTACGGCATCGAGTCCCACGGTATGCAGCGGATGGTCCGCTACCACAAGTGCATCGAAAAAGGCATGATCGACGTCCATGCCAAGCCCGAAGTGGTGTTCGAGACCCCCATCTCCGCCGTCATCGACGCCCATGAGGCCATGGGACAGCTGGTTTCCCATAAGGCCATGGAAATGGCCATCGAGAAGGCCAAGACCACCGGCGTTGGCATCGTCTCCGTCCGGAACTCCAACCACTACGGCATCGCGGGTTACTATGCCAAGATGGCCTGCAAGGAAGGGCTGATGGGTTTCTCCTGCACCAACAGCGAAGCCATCATGGTTCCCACCTTTGCCCGGAAGGCCATGCTGGGCTCCAACCCCATCGCCTGCGCGTTCCCCGCCGAGCCCTATGATTTCTTCTTCGACGCTTCCACCACGGTCGTGACCCGCGGTAAGCTGGAGATGTACAACAAGATGGAAAAGCCCCTGCCCGAAGGCTGGGCGCTGGACAAAGACGGTCATCCCTCCACCAATGCCCCCGACGTGCTGGCGAACATCGTGGCGAAGAAGGGCGGCGGCATCATGCCTCTGGGCGGCTCCACGGAGCAGCTGGGCAGCCACAAGGGCTACGGCTATGGTATGCTGTGCGAGATCTTCTCCTCCATCCTGTCCATGGGCGCTACCTCCAATTACTGCATGACCGGCGGAAAGGGTCAGATCTGCCATGGCTTCATGGCCATCAACCCCGCCTACTTCGGCGACCCCGCCGCCATCAAGGAGCATTTCTCCAAGTACCTGCAGGAGCTGCGGGACGCGCCCAAGGCCGACGGTCAGGAGCGTATCTACACCCACGGCGAGAAGGAAGTTGCCGCGGTGAAGCGCATCATGGAAAACGGCATCCCCGTCAACGACAACACCATGGTGGAAGTCCTTGACCTGTGCAACTATCTGGGCATGGACTTTGGCGCTTACTTCGGCGATTACCGTCCCCCTGTCAAGAAGGACGTTTTCAAGGGCAACTATTAAAAAACATAATTGGGAACCGGCCAACCGCCGGTTCCCGATGACAAACGTGTGGGAGGATTCTTTATGATCGCGATTCCTTACGGCAAAAGCCATCTGGATGTTGCATTTCCCTATAACGGTCTGCTGACCTCCCGTGTGGACGAGCTGAAAAGCGACCGCACCGGCCGGGAGCTGGTGGAGGAAGCCATGGCGTCGCCCATCGGAACGCCCGGTCTTGCCGCGCTGGCGGCGGGGAAGAAGCGCTGTACCATCATCATTTCCGACCACACTCGCCCCGTGCCCAGCCGGGACATCCTGCCCCCCATGCTGGCGCAGCTCCGGCAGGGGAATCCGGAGATTCGGGTGACACTGCTGGTAGCCACCGGTTTCCACCGGCTCACCACGACCGCCGAGCTGGAAGCAAAGCTGGGGAAGGAAATTGCGGGTTCCGAGAAAATCGTCGTTCACGACGCCTTTGACCCGGAATCCAATGTTCAGATCGGCGTTCTGCCCTCCGGCGCACCGCTGGTCATCGACCGGACGGCGGTGGACACCGACCTGCTCATTGCGGAGGGTTTCATTGAGCCGCACTTCTTCGCGGGCTTCTCCGGCGGGCGGAAGAGCATCCTGCCCGGCGTCTGCGATAAGACGACGGTGCTGGGCAACCACTGCGGCGCGTTTATCGCCTCCCCTTATGCCCGCACGGGCATTCTGGAGGGCAACCCCCTTCACCGGGACATGGTAGCGGCGGCAGAGATGGCAAAGCTGGCGTACATCGTCAATGTGGTCATCGACGAGGAGAAAAAGACGGTTGCGGCCTTCGCGGGAGACTTCCGGAAGGCGCATGAAGCCGGTGTGGCGTTTCTGCGGCAGTACTGCGAGGTGCAGGCCGTCCCCGGAGACATCGTCGTCACCTCCAACGGCGGCGCGCCGCTGGATCAGAACATCTACCAGAGCGTCAAGGGGCTGACGGCGGCGGAGGCTTCCGCCAAGGAGGGCGCGGTGCTGATCATGTGCGCCGAGCTGGCCGATGGCACCGGCGGCGAGGGCTTCTATACCTCCCTCCGGGACTGCGAAACCCCTGCGGCGCATTTTGAGCAGTGCGTCAATACCCCCCAGTCGGAGACCATTCCCGACCAGTGGGAGAGCCAGATTCTGGCGAGAATCCTCATGAAGCACCGGGTGATCTTCGTTTCCCGTCCGGAAATGGAGAAGACCCTCCGGGAGATGAAGCTGGACTACGCCCCCAATCTGGAAACCGCCATGGTCATGGCGAAACAGGACAAGGGCGAAAACGCCTCCGTCACCCTGATTCCCAACGGCATTTCCGTAATGGTAAAATCATAAATTATTGTATCGACAAAGGAGAAAAATTATGGATTACGCAAAAGAGTCCCTGCGGCTCCACAAGGAGTGGGGCGGCAAGATCGAGGTCATCTGCAAGGTACCCTGCAAGACCAAGGACGACCTGTCTCTGGCCTACACCCCCGGCGTTGCCCAGCCCTGTCTGGAGATCCAGAAGGACATCGACAAGTCCTATGAGCTGACCCGCCGCCACAACCTGTGCGCCGTCATCACCGACGGCACCGCCGTTCTGGGTCTGGGGGACATCGGCCCCGAAGCCGGTATGCCCGTTATGGAGGGCAAGTGCGCCCTGTTCAAGGCCTTTGCCGATGTGGACGCCTTCCCCCTGTGCGTCAAGACCCACGATGTGGATGAGTTCGTCAACGCTGTGTATCTGATGAGCGGCTCCTTCGGCGGCATCAATCTGGAGGACATCTCCGCCCCCCGGTGCTTTGAGATCGAGCGGAAGCTGAAGGAAAAGTGCGACATTCCCATCTTCCACGACGACCAGCACGGCACCGCCGTCATCACTCTCGCCGGTCTGACCAACGCTCTGAAGGTCGTCGGCAAGAAGAAGGAAGACGTGAAGATCGTCACCTCCGGCGCCGGCGCTGCGGCGATCGCCATCGTGAAGCTGCTGCTGTCCTCCGGCTTCAGGAACGTGACCATGTGCGACCGGAAGGGCGCGATCTACGCGGGCCGTGACGGACTGAACTGGATCAAGGAAGAGATGGCGCAGGTCACGAATCTGGACAAAAAGGCCGGTTCTCTTGCCGATATGCTGGTAGGCGCCGATGTGTTCATCGGCGTGTCCGCCCCCGGCATGGTGACGAAGGAAATGGTGCAGACCATGAACAAGGACGCCATCATCTTTGCCTGTGCCAACCCCACCCCGGAGATTTTCCCGGACGAAGCGAAGGCAGGCGGCGCGAGAGTGGTTTCCACCGGCCGTAGCGACTATCCCAACCAAATCAACAACGTTCTGGCGTTCCCCGGCATTTTCCGCGGCGCTTTTGACGTTCGCGCCAGCGACATCAACGAGGAAATGAAGATCGCCGCCTCCAACGCGCTGGCGAATCTGATCTCCGACGAGGAGCTGAACGAGAACTATATCATCCCCGCCGCCTTCGACCCCAGAGTCGGCCCCGCCGTGGCCAAGGCCGTGGCAGAAGCCGCCCGGAAGTCCGGCGTCGCAAGACTGTAAGAAAGAAATAGCGATAACAGCAAAGCGCCAGCATGGGAACGGATGTTCCCGTGCTGGCGCATTTTATACTGAACTCCAATTAAAATCTTTAGAAAAGATTTTAATTGCCCGAAGGGCAAGGAGTTCATATGAGACTTGTTTTGTGATTTCTTTCCTTATAAATCACAAAACTGGCAGCGCCATTAGGCGATGCCTTCCTGATTAAAATCAAGGATTTTAATCAGGAAATAGTATTACTTATGATGCACAGCACTTATCCACCATTGGTGCTGTATGGAAAAGTCTGCCGCAGAGACGGCGGCATTCCGGCCTTTGCGGAGGTTTTTATAGGTTTTGCTTCGATTAAGGGAAAAAAACGGCTGTTTTTTAATCCTTTTGCGCATTGTTTTTCCTTCCGAAAAGAAGTATGATTTTGTCGATCAGATAAGTATCTTGGAGGAATCAAAATGACGGTGGCAGAGGCCGAAGACGAATACCTGAAAGCGGTAAGGCTTGGACAGAAGGAGTGTGCCGTGCTGCAGGGAAAGGGACAGAACCCGTTCCCGGTGGTGCTGGATCAAATATTGGGCGACGGTGTTTCGGAGGGCGCGCAGAATGTCGGCACGCTGGAAATACCCATTGAACGCATCGTTGGCGTGAAAAGCGCGGGGAGAATTTCCGCTTTTTCGGCGGGCTTTTTTCCGCTGCTGGACTGCGAGTCGGAATTCGCAATGAAGTGGATGACGCTGTGCCGGGCGCATCAGGGGGACGAGGGCATCCGCGACCCCATTATTTGCTATGAATATCTGGGAAATTTCTATGTTCAGGAGGGAAATAAGCGCCTGAGCGTGCTGAAATATTACGGAGCAATCAGAATTCCCAGCGTCGTTTACCGGATCGTGCCGCCTATGAGCGACAACCCGGAAATTCGCGCTTATTATGAGTTTCTGGACTTTTTCAAATATACGCGGCTTTACGACGCCCTCTACACCCATCCGGGGTGCTACATCCAGCTGCTGGCGCTTACCAATCTGCCGAAGGACCGGGAGTGGACGGAGGAAGAACGCCGCCGTTTCCGGGCGTATTTTCAGTATTTCCGGGAGGCGTTCGATGCGCTGGGAGGCCGGAGCCTGCATATCCGGGCGGAGGAAGCGCTGCTTTTGTGGCTGCAGGTGCATCCCTTTACCGATTTGGGAACGCTGTCCGGCGCACAGCTGAAAAAAACCCTCGGCGAATTGTGGGAAAACGTGGTGGCAATGGATCTGCCGGATCTGGTCGTGCGGACGGAAGCGGCGGGAACCGCCGCAAAGCAGTCGCTGTTCGGCAGACTGTGGCGGCCGGGACATGTCAATGTTGCCTTCGTTCACCAGCGTACCGTGGAGACCAGCCCATGGACGTGCGCCCATGACGTGGGGAGAAAGCATCTGGAGGACGCTCTGGGGAACGCCGTCACGGTGCGCAGCTATTTTGGCGCGGACACGGCCGCTCAGGCGGAAGCGCTTCTGGAACAGGCGGTCGCGGACGGCGCGGAGGTCATTTTCACTACGACGCCCCAGCTGGTCGCGCCCAGCCTGAAGGTCTCCATCCGCTATCCCAAGGTGCGGTTCCTGAACTGCTCCATTCATATGCCTTATTCCACGGTTCGCACCTACTACAGCCGCATCTACGAGGGAAAATTCATCACCGGCGCGATCGCCGGGGCCATGGCGGACAACAACAGAATCGGCTACGTGGGTTCTTATCCGATTTTTGGCGTCCCCGCTTCCATCAACGCCTTTGCCCTCGGCGCGCAGCTCACCAATCCCAGAGCGCAGATCGAGCTGAAATGGTCGTGCATGCCGGGCAACCCGACGCAGGAGTTCATCCGGGACGGAATCCGCGTGATCTCCAACCGGGATACACCGGCGGAGGACAAGCTGCACACGGAGTACGGCACCTATTACATCGACGGCAGCGGCGAATTTATCCCGTTGGGTTCACCCTGCTGGATATGGGGAAAGTTCTATGAAAACGTGATACGGGCGATCCTGTCCGGCACATGGGACGACATCCACGGGCAGGCAGTGAACGACTGGTGGGGGATGAGCAGCGGCGTGATCGACGTAAAGCTGGCGGACGATCTGCCGGAGGGCATCAAGAATCTGGCGCTCTACCTGCGCAGCGGCATCAAAAACGGAACGATCGACCCCTTCCGCAGGAAGATCGTCGCACAGGGCGGCGTAGTCAAGAACGATGGCATACGGACGCTTGGGGCGGAAGACCTGCTTCACATGGACTGGCTGTGCGAGAATATCCACGGCGCGATTCCCGCCTATGACGAGCTGCTCCCGATTTCCAAACCGACGGTGCGGCTTCTGGGCATTTACCGGGACACCATTCCGGCGGATGATGTTACGTAAACCATAGATCAAAAAAGGACGTGTTGCAGTGCTGCAATACGTCCTTTTTGCGTATCATACTGAACTCCAATTAAAATCTTTGATTTTAATCAGGAAATAGTATCAGACCCGACCGGTAAACAGGTCGCACTGGATATCCACAACGTCGTCCAGCGAAATCTCCGTCCCGTCCAGCATGACCATTGTGCGGCGGCTGAGGTCGATTTTTTTCAGATTTCCCTTGAGCGTCCCGTATGCGCCGCCCTGCTTGCGGCGGTCAGGGATGAAACAGGTCACGGTAATCTCCGGGTGCGCCGGGGCGGCGTCCAGAAGTATCTGCTGCTTTTGATCCAGAATGTCCCGGCTGTATTCCGTCAATTCCGCCCGGCTATCCGTCAGACGGCCTGCCTCCTGAAGAACGGCCTCGTAGCCGGTGAGGGCGGAGAAGGGGGAAAACTGCGCGGCTCTGTCCATGGCGGACATGGGGGGATGCTTCCGGGAAACGGGGTGGGGCAGATAAAGCAGATCGTCATATTCGCCCATTATGCTTTGTGTCCTCCTATCTGACCGTTCCGGTCTCTGGCGGTTGCGCCTTCCTCTAAGTCCATGCCTTTCAGAATGGCGTTTTTTCCGTACTTCTTTTTGATGGCCAGCACCGCCTGCTGGCGGCGCTTTTCCCGCTCACGAGCGGCTGCTTCTTCGGCGCGGCGCTTCTCCTGAGAAGCGAAATCGGAGAAAAAGTCCAGCTGCTCAGTGCTTTCATGGCGGGGCAGGGAGTTCTCCGGGACGATGTGGTTGGCGGACAGATATAGCCGTCTGACCAGAAGATTGGGGTCTACAATGCGGTCGAAAAGCTCGGCAACGGCACCGACGATAGCCTTGGAGGAAGCGGTATGCCCGCCCAGATTCGCGGTGCCGTGGGCGTGCTTGGGAATTCTGCGGCCGTAGCGGTCAACGGTGACGGGGCCCTGATAGGCGCGGCTTCGTTCCGGGTCGGTGAGATTTTCAATATCGTAGCCCACCGTCAGGACGATCTGGTCGGTGACAAGTCCTTTGTCCACTAAGTCCAAGGAAAGATCATCCGCCATTTCCCTGACGACCAGCCGGGCCTTTTCCGCGGTATAGGGGCATTGCAGCACCTGACCGGGGCTGATGCTGCTGGACTCCGGCTTGTATGCCTTGATGTCCGCGATGGTGCATGGTTCCCACCCCCAGGCGTGGTCAATCAGCAGCTGGGCGTTGACGCCGAACAGCTTATACAGCAGGTCTTCGTTGTAAAATTCCGTAGGCTTGCCCACGGAACACCGGGCAACGTCGCCCATGGTGCGCAGTCCCACCTTTTCCAGCTTTTTCGCGTAGCCGGGGCCGACCCGCCAGAAATCCGTCAGGGGACGGTGAGACCACAGCTCCTGCCGGTAGCGCAGCTCGTCCAGCTGGGCGATGCGCACGCCGTTCTTGTCCGCGGGGATATGCTTCGCCACAATGTCCATGGCCACCTTGGCAAGATACAGATTCGTCCCGATCCCGGCGGTGGCTGTGATGCCGGTGTTTTCCAGAATGTCCAGAATGATCTTCATGGCGAGCTTTTCCGGAGTCAGGCGGTAGAGATTCAGGTAATTTGTGGCGTCGATGAACACCTCGTCGATGGAGTAGGGGTGGATGTCCTCCGGGGCGACGTATTTGAGATAAATATTGTAAATGGCCGCGCTGGTCTCCATATAAAACGCCATCTGCGGGGGCGCGACGATGTAGTCCACCTCCAGCTCCGGGTGACCGCGCAGTTCGGTGTAGTCGTGGGATTTGCCGGTAAAAGTGCGTCCCGGGGCGGAATTCCGGCGCAGCGCGTTGACCTGTCCGATTTTCTGTACGACCTCAAACAGCCGCGGCCTGCCGGGAATGCCGAAGGATTTCAGAGAAGGGGAGACCGCAAGGCAGATGGTTTTGTCGGTGCGGCTGGGGTCGGCGACCACCAGATTGGTGATCATGGGGTCTAACCCCCGCTGGATGCACTCCACGGAGGCGTAGAAGGATTTCAAGTCGATGGCAATATAGCTTCGGGCTTTCATTCCGGCGCGGCCTCCTTTTATACGAGTTTTTAATAAAACGCTTAAAAGCGTTTTATTAGGCCGCTGGATTGCGGCCGGCGGCCACTGCCGCTAAAAAACGAAGTCAATACATTTCTTACCGCCCCCCAGGCGGTCTGCCGTGAAACGGCTTAAATAAAATGATGAAATCATTTTGTTAAGAAATAGTATTTTTACAAACATAATTTCGATTATTGCAACGTTAGTATAACACGGAAATCCAAAAAAGTACAGAGGAAAATGTGGGCATCGTTCCAAAAAAGAAGCGGGTTCTGCGGGGGAAAGTGTGCTCCCCGCGGAACCCGCGTGTATAAAGTGGTTTTTAAGAATTTCCCAGAAAATTGTCCAGAATCTTTTCCTGAATGCGGATATATTCCCGGGCGTCCTCGGGGCCGAGTGCCTCCAGCAGGGACGATACCCGGGAGATGACCTCCGCCCGGGCTTTCTGTATCGCATTTACCCCGTTTTCTGTCAGCCGGACAAAAATCTGCCGGTTGTCGCTTAAATCGGAGGAGCGGGCGATCAGTCCCTTTTCCTCCATGTGATGCAGAAGAGAGGTGATGCGGGCGGTGCTGACGGCCATCTTTTTGCTGAGTTCCTTGGGATGGATCGCCGTCTCGTGGGTGGCGAGATAGTTCAGAACGAACAGCTCGCCCCGCACCATCTTGGAAAGCTGCTGGTAGGCCGGGACCTGCAGGAGATTCGCCTGCACATTGAGAAGCTGCCCGGCGAGTAGTGAATAGTCCATGCTGCCTGAATCACTCCCGTTCTTCCATGACGCTCATGTACGCCGGACGGATGATCTTATCCATGCAGATCAGTTCCTCGATCCGGTGGGCGCTCCAACCCACGATCCTCGCCACGGCGAACATGGCTGTGTACAGCTCCTGAGGAATTCCCAGCATGTCGTAGACAAAGCCGCTGTAAAAGTCCACATTGGGGCTGACGCCCTTGTAGATCCGCCGGTGCTTCGCGATCAGCTGAGGGGCAAGCTCCTCCACGTTGCGGTACAGCGTCAGGTCGTCCCCGCGCCCCTTTTCGGCGGCGAGCTTTTCCACATAGCCCTTGAAAATCCGCTCTCTGGGATCGGACAGGGAATAGACGGCGTGACCCATGCCGTATACAAGCCCCTTCCGGTCGAAGGCGTCCCTGTTGATGATCTTTGCAAGATAATCCTCCAGAGCCTCCTTGTCCGAGCAGTTGGGGACGTGCAGGCGGATGTCCTCCATCATTTCCATGACCTTGATGTTGGCGCCGCCGTGCTTGGGGCCTTTCAGGGAGGACATAGCCGCCGCGATGGTGGAATAGGTGTCGGAACCGGAGGAGGTGATGACACGGGTGGTGAAGGTGGAATTGTTGCCGCCGCCGTGCTCCATGTGGAGAATCAGCGCCGTGTCCAGTACCTTCGCTTCCGTGGCGGTGTATTTTTTGTTGGGGCGAAGCATCATCAGAAGATTTTCCGCCGTGGAAAGGGCGGGGTCAGGCCGGTGAATGACCATGCTGTCCATATTTTCGTAGTAATTATAGGCGTGGTATCCATAAACGGCCAGCAGCGGGAATTCGGCGATCAGCTGGATGCACTGCCGGAGGGAATTGCTGACGCTGGTGTCGATGGCACGCTCGTCGTAGGACGCCAGCGTCAGAATACCCCGGGTCATGGAGTTCATGATGTCCTTGCCGGGGGCTTTCATGATGACGTCCCGGGTGAAGTTGGTGGGGAGCGTCCTGCACTCGCCCAGCAGCCTCCGGAATTCTTCCGCGGCGGCGCTGTCCGGCATCTGTCCCATGAGCAGAAGATAGGCGATCTTTTCGTAGCCAAGCTCCATTTCCCCAAGGCTGCCGATCAGGTCTTCCACCCGGTAGCCCCGGTACCAGAGTTGGCCGTCGCAGGGAACCTTTTTGCCGTCCACAATTTTGGAGGACGTGATCTTGGAAATGTTCGTCAGTCCGGCGAGAACGCCGTTGCCGTTTTCGTCCCGAAGCCCCTTTTTGACACCGTATTCCTCGTACAGCCGGGGGGAGATGGTGTCGTTCCGGCGGCACACCGCCTCGCTGCGGGTCGTGTAGTCATTCAACTGGGTCATGTCCATGCGCCGACCGCTCCTTTCGCAAATACTTCGTTCATAACGTCCTCCAGACGGGAAATCTGCTCCAGAAGGTTCTTCAGATTTTCGTAGCCGAAGGCCTCGATTACCCGGCTGTAGTAGGCGTTCAGGATATTTGCCTGCCGCTCCATGGCTCGGACGCCGGAATCGGTGATGACGACGTAGGTGCCGTCGCGCCCGTCGCCGCTGTGGGACCAGAATACCAGCCCCCGCTCGTGAAGCTTACGGATCATTTTGGAAGTCTTGGGTATGGGCATTTCCAGTCGCTCGGCCAAATCCCGCAGGTAGGTTTGCTCCGCTGACCCACCCTGACCGGCAGCTTCCGCAATGCTGTGGAGGGCAATGTAGTCGGAAAGGGACAGCTCCGTGAACAGGTCGTGCACGATGTCCCGGTTCAGCAAGTAGCGCTGACGGGTCATCGCATAGGCCAGTTTTTCCACTTCGTGTTGATTTTTCATTGGCATCGTCCTTTTCTTAAGTGCGTTTCCGGCGTGAAATTGCCGGGGTATTGCAAGTTTCTGAGAGCGACATTGCATAGCGGGTGCCGGCTCTCCGGGGAGGCGCTCATAATTCGCAGAAGCCTTTCACGGGCGATGGTGCGGACACCGGGAAGAAAGGCACCGGAGTGACAAAACGGGGAAACCATTCGGGGCTGGGCGAAAAATGAAATTTGCTAACATTGTTAGGTATTATAACAGGCGCGGGTCATCTTGTCAATAAACCAAAAACAGGCTTGTAAAATTTGAACAAAAAATGAATGATCGGCCACCAATTTCTATCGTAATTTACAATTGCAATTTTGCAGAAATTCATATATAATTTTCCATATCACAAAAACAGATGTCCACCGACTATGGATGCTGCTTTTGAATGGAGGTAAAGAAAATGAAAAGAGTAATTGCTGTTATCTTAGTACTGTGCATGGCTCTGTCCCTGTGCGCCTGTTCCTCTTCCGGCAGCGGCTCCGCTTCCGGCGAGAAGGTCATCAAGATCGGCGTGTTTGAGCCTTCTTCCGGCGACTCCGCGTCCGGCGGCAAGAAGGAAATCCTGGGTATGCAGTATGCCAACAGCCAGGAACCCACCGTCACCCTAGGCGGCGAGACCTACAAGGTTGAGCTGGTCTACGGCGACAACGGTTCCTCCACCGACAAGGCTCCCTCCGCCGCTTCCTCTCTGGTCAGCGCGGGCGTGTCCGTGGTTCTGGGCTCCTACGGTTCCGGCGTTTCCATGGCCGGCGGCCCCAAGTTTGAAGAGGCCGGCATCCCCGCCATCGGCATCACCTGCACCAACCCCAACGTCACCGCGGGCAATAGCTACTACTTCCGTATCTGCTTCCTGGATAACTTCCAGGCCGACGTTCTGGCCAACTTCGCTGTGAGCAAGTTCAGCGCCAAGACCGCCTACTGCCTGGGCGAGAGCGGCAACGAGTACGACCAGGGCCTGATCGCCTTCTTCACCAAGGTCTTTGAGGCTGCGGGCGGCAAGGTCATCACCGACTCCTTCCCCACCGGCAACTCCGATTTCGGCTCCTACCTGAACAAGGCCAAGAGCGAGGGCGCGGACGTTATCTTCACCCCTGTCTCCATCGCCTACGCCGTGCAGATCATCACCCAGGCCGCGTCTCTGGGCATTGAGGCTCCCTTCCTCGGCTCCGACACGCTGGACGACAACATGGTTCTGGAAGCCATCAAGGGCACCGACCTGCAGCTGTACGTCTCCACCTTCTATCAGGAAGGCGGCGCTCCCGAGTTTGATACGGGCGTCAAGGAGTACATCAACGCCAGCTCCGAGGCACTGGCTGCCAACGGCGGCAACGACACCATCTCCGCCGTCACCGCCATGGGCTACGACGCTTACTTTGTGGCTCTGGAGGCCATGAAGAAGGCCGACAGCGGCGACAAGGCTGCCATCATGGCCGCTCTGCCCTCCGTCACCTACACCGGCGTTTCCGGCGCCATTGCCTTCGACGCTCAAGGCGACGCCATCCGCGACACCGCTTACATCAAGGCGGCGGACACCGCCAGCGGCGCGTGGGTTCTGGAAACCGTCCAGACCGGCTCCGGCAGCTGATATTATCTCCAATTGAATTGTTTGGCGGGGGGCGAATCCCCCCGCCAAACAGTCGTATTATTATGACAGGGAATCTCTGAAAAAACCGTCCGGAGCGGGGCTGCTGACGGCTTCTTCGGGGATTCCGTAAAGAAAGGGAGGAACCCCTGTGGAACAACTGTTTTCTCTGGAATACATGGTATCCATTCTGCTCAGCGGCATTTCTCTGGGCGGGCAGCTGGCGTTGATCGCCATTGGCTACACCATGGTCTACGGCATTCTGCGCCTGATCAACTTCGCCCACGGCGACGTGTTTATGGTCGCCGGTCTGCTGGGTATCTATATTTCCGCCGTGCTGCCGATCTACGCGGCAATTCCCGTTGTCATCATCCTGACGGTGGCGCTGGGCTTTTTCATTGAGCGGGCGGCCTATAAGCCCCTGCGCAATGCCCCGAGAATGTCCGTCATGATCTCCGCCATCGGCGTCAGCTATCTGCTGGAAAACACTGCGACCTACGTCACCGGCGGCCAGCCCATGACTTATCCCACCATCGGAATTCTGAACAAAACCATCGACATTGTCGGCACCTCCACGAAGCTGGTGGTTATCATCACCCCAGTTCTGGTGCTGGTGCTGATCGTGCTGCTGACCCAGCTGATCAACCACACCAAAATCGGCATGGCCATGCGTGCCGTTTCCAAGGACTTCGAGACGGCGCGGCTGATGGGCATCAAGATCAACAATGTCATTTCCATGACCTTTGTCATCGGTTCTGCTCTGGCAGTGGTGGGTTCCATTCTGTATTTTACCACCTATCCTGCCATCACTCCCACGGCGGGCGCCATGCCGGGACTGAAAGCCTTCGTGGCGGCGGTGTTCGGCGGCATCGGCTCCATCCCCGGCGCGGTGATCGGCGCGTTCCTGATCGGCATTTGCGAGACGATTATCAAGGGTCTGCCCTCGGCGTGGAATGTTTCCGTGTTCTCCGATGCTTTCACCTTCGCGCTGCTCATCATCATCCTGACCTGCAAGCCCACCGGACTCTTTGGCGAAAAGGCCACGGATAAGGTTTAAGGAGGTGCCGGATATGCTGAAACAGAAAACAAACAAAAACGGCAGCTTCGCTGCGCTGATCTCCATTTCGGTGCTGCTTTTGCTGATTATCCTGCTGGAAAACATCAGCGACCGCATTCCCGGACTGCCTGCGGTCTTCCTTCCCACCAGCCAGTTGTTTACCGTGCTGAAAAAGGGCGCGGTGTATTCTCTGGTGGCCGTTTCCATGAACCTGCTCAACGGCTTCACTGGCCTGTTCTCTCTGGGACAGGCGGGCTTCATGCTGCTGGGCGCGTATACCTACGCCATCCTCACCGTTCCCATGGCCGCCAAGGATCAGGTCTACTACCTCTACGGTGGCTCGGCCGTGAAGTTTTCTCTGGTGGATATGTTCCAGAGTTTTCTGGGCAGCGCCGGTTTCGGCGGCGGGCTGGCGTTGGTTCTGGCCGTTCTCGTGGGACTGATTCTCGCGGGACTGGTTGCCGCACTGTTCGCGGCGCTCATCGGCCTGCCGGTTCTGCGGCTGAAAAGCGACTATCTCGCCATTGCCACACTGGGCTTCGCCGAAATCCTGCGGGCCATTTTCCAGTGGCAGACCCTTGGCCCCATTACCAACGGCGCGAATATGATCAAAGGCTTCCCCACCTTCTCCGATTTCAATATCAAAAACGGCGCGGGGCAGGTGATTCTGCGGCTGAGTACATTCGTTCCCTTCCTTGTGGCGATCATCTGCATTGCCCTGATCGTTCTGCTGATCAACTCCTCCTACGGCCGCGCCTTTAAGGCCATCCGGGATGACGAGGTGGCGGCGGAGGCCATGGGCATCAGCCTGTTCAAGCACAAGATGCTCTCCTTTGTGATTTCCAGCTTCTTCTCCGGCGTGGGCGGCGCGCTGTTCGCCATGTATGTTGCCAACGCCCAGGCAAAGGTGTTCACCTCCACCATGACCTATGAGATTCTGCTGATCGTGGTCATCGGCGGCATCGGCTCCGTTTCCGGCTCCGTCATCGGCACGTTCCTGTACGTGGCCTGCTCTGAGTGGTGGCTGCGGTTTCTGGATCGGGAGACCTATATCGGCTCGTTCAAGGTGCCCCTGCTGCGCAGCGGTTTCCGGATGGTCGTATTCTCCGTGGTCATCATGATCATCGTGCTGTTCTTCTCCAAGGGCATCATGGGGGAGAAGGAGCTGAGCTGGAAGGGCATCGGCGGACTGCTGAAAAAGCGGAAAAAGGCTGCCCCGGCGGCGGAAAAGGAGGACTGAAGCGGCATGAGCGAAACAAACGTTCTTCGTATGGAAAACGTCACCATGCAGTTTGGCGGCGTAGTTGCTGTGAATGACCTGTCTCTGGACGTGCCGGAGGGTCAGATCGTCGCTCTGATCGGCCCCAACGGCGCGGGCAAGACCACGGCCTTTAACTGCATCACCGGTGTGTATCAGCCGACCAACGGCCGGGTGGAATTCATGGGCAAGACCATGATCCGCAACCACCCCACCGGCAAAATGAAAAAGAACTATCTGGGAACCAACGGGGAAAAGTATGCGAACGAGCGCAACATTGACCCCACCCCGGATCATGTGGTGTCCTTGGGCATCGCCCGTACCTTCCAGAACATCCGCCTGTGGAAGAGCATGACGGTGTTTGAAAACGTGCTGGTGGCCAAGCATATGCGTGCCAAGCAGAACGTATTTTCCGCCATTTTCCGGGCGAACGCCAAGGAAGAAGCGAGAATGCGGGAAGAAACCATGGAGCTGTTGAAAGAGCAGGGACTGGAGCAGTACAAGGACGAGATCGCAACCAGCCTGCCCTACGGCCTGCAGCGCCGTCTGGAAATCGCCCGCGCTCTGGCGACGGATCCCAAGCTGCTGCTGCTGGACGAACCGGCGGCGGGCATGAACCCGCAGGAGACGCAGGAACTGGCGGAGTACATCAAAGAGATTCGGGACAGACACCATCTGACGGTCTTCCTCATTGAGCATCACATGGATCTGGTCATGAAGATTTCGGACTACATTTATGTCATTGACTTCGGCAGTGAGATCGCCCGGGGCGTGCCGAAGGAAGTGCAGCAGAACAAGCGCGTGATCGAGGCGTATTTGGGGGTGACGGAGGATGCGTAACATTCTGGAAATTCGGGACTTGCAGGTGCATTACGGCGGAATCGAAGCGGTGAGGGGCATCAGTCTGGACGTGCCGGAAGGGGAGATCGTGACCCTGATCGGCGCCAACGGCGCTGGCAAAAGCTCCACCCTCCGCGCCATCGCGGGGCTGGTGAAGCCCTCCGCGGGAAAAATCTCCTTTCTGGACGAGGACATCACCGGCATGGATTCCAGCCTGATCGTGTCCAAGGGCATCACGCTGGTACCCGAGGGACGGCGTATCTTCCCGGACATGACGGTGCTGGAAAACCTGAAAATCGGCGCTTACCTGCGCAAGGACGACCTGACCGAGGACTTGAACTGGGTGTTTGACCTGTTTCCTCGGCTGAAAGAGCGTTCATGGCAGGCGGGCGGCACGCTGTCCGGCGGCGAGCAGCAGATGCTGGCGGTCGGCCGTGCGCTGATGAGCCGCCCCAAGGTCATCATGATGGACGAGCCGTCTCTGGGACTTGCGCCCATCATCGTCAAGGGCATCTTTGAGATCATCAAGGAGATCAACAAGCAGGGCGTGACGGTGCTGCTCATTGAGCAGAACGCCAACATGGCGCTGAAAACCGCCAATCTCGGCTACGTCATGGAGACCGGCCGGATCACCCTCCACGGCAGCGGCGAGGAGCTGCTTGCCAACGAGGCGGTGAAGGCGGCCTATCTTGGCACGTGATAAGTGAAGAATGCAGCCGGGCTTTCAGAGCGATACGCTCCGAAAGCCCGGCTATTTCTGCCTACGAATAAATTTCATAATGGGGATTGACATTTCAGAGATATGTGCTATTATATCGATAGTAATATATCGGTAACAAAATACTGATAATCAATGTTCGGAAAGGTCGATTTTCATGGATAAAACATATGCACCTGTAACCACCGCTCAGGAACTGACCGAAGCATTGGCAAAGTGCCGTGCGGCACAGGAGAAATTTGCCACTTATACGCAGGAGCAGGTGGATAAAATTTTTCTGGCCGCCGCTACCGCAGCCAATCAGATGCGCATTCCTCTGGCCAAGCAGGCCGTAGCCGAAACCGGTATGGGCGTAGTGGAGGATAAGGTCATCAAGAACCACTATGCCGCTGAATATATTTACAACGCCTACAAGGATTCCAAGACCTGCGGTGTCATTGAGGAAGACACGGCCTACGGCATTCAGCGCATTGCCGAGCCTATCGGCGTCATTGCGGCGGTCATTCCCACCACGAACCCCACTTCTACCGCCATTTTCAAGACCCTGATTTCCCTGAAGACCCGCAATGGCATCATCATCAGCCCCCACCCCCGGGCAAAGGGCTGCACCATCGCCGCCGCACGGGTGGTGCTGGAAGCGGCGGTCGCCGCCGGTGCGCCGGAAGGCATCATCGCGTGGATAGACAAGCCCTCTCTGGAGCTGACCAATCAGGTGATGCGGGAGGCCGACCTGATCCTCGCCACCGGCGGTCCTGGCATGGTGAAGGCTGCCTACTCCTCCGGCAAGCCCGCTCTGGGCGTCGGCCCCGGCAACACCCCCGCCGTCATTGACGACAGCGCCGACATTCTGCTGGCGGTTTCCTCCGTCATCCATTCCAAGACCTTCGACAACGGCATGATCTGCGCTTCCGAGCAGAGCGTGGTGGTGCTGGACAGCATCTACGACCGGGTCAAGGCGGAGTTCATCAAGCGCGGCTGCTACGTCCTGAACGCAGAAGAAATCGACAAGGTTCGCGCAGCCATCCTGATTAACGGCGCATTGAACGCCAAGATCGTGGGTCAGTCCGCCCATACCATCGCGGCGCTGGCGGGTGTTGACGTCCCCGAAAGCACCAAAATCCTCATCGGCGAAGTGACCTCCACCGATCTCTCCGAAGCCTTTGCCCACGAGAAGCTGTCCCCCGTGCTTGCCATGTACCGGGCGTCCGACTTCACCGACGCCATGAACAAGGCGGACACCCTTGTCAAGGATGGCGGCTACGGCCACACCGCTTCCGTCTATCTGGACACGGTGAGCGGGAAGGAGAAGCTGAACGCCTTTGCGGAGAAAATGAAAGCCTGCCGCATTCTGGTGAATACTCCGTCCTCCCACGGCGGCATCGGCGACCTGTACAACTTCAAGCTGGCTCCCTCCCTGACGCTGGGCTGCGGCTCCTGGGGCGGCAACTCCGTTTCCGAGAACGTGGGCATCAAGCACCTGCTGAACATCAAGACTGTGGCAATTAGGAGGGAGAATATGCTCTGGTTCCGTGCGCCTGAAAAGGTTTATTTCAAGAAGGGCTGCCTGCCGGTAGCTTTGGCCGAGCTGAAAAATTACAAGAAGGCATTCATCGTCACCGACGCGTTCCTGTACCAGAACGGCTACACGAAGCCGGTGGAGGAGAAGCTGGACGCTATGGGGATCACCCACACCACCTTCTACAACGTAGCTCCCGACCCCACCCTCGCCTGTGCCAGAGAGGGCGCGGCGCAGATGGCAGCCTTCAAGCCCGACCTGATCCTCGCCATCGGCGGCGGCTCCGCCATGGACGCGGGCAAGATCATGTGGGTGCTGTATGAGCATCCCGAGGCGGATTTCCAGGACATGGCCATGCGCTTCGTGGACATCCGCAAGCGTGTCTACACCTTCCCCAAGATGGGCGAAAAGGCCTATTTCGTCGCCATCCCCACCACTGCCGGTACCGGCTCCGAGGTGACCCCCTTCGCCGTCATCACCGATGAAACCACCGGCGTCAAGTACCCGCTGGCGGACTACGAGCTGCTGCCGAAAATGTCCATCGTGGACGCCGACATGATGATGAACGCCCCCAAGGGACTGACCGCGGCCTCCGGCATCGACGCCGTGACCCATGCGCTGGAAGCCTACGCATCCATGATGGCTACGGACTACACCGACGGTCTGGCGCTACGGAGTTTGAAGCTGATTTTTGAGAACCTGCCCTCTGCCTATGAAAACGGCGCGAAGGACCCCAAAGCCCGCGAGAACATGGCAAACGCCGCCTGCATGGCTGGTATGGCCTTTGCCAACGCCTTCCTGGGCGTGTGCCACTCCATGGCGCACAAGCTGGGCGCGTTCCACCATCTGCCCCACGGCGTTGCCAACGCTCTGATGATCGACGAAGTCCTGCGCTTCAACGCCGCCGAGGTTCCGGCAAAGATGGGCACCTTCTCCCAGTACGACCATCCTCACACCCTGGCGCGGTATGCCGAGGTTGCCGACTACCTGAAGCTGGGCGGCACCACGGACGAGGAGAAGCTGGAAAAACTGATCGCGGCCATCGACGAGCTGAAGGCCAAAATCGGCATCAGGAAGACCATCCGGGACTACGGTATTGACGAAACCGACTTCCTGACCCGGCTGGACAGCATGGTGGAGCAGGCCTTCGACGACCAGTGCACCGGCGCGAACCCCCGGTATCCCCTCATGAGCGAGATCAAGCAGATGTACCTCAACGCCTACTACGGCACCGACGAGACGAAATAAGCAAAACAGAACCGACGCCCTCCGGCCTAAGACTTCTCAGGCTGGAGGGCGAACTGTTTTGATGAAATCGGAAGGACACGGTCGATACGGGCAGGTTGACTTTTCCCGTTTCCTTGCTATAATGTAGCGGGTAAACCGAGCATCAAACCATTTTCAGGAGGAAGAACATGCTTGAGTATCACAAAATGACCGAAGAAGAAAAATACTGCATCGCCCGGTGGAAATATCCCGGGGAATACGCGATTTACAACAGCCTTTCCTATGAGGAACAGAAAAAGCGGGGGTTTGGGTTTGCAAACCCCGAGAACCACCTGTATTCCTTCTATGATGGGAAGGAACTTGTCGGCTTTATCAATCTGAATGGGGAAGACCCGGGGGTGTTCTTCGGAATCGGGGTGAATCCCGATTGCTGCGGCAAGGGCTACGGGCAGCAGATGACCCGGACAGCGTGGGAAATTTCGCAGACGCTGTTTCCCGGGAAACCTATGTACCTGGAAGTCAGAACATGGAATCAGCGGGCGATCCGGTGCTATGAAAAGGCGGGATTCCGCATTGTCGGCGAGCCGATTCAACAGACAACATCCATTGGAGAAGGTGCGTTTTACCACATGGTACGTCGGGGCTGAACAGGAAAACGGCGTGTCAAAGGGGATGCAGCGCTGCCCGGCCAATTCTATGGGGAAAGAAGCGGATTTTGCGGGTGTTGTCTGGATGGGCGAGGACGGATGCTCTGATCATCGACCACCCCGCCACAAAAATTCTGCGGAGCGGCTGCGTATCTTTTACGACTTTCCTCTTGTTTTTTTCCACATGTGCGGTTATAATAGTCGCAGATAAAAACAAGGAGGTCATTATAATGGCTGTAAAAATTGAAAAGGATACCATCATCGGGGACATTCTGGACGTCGCGCCCCAGTCCGCGCCCCTGTTCTTCGCCATCGGTATGCACTGCTTGGGCTGCCCCTCTTCCCGGGGCGAGACCGTTGAGGAAGCCTGCATGGTTCACGGTGTGGACTGCGAGCCGTTCCTCGCCCAGCTGAACAATTTCCTGGAAGCCTACGAGGCCAACGAAGCCGCGAAGCAGAACGGATAAAATACCGGCAGCGCCATCCCGGACAATTGCCGGGATGGCTTTTTTTCGTATAGAAGGAGGGACGCCCGTGAAAATTCCCCTTTCCAACCGGCTGCTGGCCTGCTGCGGCTATGTCAAGCCCGGCGACCGGGTGGCGGACGTGGGCTGTGACCACGGTTATCTCGGCATTTACCTTCTGAAAAACGGCATTGCCAGCGCCGTTATCGCCTCCGACGTCCGGGAAATGCCCCTGCAAAGCGCCATCCGCAACGCGGAAAAATTCGGCGTGAAAGAGCACATGTCCTTCTACCTGTCCGACGGCATCCGCGATGTCCCCCGGGAATTTGACTGCATGGTCTGCGCGGGGATGGGGGCGGACACCATGATGTCCATTTTGGACGCTGCGCCCTGGCTGAAAAGCGAACGCTACCGCCTGATTCTCCAATGCCAGAGCAAGCGGCCGGAGCTGCGCCGGTATCTGTACGGTCAGGGCTACGCCATCCGTCAGGAGACGCTGGCGAAGGACGGGAAATTCATCTACCCCGTCATGGAAGTGGTCTACGCCCCCGGGGAGACGCTGACCGACGGCGAGTATTACATCACCCCGGCACTGCGCCGCAGCGGCAGCGAACTGCTTCCGGCTTTCCGGGAGAGTGTGCTTTCCGGCCTTCGCAAGACCGTTGAGGGCCTGTCCGGGGGGGACGAGGAAAAATACAGGCACTACAAAGCGATTTTGGAGGAACTGACCGATGACGACTGTAGCTGACATTCTCAAGTACGTAGAAACCCTTGCCCCAACCTACATGAAAATGGACTGGGACAATGTGGGGCTGCTCTGCGGCAGCCGGGAGACCCCCGTTACCAAGGTTCTCGTGGCGCTCGACCCCTTCGAGGGGGTGTGCCGGGAGGCGGCGGAGTGGGGCGCGGAGCTGATCGTCACCCACCATCCAATTATTTTTGACCCGCTCAAATCCGTGACGGAGGAAACGACCGTTGGCCGGAGCATCATGACCCTTTGCCGCCACGGCATCAGCGCCGTCAATGCCCACACCAATCTGGATTGCGCCCCGGGCGGCGTGAATGACGTGCTGGCGGCCATCCTGGGACTGAAGGACGTGGAGACCATCCCGCCCTTTTTCCGGGACGATCAGGGGCGGCAGTGGGGCCTTCTGCGTCGGGGCAGGGTAGAGGAGCAGCCCCTTTCCCAATTTCTGGAAATCGTTAAGAGCAGCCTGAACGCCGAGGGACTGCGCTACGTGGACGGCGGCAAGCCGGTTCGCCTGGTGGCGGTGGGCGGCGGGCATTGCTCCGACGAGCTGATGAGCGCCTTCGAGGCCGGGTGCGACACATTCGTCACCGCGGACATCAAGTACAATGAGTTCTGGGACGCGCAGGCGCTGGGGATGAATCTGATCGACGCGGGACATTTTGCCACGGAGAACCCCGTCGTGGCCGTGCTGGCGGAGAAAATCGCCGCCGCGTTCCCGGAGGTTCAGGTGAAAATTTCCGAAACCCACCGGGACTGCATGAAATTCTATTGAGAAAGTGTTGATTTTTGTCACGGATTCTGATAAAATAGATAAGATTTTTGAATATACTCGCTGAAGGGAAGATATACCTATGTCCGGACATTCCAAATGGCATAACATCCAGAAAACCAAGGGCGCGCAGGACGCCAAGCGCGCGGCAGCCTTCACCAAGATCGCCAAAGAGCTGATCGTCGCGGTGAAGGAGGGCGGCAGTGCAGACCCCGCCTATAACTCCCGTCTGGCCACCATCATCACCAAGGCCAAGGCCGCCAACATGCCCAACGACAACATCAAGCGCTGCCTGGAGAAGGCGGCGGGCGCGGGCGGCGACAACTACGAGACCATTACCTACGAGGGCTACGGCCCCGGCGGCGTGGCGGTGATCGTGGAGACCATGACCGACAACCGCAACCGCACCGCCGGTTCCATGCGCCACCACTTCGACAAATTCGGCGGCAATCTGGGCGCGACGGGCTGCGTCAGCTGGTCCTTCGACAAGAAGGGCGTGCTGGTGATCGACAACGAGGACGGCGACTACGAGGAAGACCAGGTCATGATGGACGCCATGGACTGCGGCGCGGATGATTTCGAGGCCGAGGACGACGTGTTCACCGTGTACACAGACCCCGACGATTTCAACGCCGTGGCCGACGCCATGACGCAGAAGGGCTACAGCTTCGTATCCGCCCAGATCGAAATGGTACCCCAGAACTACCAGAAGCTCACCGACCCGGAGCAGATCTCCCTGATGGAGAAGCTGCTGGACATCATGGACGACGACGACGACGTCCAAAACGTCTGGCACAACTGGGACGAGGATTGAGGAAGAATGAAATGACCGCAGGTTCAGGCGATGGCTTGAACCTGCGGCTTATTATGTAGAGATGAGAACAAAGGCTCACCGTCTGCGAACTGACTGATATGCGGCATCAGAGGAACTGATACTGAACTCCAATTAAAATCTTTAAAAAAGATTTTAATTGCCTGAAGGGCATGGAGTTCATATGAGACTTGTTTTGTGATTTCTTTCCTTATAGATCACAAAACAGGCAGCGCCGTCAGGCGATGCCTTCCGGATTAAAATTAAGATTATAATCCGGAAATAGTATGAAAAGCATATAGGACACCCATACCTCCGATTATTATGCCCAGCACAGCCCAAAACGCTCCCCTTTGGTGTTTGTCAAGGCAGCCAAACAATCCTGATACGGACACAACAACAGCGATACCACCCACAAGCCCCCACATATTGATAAAAAGGGAAATCAGAGACACTACAAATCCGATGATTGCCGTTGCATTTGTGGTGTCGCTTTCTTTTTCTGCGGCAGAATTGTCGGGTTTAGAAACAACGGTATTTTGCAGGGCATTACCACAGTAAGGACAGAAAGCCATCCCTTCACCAACCTCTTTTCCACATTTTGGACAAAACATTACATCACCTCATCTATTTCATTGCAGGTTTGGTTTTCTCAGCTTCCGCCTCGTTCTTTTGTGTTTGCGCAGATTTCTTGACGTCTCCGCAGTCACAGAGGGACAGGCACACCACGAGTGCCAGAAGTAGAGAAATTGTCCTTTTCATTTGCGCTCTTTCTTTCTTAGAGTATGGAAATAATCGATATTGGTTAATATGATTATACACCGTATTCGGTTATCATGTCAAGTAAGAAAGGGGGCTGCATCCCGTGATTTCTTACGATAATCTATGGAATGTCATGAAAGAGAAGGGTATCACACAATACATGCTCATCAAACGGTATAATATCAGCCCCGGACAGATCACATGATTAAAACGGAACGAAAGCGTCAGTACCCATACCATTGAAATGTTTTGCAGAATTCTGTCCTGTGAGGTTGGGAATATCATGAAGTATATTCCAGATGATTAGAGCGGAGAAATCTGCTCTTTTTCTCTTGGGAAGCACATCCAACCTGATTCCTCAGGCGGGATGTGCTTCCTGTTGATAAGGGACAAAAGAATGTAGGGCGGATGTACTCAGTATTTGTTGTGCTTAAATAGAAAAAACCAGAGAAACGACAGGATAAAGGACAACAGTAGCACCAGCAAGTTTATAATCCCCCCGAATACGCTGCGGTGAGTTCCAGATAGCCCCGGCGATTATGCGCGATTCCAGCCCATTCCAGAACGGCGGCCAACACAAACACCGGGTCAACGCCGGACTCGCCTGCACTTTTGCCAAAGTAGTTTTTCAGAATAGCGCCTGCGACGGTGTTTTCTTCACACCCGGCCTCACCAAGCCTGTAGTTTCGGGCATTTCCTTTTCCGGCTCTGTGGTTCGGCTGCTTTTTTAGCAGATCGACGATCACGTCAAAGACATCATAGGTATAGATTGGGGGCAGTTCATTGCACAGAATGTGCTGACCATCTGCGTCCGCTTTTATGCCGTACCGATTGCCGCTGATGGATGTCACGATGGCACGTCCGCCGTTTTCCATGAGCTTCCTCCTGATAATATCTCCGGCGCGATTGCTTTCCTTACTTTCAAACTGGATTTGCGTATTATCGTCCTCCTTTATAAATGTTTCGTCGTTTTCCTGTGTGAGATTCAGTGCGCTGAGCAGTTCCGTCAGTTTCTTCTTCGCGTAGGGATAGGAGATGTTCAGTTCTTCCTGCAGCAGTTTCAGGTTTCCGCGGTGTTTCAGAAATGTGGTAAGAAACAGGTACTGGTCATTGTCCAGTTTATCAAAGGGGCTGATTTCGAAAGAGTTTGAAAGTTCCATCCCACAGCAGGGGCATTGAAGCTTTGTGATATTCAAATCATTACCGCAGACGGGACATTCGGAGATAAGCTTTGCCATGTCAATCACCTCGAGAGCATAATAGCACGTTGACTCATATTTGTCAACGCTTAGAAGAAAAATAATTTATTCTTATTTATAAATAGAACGGTTCTTTCTAGAGTATAGAAGGCGAAATGCACCGCTGGAATAAAAATAAGAAGCACATCCAGCCCAATTTCTCAGGCAGGATGTGCTTCTTTGTTTGTTACTTGGGAAAGAAAAGTGTTCCCTTACTTCTTCAGCGCTTCCTCAACAGCAACAGCCACGGAAACGGTAGCGCCGACCATGGGGTTGTTGCCCATGCCCAGGAAGCCCATCATTTCCACGTGGGCAGGCACGGAGGAGGAACCGGCGAACTGGGCGTCGGAGTGCATACGGCCCATGGTGTCGGTCATGCCGTAGGAAGCGGGGCCGGCTGCCATGTTGTCGGGATGCAGGGTACGACCCGTGCCGCCGCCGGAGGCCACGGAGAAGTACTTCTTGCCCTGCTCGATGCACTCCTTCTTGTAGGTGCCGGCAACGGGATGCTGGAAACCAAGGGGGCTTGGTTACGGATGCTACGAGGCGGAAAATAGTGGAAGAGAGTTGCCAAAGTCAGCCACAACAACTCTTCAAATCCGCAAAAAAGCGTCACAAAGAAAACTTAATTGATATTTTGGACAGTGCCACAGTATGGGCATTTTCCTGTGCGGCCCTTAATTCCTTCATAAGTTGCCCCGCAATTTTGGCAAAAAACAGAACGCCTCAATGCATCCATTTCCTCAGTAGTCTTTTTGTTGAAAACAGTCTTGAATGTATCCATTGTTCCCTTAATCGTTTCTGCAAGCTTCTCTGCACCTGGTACTGCATAGGCAGAAGGGTCATAGCCATTTTCCTTTTCGTTTAACACCAATCTGGCAATAGCACCAGCCCATTTTGTTGCTTCCATTCTAGTAATAGCATTAAAGGCAAAATACGCAACATTGCCATCAGTGAAATAGATCTCCAGCCTGGCTGTTCCATTCTTATGCTTGCCAACGAGCACCTGTGCCTTATTGTCAATCACTTTAATTTTGGCTAGTGGAAGGTATATTACATTTTTAGTCCCGCCAAAAAGTCCCTTTATTACAACGATAATATTCTTATTTGTCAAAATTAATTCATGAGAATACGGTGCAACTGCGTTATATGCCACATTTTGGGTTCGCATAACAATTCCCTCATCAGGTGCTAAGGAATACTTTTCCATGGCTCTAATCTCTTTTCTAATAAAGTGTATCTCCACTTTATCATTTCGCTCTCTAATTGTCAATCACCGTGGCATCGTTTTTCTACACCATATTCCATTATATGCCATTTTGAGTCATTTTTAAAGTTACTTAATCATTATATTGTATTACACAAGCAACTTGCAATGACATGTATTGTTCAAGATCACTCAATAAGCAACAAAACCCGCCCCCAGAGAACCAGGAGCGGGTTTCGTATCAATTGGTATCCGTCGGAAAGGACTTAGCCCTTCAGAGCCTCTTCCACAGCCACAGCCACGGAAACGGTGGCACCGACCATGGGGTTGTTGCCCATGCCCAGGAAGCCCATCATTTCCACGTGGGCAGGCACGGAGGAGGAACCGGCGAACTGGGCGTCGGAGTGCATACGGCCCATGGTGTCGGTCATGCCGTAGGAAGCGGGGCCGGCTGCCATGTTGTCGGGATGCAGGGTACGACCCGTGCCGCCGCCGGAGGCCACGGAGAAGTACTTCTTGCCCTGCTCGATGCACTCTTTCTTGTAGGTGCCGGCAACGGGATGCTGGAAACGGGTGGGATTGGTGGAGTTGCCGGTGATGGAAACGTCCACGCCCTCGTGGTGCATGATGGCCACGCCCTCGCGGACGTCGTCAGCGCCGAAGCAGCGGACAGCCGCGCGCTCGCCGTCGGAGTACTTGTACTCCTTGACGATCTTCAGCTCGCCGGTGTAGTAGTCAAACTTGGTCTGCACATAGGTGAAGCCATTGATCCGGGAGATGATCTGCGCAGCGTCCTTGCCCAGACCGTTCAGGATGACCCGCAGAGGCTCCTTACGAGCCTTGTTGGCGGAGCGGGCAATGCCGATGGCGCCTTCGGCAGCGGCGAAAGACTCATGACCGGCCAGGAAGGCGAAGCACTTGGTCTCGTCCCGCAGCAGCATGGCGCCCAGATTGCCGTGGCCCAGACCGACCTTGCGGTCCTCGGCGACGGAACCGTCGATGCAGAAGGCCTGCAGGCCGATACCGATGGCCTCGGCGGCCTCAGCGGCGGTCTTGACGTTCTTCTTCAGAGCGATGGCAGCGCCCACGGTGTAAGCCCAGCAGGCGTTCTCAAAGCAGATGGGCTGAATGCCCTTGACGATCTCGTAGGGGTCGAAGCCCTTCGCCTTGCAGATATCCCGGCACTCTTCCACGGAGGAGATGCCATACTGAGCGAGGACGCCGTTGATCTTGTCAATTCTTCTTTCGTAACTTTCAAACAAAGCCATTGTTTCGTCCTCCTCTTATTCCTGACGGGGGTCGATGTACTTGGGCGCGTTGTCGAAGCGGCCGTAGTGACCCATAGCCTTCTTGTAGGCGGTGTTGGCGTCGTCGCCCTTCTTCATGAAGTCCATCATCTTGCCCAGGTTTACAAACTCATAGCCGATGATCAGGTTATCGTCGTCCAGAGCAACGCGGGTGACATAGCCCTCGGCCATTTCCAGATAACGGGGACCCTTGGACTTGGTGGCGAACATGGTGCCAACCTGGCTGCGCAGACCCTTGCCCAGGTCTTCCAGAGAAGCGCCCACGACCAGACCGCCCTCGGAGAACGCAGACTGGCTGCGGCCGTAAACGATCTGCAGGAACAGCTCCCGCATGGCGGTGTTGATGGCGTCGCACACCAGATCGGTGTTCAGAGCCTCGAGGATGGTCTTGCCGATGAGAATTTCGGCGGCCATAGCGGCGGAATGGGTCATGCCGGAGCAGCCGATGGTCTCCACCAGAGCTTCCTCAATGACGCCCTCCTTGATGTTCAGGGTCAGCTTGCAGGCACCCTGCTGGGGAGCACACCAGCCGATACCATGGGTAAAGCCGCTGATGTCCTTGATCTCCTTGGCCTGAACCCACTTGCCCTCTTCGGGAATGGGAGCGGGGCCGTGGTAGGCGCCCTTAGCCACGGAGCACATATTCTGTACTTCTGCACTGTAAATCATGGCAATTTTCCTTTCTTTCAAAAGACGTTTCCGTCTTTGGGTTTACTTTTCCGGAAAACCGGAACTTAGCGCATATATTATACATGCCGCCGGGAAAAATGTCAATTCCCCGGCGGCAAAATCGTTGTAAATTTCGGGCGGATACGACGTTATATCCGCTTGAGCGGGTGGGAGCTGTCCTGCGCGATCAAAAGGTCCGTGATGATGTCGTTGCTGACCAGATACCCCTGAGGGGTCAGCACCCAGCGGCCGGAGTCGTTCTGGGTCGCCTGATAGTAGCGGCGGCGCTTTTCCAGCACATCTTCCAGCGGGGCGAAGGGCAGCAGGAACAGCTTTTCGTATTCCGCGGCGCTGATGCCCTGACTGGTGCGCAGACGAAGCATCAGATACTCGCCCGCCCGCTCCCGCATGGGGATCTCCTGTAAATCCTCCATAATGTCGCCGCCGTCCCGGATACCGGCGATGTATTCCTGCAAATCCCGTTTCAGGGTGAAGCGCTTTCCGGCAAAGTCCGAGCTGGCGCTGGGGCCGAAGCCCAGATATTCGCCGCCCGTCCAGTATTTCATGTTGTGCCGGGAGTACAGACCCTTCCGGGCAAAATTGGAAATTTCGTACTGCCGGAAGCCGCGGCTGCGGAGGGCTTCCACGGCGGCGAGGTACATGTCCGCCTGCGTCTCGTCGTCAGGGAGGTTCAGCATTTCCTTGTAGTCATAGAAGGGGGTGCCTTCCTCGATTTTCAGGGCGTAGCAGCTGACGTGCTCCGGGTTCAGGCGCAGGACGTTGTCCAAGGTTTCCTGCCAGTCCTGCAGGTCCTGCCCGGGCAGGCCGTACATCAGGTCGATGGACACGTTGCGAAAACCCGCCTTGCGGATGCGCTGGTAGGCGGTGGCGGCCTGTGCGTAGGTGTGGGGACGGCCGAGCTTTTTCAGAATTTCATCGTCGTCGGACTGAACGCCCAGACTGACCCGGTTGAAGCCCTCGGCGTAAAGCCGGTGGAGCAGCCGGTCGGAAACGGAATCCGGGTTGCACTCCACGGAGATCTCGGCATCCGGCACCACGTCGAAGTTCCGGCGGATGGTGGTGAGGATCACGGCCAGACCGTCGGCACCGAAGAAGGAGGGGGTGCCGCCGCCAAAGTAGACGGAGTCCACCTTGTAGCCGGGCGCCAGCTCACCGGCTTCCTTGATATGGTCGCATACCGCGTCCAGATAGCCGTCCATCAGCTTGTCGTCCTTGGTGGCCATGGAGTAGAAGTCGCAGTACTGGCACTTGCTGCGGCAGAAGGGGACATGGACGTAAAGTCCGAGGGGCGTTTTGTTCGCACGTTTATTGAGAATAGGCATGGGATACCTCCGGGTGTTGAGATTATGGGAAAAGATCAATCTTCATCTAGTTTCAGGACGGCCATGAAGGCTTCGGAAGGAACCGCGACGGTGCCAAAGGTACGCATCCGCTTCTTGCCTTCCTTCTGCTTTTCCAGCAGCTTCTTCTTACGGGTGATGTCGCCGCCGTAGCACTTGGCGAGAACGTCCTTGCGCAGCGCCTTGATGGTCTCCCGGGCGATGACCTTGCCGCCGATGGCGGCCTGAACGGGGATTTCAAACTGGGCGCGGGGGATGTTCTCCTTCAGCTTTTCGCAGATCTTCCGGGCGCGGGGATAGGCGTTGTCCGCAAAGAGAATGAAGCTCAGGGCGTCCACAACGTCGCCGTTGAGCAGGATATCCAGCTTCACCAGACGGCTGGGACGGTAGCCGATCAGCTCGTAGTCCAGACTGCCGTAGCCACGGGTGCGGGACTTCAGGGCGTCGAAGAAGTCGTAGATGATCTCGTTCAGGGGCATTTCGTAGTGCAGCTCCACGCGGCTGGCGTCCAGATACACCATGTCCTTGAATTCGCCCCGGCGGTTCTGACACAGCTCCATGATGTTGCCCACGTATTCCTGTGGGGAGATCAGGCTGACCTTGGCGTAAGGCTCCTCGGCCAGCTGGATGTCCGCCGGGTCGGGGTAGTCCAGAGGCGTGTAGACATACATGGATTCGCCGTTGGTCTTCGTTATCCGGTAGACGACGTTGGGAGCGGTGGTGATGAGGTCGAGATTGTATTCCCGTTCCAGACGCTCCTGAATGATCTCCATATGCAGCAGACCGAGGAAGCCGCAGCGGAAGCCGAAGCCGAGGGCGATGGAGCTTTCCGGCTCGTAGCTCATGGAGGCGTCGTTGAGCTTCAGCTTTTCCAGTGCGTCCCGCAAGTCCTGATATTTGGCGCCGTCGGCGGGATAGATGCCGGAGAACACCATGGGCTGGGCGGGACGGTAGCCGGGCAGGGGCTGGGCGGCGGGATTCTCCACACCGGTGATGGTGTCGCCCACCCGGGTGTCCGCCACGGTTTTGATGGAAGCGGTGATGTAGCCCACTTCCCCGGCACCAAGAGCATCCGAGGGGTTCAGCCCGCCGGGGATCATGGTGCCCACTTCCACCACCTTGTAGACCGCGCCGGTGGCCATCATTTTGATGTCCATGCCGGGCTTCACCGTTCCCTGCTTGATGCGGGTGTAGACGATGACGCCCCGGTAGGAATCGTACTGGCTGTCGAAGATCAGCGCCTGCAATGGCGCGTCCCGCTCTCCGGTGGGGGCGGGGACGTCCCGGACGATCATCTCCAGAACGGCGGGGATGTTGATGCCGTTTTTGGCGGAAATTTCGGGGGCGTCCTCGGCGGGAATGCCGATGATGTCCTCAATTTCCGATTTCACCTCAGCCGGACGGGCGGAGGGCAGGTCAATTTTATTGATGACGGGCAGGACTTCCAGCCCGGCGTCGATGGCGAGATAGGTGTTGGCGAGGGTCTGGGCTTCCACGCCCTGAGAGGCGTCCACCACCAGAATCGCACCCTCGCAGGCGGCAAGGCTCCGGGAGACCTCGTAGTTGAAGTCCACGTGACCCGGGGTGTCGATCAGGTTCAGGACGTATTTTTCGCCGTCGGCGGCGGTATAGTGCAAGGTGACGGCGCTGGATTTGATGGTGATGCCCCGCTCCCGTTCCAGGTCCATGGAGTCCAGCATCTGCTCGGCGCGGATGCGCTGGTCGATGGCGTGGCACTGCTCCAGCAGCCGGTCGGCGAGGGTGGACTTGCCGTGATCGATATGGGCGATGATGGAAAAGTTGCGGATGTTGGATAATTCGGTCATATGGATTACCTCATGAATGTGGGATCGAAGGAGCTTGCGCGCCCCCCAATGGGCATACTGCCTTATTCTCACAATTATAACGAATTTTTCCCAAAAAGTAAACCGTATGTTTTCCCGAAATCAGGGGAAAACTGTCCTCGATGAAAGAAAAATTTTTGAGAAATGCCCTTGTCATACCGAAAAAAACGGGGTATAGTTTAACGGCACAAGAGTTTTATGGATTTTTACATAGAAAAAAGGAGATTCTCTATGAGTAGTAGTACGCCGAAGAAGGCTCCAAAAGCCAACATGGATGATGTTCACGCCGCATTGCAGGCGCTCATCACGCAGGCGAAGAAGGACGGCATGATCCGTGCCTCCGACCTGAACGCCCAGCTGGAGAAGATGCAGCTGACGCCGGAAAAGATCGAGGACATTTACGACCGTCTGGACGCCATGAATATTCAGGTGGTCACCGCCGATCTGGAACTGGATCTGGGGGACGACGATCTCGACCTGGGGCCGGACGACGATATCAATCTGGCAGGCCTTGACGAGGAGGAGCTGGTCGACCCCGTTGACCTGGCCGCCGAGTACAGTCTGGACGACCCGGTGCGGATGTACCTCAAGGAGATCGGCCAGATCAAGCTCCTTTCCGCTGAGGAAGAGGTGGAGCTGGCCAAGCGCGTCTCCGAGGGGGATCAGGAAGCGAAGAACAAGCTCACCGAGGCGAACCTGCGTCTGGTGGTCTCCATCGCAAAGAAATATTCCGGCCGCGGCCTGCACATTCTGGACCTGATTCAGGAAGGCAACACCGGCCTTATCCGCGCGGTCGATAAATTCGACTGGACAAAGGGAAACAAATTCTCTACATATGCCACCTGGTGGATCCGGCAGGCCATCACCCGCGCCATCGCGGATCAGGCCCGGACGATCCGTGTCCCGGTGCATATGGTGGAGGTCATCAACAAGGCAACCCGTTGCAACCGGAAGCTGGTGCAGGAGCTTGGCCGCGAGCCTACCGTGGAGGAGATCGCCGCGGAGCTGAACCTGCCTGTTGAGAAGATCATCGAGGCCAACCGTACCGCCGCCGACACGCTGTCTCTGGACACCCCTGTGGGTGACGAGGAAGATACCTCCATCGGCTCCTTCGTGGAGGACGAGCGCACCCCCGGCCCCGCCGACGCCACCTCCAACGCCCTGCTTGCCGAGGCGCTGAAGGAGATTCTGGACACCCTGACGGAGCGGGAAGCGGACGTTCTGCGGATGCGCTTCGGCATGTACGACGGACGCACCCACACGCTGGAAGAGGTGGGACAGATTTTCGGCGTCACCCGGGAGCGTATCCGCCAGATCGAGAACAAGGCCATCCGCAAGCTGCGCCATCCCAGCCGCGCCAAGAAGATTCGGGACTTCTACTGCTGAGCACACACAATCCGAACCCGGTTCCCAGATGGGAGCCGGGTTCGTTTCTTACGGGAAAATGGTTACGCGCGAAGGGTCTTGACGAACGCCGCCCGGTCGGCGGCCTTGAAATAGGCCGAGCCGGTGACCAGTGCTTCCGCGCCGTTTTCCCGGCAGGTTCTGTACGTCACAGCGTCTACGCCGCCGTCCACCTCGATGATGCAGGCGGGGTTTACCTCGTCCAGCATCTGGCGGATTTTTTTCACCTTGGGCATCATGTCGGCCATGAATTTCTGCGCCCCGAAGCCCGGCTCCACGGTCATTACGAGCACCATGTCGCACTTGGTAAGGTAGGGAATGGCAGCTTCCGCCGGGGTTTTCGGCTTCAGGGAAATGGCGGCTTTACAGCCCAGCGCCCGGATTTTGTCGAGACAGGCCAGTGTGTTCTGGGGCTGGTCGGATTCTAAGTGAATGGTCAGCCAGTCCGCGCCGGCTTTGATGAATTCCTCGGCGTAGCGGATGGGACGGTCGATCATCAGATGCACGTCCAACGGCAGGGAAGTGACAGGCCGCAGCGCTTTCACCACCGGAATGCCGATGGAGATGTTGGGGACGAACATTCCGTCCATCACATCTACATGCACCCAGTCGGCGCCGTTCGCTTCAATATTGTGAATATCCCGTTCCAGATTGGCAAAATCGGCGGACAGAATAGATGGAGCAATGACAGGCATAGAAAGACCTCCAGCAAAAATCCTTTTCCTCTAAGATACCACAAAAGCCACGGGAAAGCAACATTGGAAAAAAGTTCCTGTATGCTTTGCCCTCGGCGGCGCATACTATTCCCGAATCCAAAGAAAAGGAGGCTGCTACTATGAACTGTCATGCCAACAAGAGCATCGAGTGTACTGTCCAGCAGTGCGCCAACCACTGCGAGGGCGAGAACTACTGCTCTCTGGATCGCATTCTGGTGGGTACTCACGAGGCTTGCCCCACCGTGGATCAGTGTACCGACTGCATGTCCTTCCGCAAGAAGTAACTTGTTTCGCGGCAGTGAAAGCTGCCGCGATTTTTTCTTAGGAAACTCTGAATAAATCGTCTGCGACTGTGAGCGGATCTTTTCCGCCCACTCTTCGGCATCGAAAACGGGGAATACACAAAGTATTCCTCCGTTTCCGATGCCTCGATTGGACGAAAAATCTCTCGCTCACAGTTCTTGCCGATTTAATCAGAGCTTCCTTTATGTTTCCCTTGACGAAAAGCCGGAAAAATTGTAAAATTCAAATATCCTTCACATGTCGATACATATTTCTTCATATGTGACGGATAGAGTAGGATAAGAAAAGAGAAGGAGGTAACCACCATGGACACCTTTGCAAATAGCGAATATCCGGAAGAAAATAACCCGGCTCCCGAAGCGAGTTTCGACGCCCCGCAGGAGCCGCAGAACGAAGCTCCTCAGGAACCACGGAATGAAGTTCCTCAGGAGCGCCAGAGCGAACCCCAGTCCGGCACCTATCACGCCGCCGGTACGGGCCGCAGGGAGTCTCCCTACGCCAATTCCCCCTATATGACCGGCCAGCCCCGGCCGTATCAGTATCAGTACCAGCCCCAGACGCAGCCGCCAGAGAAGCGGGAGAAAAAACCCCGTAGATCCGGCAAGTCGCCTTGGAAGACCGTTATCGCCGCCGTTCTCGTTGTGGCGCTGGTGGCTTCCGGCTGCCTGATCACGGCTTCCGGCGTCAACCGGAAGTGGGAGCAGAAAACCAGCCAGATCACCCAGCAGCTGGGCAGGCAAATTGACGATTTGCAGAAGCAAATCGACAGCGTTCCTTCTGGTACATCCGGCGCGCTCCCGGCAGCGGACGGTTCGGCCATGACTCCGGCGCAGCTGTATCAGAGCAATGTTGACAGCGTGGTGGCCATTTCCTGCACCATGCAGACCACCGCCTACGGCCAGAGCGTGGAGGGAACGTCCTCCGGTTCCGGCTTTATCCTGAGCGAGGACGGCTATGTAGTGACCAACTACCACGTTGTGCAGAATGCAAGCAATATCACCGTCACCACCCACAGCGGCGACGAGTATGCCGCCACGGTGAAGGGCTACGACGCGACCAACGATGTGGCTGTCCTGAAGGTGGAGGCCGAAGGGCTGTCCGCCGCCGTCATCGGCAGCAGCGGCAATCTTTCCATCGGCGACATGGTAGTCGCCATCGGCAATCCCCTTGGCCGTCTGGCGGCAACGGAGACCGTCGGCTACGTCAGCGGCATCAACCGGGAGGTCACCACCGACAACACCGTCATCAGTATGCTCCAGACCGATGCGGCCATCAATCCGGGCAACTCTGGCGGCCCGCTGTTCAATATGTACGGCGAGGTCATCGGCATCACCACGGCCAAGTATTCCGGCACCACCAACTCCGGCGCGTCCATCGAGGGCATCGGCTTTGCCATCCCCATTGACGACGTGATGGGCATTATCTCCGACCTGATCGACTACGGCTACGTCACCGGCGCTTACATGGGCATCACCGTGAAGGACAACGACAAGGAAGCCGCCGCTCAGTTCGGCCTGCCTACGGATGGCGCTTACGTCGTGGACGTGACGCCGGGCAGCAGTGCGGACAAAGCCGGTATCCAGTCCAAAGACCTGATTACCGCAGTGGACGACCACAAGATCGCCACCAGAACCGACCTGACCCGCGCTCTGCGGAACTACAAGGCGGGCGACACTGCCCAGATCACCGTCGTTCGCAGCGGACGGGAACTGACGCTGACCATCACCTTTGACGAAAAGCCCCACAGCACCACCGTCGAGACCGCCCCGCAGGAGGATTCGTCCATGCCCAGCGAGGGGGACTACAACGACTGGTACGAATACTTCCGCCGTTTCTTCGGCGGCTGATAATTGAGCTGAGCAGCAAATTGCCCCGGACATCCTTGGATGTCCGGGGCGTGCTGTTTTTATGGGATTACTTGCCCAGCAGCGCGGTGATGTCCGCGTCAGCCAGTGTGAAATTGGCTTCGCCGCCGGAGAGGGTCAGGCGGTAGATGTCCGAAGACGCGCCCTTGGCGATGACCTCGGCCAGAGGGAAGCTGACGGAGATGGTGCCGTTGGTAAAGGTGATGGTATCGATGCCCCGGCTTTGCAGGGTTTGCAGCCCGGAGATCGCGCCTTCCAGAATGGCGATGTCGGCCTGGGCGGTGAGCAGCAGAACGCCGTCCTCCTGCTTCGTCTCCACGGGGAGCGCCTTGCCCGCGTCGTCAATGACGCGGTAGAGCGCCGCTTTGACCGGCTGGGGTTCTTCTTCAACAGCAACGGGATCGGGCGCGGGCTTCGGGAAGCTGCTGCGGGGCTTGGGCTGGGGGATGTCAAAGGTCGTTCCGGGGTCTAAGCGCTCGACGCTGCCGTCGGGAGACAGGCCGGAGGTGTCCGCAGCCCCCTCCTGAGCAGTTGTCCCCTGATGCGATCCGCCCGCGCCAATGGCCGCACCTGCGCCGTCCATACTGTCGCCCACGCCGCCGGCGGCCTTTACATTTGCGCTGCCAGAAATGGAGATGTTCGTCCCTTGTCCGACGATGCCATTGCCGAGGCGACAGCCGCCGCCGATACCTGCGGCGCATGTGCCGCCTATGGCGATCACTTCGGCGTCGGAAATGGTGATGTTGTCGCCGTTGGAGCCAATGCTGCCGCCGATACCCGCAGAGAAATTGCCGCCCACCGCCGTGACACGTCCGCCGGTGATTTTGAGATTGCTGCCGCCGCCGGCGTTTGAACTCTGAGACCCGCCACCACCAATGCCTGCGCCGCCAATACGGTTGGGATTGTCTTCTTTTCCTACGGCTGTGACATTTCCGCCGGTGATGGTGATGTCGGAGGCACCGCAATACCATCCGCCGCCAATGCCTGCGCCGCCGCCGTTGCCGGTGGCAAAAATATCGCCGCCGGTGATGGTGATGTTGCCGACGTTGTAGTCACCGGATGCGAGACGGTCTTCACTGCCAATGCCCGCGCCACCGTCGCCGCCGACGGCTACCAGCTGGCCGGAGCCGGATTCGGAGCCGATGGTCAGATTGCCGCCGTTGCCCTTTTCCACACCGGCGTGTGTGTTTCCGCTTTGCAGGGTGTTGTCCAGTTCAACGTTCAGGTTGACGTTGCCGGCGCCCTCGGTTCTCACCGCCGCGTCGCCTGCACCCTTCGGCCCTGCGCCGCCGGTGGTGTCGATGTTGGTGTCCTCCAGGGTCACGTTGGCCGTCGCCCCCGCGTCCGCCCTGATGGTGACATTGTTGGTGGTGGAAGCGGAAGAATCCCGGTTCCGGATGACGGGGGCGGAATCCTCCTTGGTCACGCCGCCCTGGCTGACGTTCTGGCCGCTATCGGTGGCGGAAACGGTGATGCTGCCGTCCTCCAAGTACCAGGTATCCGCCATTGCGACAGTGGGCAGAAAGACCGCGATCAGTGCCAGAGAGACGAGCCGGGTCAAAAGCTTTCGGATGTTCATAGCGTTGCCTCCTTACAGCGGGAAGGTTTCGTGGTGTACAAACCAATCATAACATGGATCGGAAGAAAATGCAAGGGGATAAACGGATTTATTTCGGAAGCGTCTGCCGGTTTCCCTGTTGCAAAGGGTTCCCATTTGTGATAAGATAGCTGTAACTGTAACTATATGCTGGAGGGGAACCATGGACGACGCGACTTTGAGAAATCAGATCGGCTCCAATATTGCCGCGTACCGCAAGCAGGCGGGACTGACCCAGGCGGGACTGGCGGAAAAACTGAATTATTCCGACAAGGCCGTCTCCAAATGGGAGCGGGGAGAATCCGTGCCGGATGTGATGACGCTGGTGCAGCTGGCAGAGCTGTTCCAGATACCGGTGGGGGAACTGCTGGCCGACCCCAACGCCCTGCCGGGAAACCCCGGCACCCTGGAAAAAGCCATGACCCAGGTGTCCGAAAAGGCGCTGAAGCGCAAGGCCAATAAGAATGTGATATTAGCGCTGTCCTCCACGCTGGTGTGGTTCATTGCGCTGTTCGTATTCGTCATCATGTCCTCGTTCCACGCCGTGGAGCGCTACAGCTGGCTTGCCTTTTTCTACGCCGTACCCATCAACGCCATCGTGATGCTGAGCCTGCTGTCGGCGTGGCACGATTTCCGGAAAAACCGGCTGCTGATCTCCGCCATCGTGTGGGGATTCCTGATCGCCATTCATGTTTCCGGACTGCTGATCTTCCGGTATAATTTCTGGAAAATTTACCTTCTGGGCATTCCGGGGCAGATCGCCATTTTCCTGTGGTTCCGGATGTTCCACCCGGTGAGCGAGAAAGCGGAGGGTACGGACAATGGATAAGACGGAACTGCGCCGCCGGATTCGGGAGAAAAAACGGGCGATGACGCCGGAAGAAATTGAAGAGCGGAGCCGGGAGCTAGGCCGCAAGTTTGCCGCGACGGAAGCCTACCGCAAGGCAAAGACTGTCTACGGCTACATGCCCTACAACCAGGAGGTGCGCACCGTCCCCATGCTGGAGCAGGCGCTCCGGGACGGAAAAAAAGTGGCCGTGCCCAAGTGTTACGGCGACGAAATGAAGTTTATTTACTTGGACGACCTGACCAAAGTGGCGAAGGGCTACGCCGGGATTCCAGAACCTATCGCGGACGAGCCGGTCGCCCATGACGAGACGGCGCTGGTGCTGATGCCCGGGCTGGCCTTCGACCCCCAGGGACACCGCATCGGCTACGGCGGCGGTTTTTACGACAAGTTCCTGTCCCGGGAGCCGAACCATCCCACGCTGGCGCTGTGCTACGATTTTCAGATGCTGCCCCATCTGGACACCGAGGAACATGACATCCCCGTGGACACGGTGCTCTGGGCGTAGGCGCATATATACAAGGAGAGAAAGATATGCAGTTTGTCATTGTTTTGCTGATCGCAGCCGCCGTGTTCGGCGTGTGCTATCTGGTGGATAAGGGCTTTTCCAAGGCGTTCCGGGGCAAGGCGCAGCACCGTTCCGGCATGGCCGTCCGGGCGAACAAGCGCTTCGGCGTGTTCGGCGTGGTGCTGACGGTGCTGGGCGTCATGGCGTTCTGCATTGGCATCGGCGACGGGCCGGTGCTGATCGTGGGCGGCCTGATCGTGTTTGCCATGGGCATTTTTCTGGCGGTGTACTACCTGAGCTTCGGCATTTTTTACGACGGGGAAAGCTTCCTAATGTCCCGGTTCGGGAAGAAGGACGCCGTGCACCGCTATGAGGAGATCGTAGGGCAGAAGCTGTACGTGGTGCAGGGCGGCAGCATCGTAGCGGAGCTGTACCTGAAGGACGGCTCCACTGTCAGTCTGCAATCCACCATGGACGGCGTGTATCCCTTTCTGGACACCGCCTTTGCCGGTTGGTGCCTCCAGACGGGGCGCGACCCTGAGAGCTGCGACTTCCACGACCCCAGCAAGAGCCTGTGGTTCCCGCCGGTGGAGGAAAGCTGATGGCGCACATTCCCAGCGGAACGACACAGGAGCTGGAGTTGGTCACCTTCCGGCAGGCGCTGGAAGCCGCCGACACCCCCAGCGACGAATACGATATCAAAAAGTGGATCTACGCTCCCAATTTTTACTCGGAATACCGTTACATATTGGGGACGCGGGGGAAAAAGCCGCTGATCTGCATTGGCATCAACCCCTCCACGGCCAGACCCGACGCGCTGGACAATACCCTCAAATCCGTGGAGCGCATTGCCCTGGGGAACGGGTTTGACAGCTTCATCATGTTCAACGTCTACGCCCAGCGGGCGACCTCTCCCGACGATATGGAAAAGGTCTGCAACCCGCTGCTCCACGCGGAAAACCTGAAAGCGTTCCGGTATGTGCTGTCTCTTTCGGAGCATCCGGTGGTGTGGGCGGCATGGGGCGCGATCATTGAAAAGCGGAAGTACCTGCCCGACTGCCTGCGGGATATGCTGCTGGCGGGGGAGGAGTACGGGGCCGAGTGGTGCTGCGCCGGGGCCATTTCCCGGAAGGGACACCCCCATCATCCGCTGTATCTGCGGAAGGATGAGAAGCTTAGGCCTTTCGACGTGAAAGCGTACCTGGAACAGTTATAGAAAAATTAAGGGTCGGTGGCTTCACCGACCCTTGTGCAGCATTTGGAATATGGAGGATTTCTTATGAAATTGCTGATTGCGTCCGACATTCACGGCAGCGCCTTCTGGTGCCGCCGCCTTTGTGACCTGATAGAGACGGAGAAACCGGACAGGCTGATCCTGCTGGGGGATTTGCTGTACCACGGCCCCCGGAACGACCTGCCCCGGGACTACGCGCCGAAGCAGGTGATCCCCATGCTAAGCCGGTACCGGGATATTATCATCGCGGTGCGGGGCAACTGCGAGGCGGAGGTTGACCAGATGGTTCTGCCTTTTCCCTGCATGGCAGAGTTTTCTCAGCTGCTTCTGGACGGGAAAACCTTCTATCTGACCCATGGACATCACCACAACCCGGATAATCTTCCGCCCCTGCCGGAGGGCAGCGTGTTCCTGTTTGGGCACACCCATGTGAAGATGGACGAAGTGCGCTCCGGCGTCCGCTGCCTGAACCCCGGCAGTGTCTCCATCCCCAAGGACGGGAGCCACAGCTGTCTGATTTATGAAAACGGAGAATTTTCTTTTCGGATTTTGGAGGAATGACCGTGGATTCGACAGAATGCGAGACCTGCTGGTATTATGATTATGATGAGGAGTACGACGAATACTACTGCATGATGGATTTGGACGAGGACGAGGTTTACCGCATCGCCAATTCCCCCTCCCGGCACTGCCCCTTTTACCGGCAGGGCGACGATTACACCCTTGCAAGGAGACAATAGATGAAACGATGGTATCCCGCGCTGATCCTGCTGTGCCTGCTGCTGGCGGGCTGTTCCGGGAAGGGGGAGGAAACGACGTTCCCCACCCAGACGGAGGCCGTTCCCGTGGAAGCAGCGCCGCCTGCCGGGCTGCATGACCCGGATGACCCGGTGGAAGTGCGTTACGGCGACGCCCTGCGGGCGTATCCCCTGAGCGCTGCCAATGTGGCCGGAATGAAGGCCATGGGCAGTGACCTGCTGGTGTTCTCCGACACCGAGGTCAGCACCCGCATCACCCGGCTTTCCGGGGAGGAACTGTACATAGCGGCCACCGCCCGGCTGGATTTTGGCCTTACTCCGGATAACCCGTCCCTACAGGTCACGGAAAGCGGCCTGAGCTATTTTGACCCGGTGAACCGGCAGACGGTGGTGCTGGATGCTTCTCTGCGGGAGATCACCCACATTCCCGTGCCGGAGGACTTGGAGGGAACGCCCCTGCTGTCCCGCGACCGGGAGACCTTGTACTACTGCACAAAAGCGGGCGTCCGCGCATGGAATCTGGAAACGGGCATCCGCCGGGTCATCAAGGAAGCCGGATTCGCCCAACAGAGCGTGACGGGGCTGCACCTGAACGACACCGTCCTGCAATGCCGCGTGTCGGATAACGAGGGCAATGCCAGCACGCTGCTGCTTTCCACGGAAAGCGGGCGGATATTATATGAAGGGGCGCAGGAGCTGACGATGCGCTCCCGGGGCGACAGCTATTTTATCTCCTTCCCCACAGGCTGCACCCGGGCGCTGCTGTTCGGGCAGGCGGGGGAGGAAGCCCCTCTGGCGCTGACCCCAGCGGAGCTGAGCGGGGAGGACTTTCTTCTGGAGACCTTCGCCGACGCGGTGACGGCCAGCGTTGCGTCGGATACGGAGATCAAGCTGGACTATTACGATCTGGAAACCGGACGCCGCCGCAGTTCCGTGACCCTTCCGTTCTTCGGCCTGCCCCTGACGGTGGAGGAGTCCGCCGACGGCTGGGTCTATTTCCTGCTTTACAACAACGACGGTCGGCCGGTCATTTACCGCTGGGACACAGCCGCGCTGGAATTCGCCGTTTCCGACACGGAGGTCTACACCGGCCCCTATTATTCCAACCAGGAGCCGGACTATCACGGGCTGGTGTGGTGCGAGTATTACGCGAGAACCATCGGCGATACCTACGGCGTTGAGGTGCTGTTGTGGGAGGACGCCAATCTGGTGCAGCCATGGGACTACAATTTTGAAACGGAATATCTGGTGCCGGTTTTCAAACGGGAGCTGGACTGGCTGAACGAGCGCCTTGCCAATTTCCCGGAGGGGATGCTGGAAGCTGCAATTTCCCATTTTTCCTCTCTGAAGATCTGTCTGGTGCGGGAGATCATCGGCAGCGCCGAATCCGGCAGTGTGAGCAGGGCGAACGGCATCCAGTTTATGAACGGGACGGACGCCTACATCGTGCTGGCGGCGGGGGATACCTCGGAAAAAGCGCTGTACCACGAGCTTTACCATGTGATGGAGACCCACATCTTAGGCAACAGCATCGCCCTCGACCAGTGGGCAAAGCTGAATCCCGTAGGATTTGAGTACGATTACGATTATCTCGCCAACGCTCAGCGGGATGGCAGCGAGTTTTTGCAGCCGGACACCCGCAGCTTTGTGGACACCTACTCCATGAGCTATCCCAAGGAAGACCGGGCGCGGATCTTTGAGTATGCCATGACGGCGGGAAACGAGCCGCTATTTGCGGCCTCGCCCCTGCAATACAAGCTGAAAATGCTGTGTCAGGGGATACGGGAGGCTTTCGGCCTGAAAAAATCCCCGGAAAACTTTCTATGGGAGCAGTATCTGAACCAACCTATGGCGTATACGGGAAAATAACAAAAGCGCTGTCATTCAGAACCATCGGTTCCAAGTGACAGCGCTTTTTCATTATGGATTTGCCGCTATGTAGTTGATTCTGACGGTAAACGATCAGTCCTCGGGGAACAGCTTTTCCCGGCAGTAGCGGATGATGGCCTTTCGGGTGATGAGGCCGATGAACGCGTCCTTGTCGTCTACTACAGGAACAAAGTTCTGATTGGACGCCCGCTCTACCAGCTCGTGCATGGAGGTGGTGACCCGGACGGGGACGTTATCCTTCCGGCGGGCGATCTCCATGACCCGGCGGGCTTCGGCCTGACGCATATCCATGTAGCACATGTTCTTCATGGCCCACAGAAGGTCGCCCTCTGTCAATGTTCCCCGGTATTCGCCACGGTGGTTGAGAATGGGAATCGCGGCGTAGCCTGCGGATTCCATCTTTTCCAGTGCCTGCCGGATGGTATAATCATCGTACAAATATGCACACATCGCCTTTGGTGTCAGAAAAAACAGAATATTATTCATGGGGTTCTCCTTTTCGGCGCGGCTGATTGGGAGGATGCCTTACTGCCGCCTTATACATTATAGCATAAACGAAACGGAAAAGTATGAAATTTTCTTGTTAATTTGCAACCGGCCAACCAAAAAATCACGACGGTTTTTGTGCGGAATGACGGTTCTATTTTCCAAAGTGAAAATCAGAAAAATCGAAGGTCGCGAAATAGTCCTCCGGCGTCTCGGCGCGGCGGATGAGCTGGAAGCTGCCGTCCTCTTTCAGCAAAACCTCCGCGGAACGGAGCTTGCCATTATAATTGTAGCCCATGGAGAAGCCGTGAGCACCGGTGTCGTGAATGGCTACAATGTCGCCGATCTGGATTTCCGGCAGACTCCGCTCGATGGCGAATTTGTCGTTGTTTTCGCACAGACCGCCGGTGACGTCATAGACGTGATCGAGAATGGCGTCCTCCTTGCCCAGCACGGTGATGTGGTGGTAAGCGCCGTACATGGCCGGGCGCATCAGGTTGGCGGCGCAGGCGTCCAGACCCACGTATTCCCGGTAGATGTGCTTTTCATGAATGACGGTGGAGATCAGGTGGCCGTAGGGCGCCAGCATGAACCGGCCAAGCTCGGTGAAAATGGCGACGTCACCCATGTCGTTGGGGGTCAGGATCTCCTCATATTTCACCCGCACGCCCTCACCGATGACGCCGATGTCGCATCTGGGCTGCTCGGGGCGGTAGTCCACGCCGATGCCGCCGGACAGGTCGATGAAGGAAATATGCGCGCCGGTGGCGTTGCGCAGCCGTACCGCCAGACGGAACAGCTGCCCGGCCAAAGCGGGGTAGTATTCATTGGTGGTGGTATTGGAGGCAAGGAAGGCATGAACGCCGAAGTGCTTCGTGCCCAGCTTCATCAGCCGGGTGATGGCCCCTGCCATCTGGTCTTCGGTCATGCCGTATTTGGCGTCCCGGGGCATGTCCATGATGGTGTTGCCAAGAGAGAAGGAACCGCCCGGGTTATACCGCAGACATACCGTCTCGGGAACCGGCCCCATGGATGCCAGAAAATCCACATAGGTGGCATCGTCCAGATTGATATAAACGCCCATCTCCCGCGCCTTGCGCATATCCAGCGCCGGCGTATCGTTGGAGGAAAAGATCACGTCATGTCCCGTGATGCCAACGGCCTCGGACAGCAGCAGCTCCGTATAGGTGGCGCAGTCGCAGCCGCAGCCCTCCTCATGGAGGATTTTCAGCAGGAAGGGGTTGGGGGTGGCCTTGACGGCAAAATACTCCCGGAATCCGGGATTCCAGGAAAACGCCGCCTTCAGCGCCCGGGCGTTGGCGCGGATGCCGGCCTCATCGTAAACATGAAACGGGGTAGGGATCTGCTCGCGGATCTCCTTCGCTTTTTCCAGAGTCAAAAAAGGTATCTTTTTCATAGCTCGAACCCTCTCTATTCTATGCAAAAAACGGCGTACTTTACGCCGTGACTAGGAGAATTGTATTGTATGGAAGGACATTTGTCAACCCCGTATCCACTTCTCACCCCGGTAGAAACCGAATTTCTCCGCCGGGGAGAGAACTCGACAAAATGGCGGTTTCTTTTTTGTGAAAAATGTGCTATACTCCCTCCATCTTCACAAAGGAAGGAAACCAAAATGAAACGAACGAAATTGTCCGACCGCCAGCTCCCGGATTACAGCCGGGGCGAAGAGATCATGAACATGGTCACCCACATCGTCGGCGGCGCTGTAGGCGTCGTGGCGCTGACACTGTGCGTCATTTTTGCCGCTCTCCACGGCAATCCCTGGGGCGTCGTCACCTCCGCTATTTACGGCAGCGCCATGGTCACCATGTTCACCATTTCCAGCGTCTACCACGGTCTGAAGCCCACCTTGGGCAAAAAGGTGATGCAGGTACTTGACCACTGCACCATTTATTTCCTCATTGCGGGAACCTACACCGTGATTTTGCTGTCGGCCATCCGTCCGGAGAATCCCGTCCTTGCGTGGGTGCTGTTCGGCTTTGAGTGGGGCATGGTGGCGCTGGCCACGACCCTGACGGCCATTGACCTGAAGAAATACCGGGTCTTTTCCATGATCTGCTATATCGGCATGGGCTGGGCGATCATCTTCTTTGCAAAGCAGGCAATGCAGGCGCTGACCTTCCCGGGCTTTCTGCTTCTGCTGCTGGGCGGCATTGCCTACACGGTCGGCTCCATTCTGTACGGATTGGGCAAGCGCAGGAAGTGGATGCACTCCGTATTTCACATTTTTGTCGTTCTGGGGGCGCTGCTCCAGTTCTTCTGCGTGCTGTTTTATGCAATCTGACGAAAAAATCAGGGTCACGCCACTCCCCGGAAGGAAAAAAACCGCCATAAATTTGTTTAATGCTACGAAAATCTTTTTTCGCCATACTAAGGGTTGATTTGTTCACGGTTTAGACATATAATGATACTCGCCAGGCGGTGATACACCACCGCAGGGTAACTTAACTAAGGAGGAAATCTATGCTTACTTTCATTCTCTGCATTGCAGCTCTGGTCGTCGGCTACATCTTCTACGGCAAGCGCGTAGACAAGATCTTTGGCTCTGACGACCGGGAGACGCCTGCCATCACGCTTAACGACGGCGTTGACTTCGTCCCGATGAAGGGTTGGAAGATCTTCCTGGTTCAGCTGCTGAACATCGCCGGTCTCGGCCCCATCTTCGGCGCTCTGAACGGTGCTCTGTTTGGACCTGTCGTCTATCTGTGGATCGTCTTCGGTACCATCTTCGCCGGCGGCGTGCACGACTACATGTGCGGTATGCTGTCCATGCGGCACAAGGGCGCCAGCATCTCCGAGATTACCGGTACTTATCTGGGCAAGGTCATGCTGCAGGTCATGCGCGTGTTCTCCGTCATCCTGCTGGTCATGGTCGGCGTAGTGTTCTCCAAGGGTCCCGCCGGTCTGCTGGCTCTGCTGACCCCCGAGAAGCTGGACGCTACCTTCTGGCTGTGGGTCATCATCATCTACTACTTCATCGCCACCTTCGTTCCCATCGACAAGGTCATCGGCAAGATTTACCCCATCTTCGGTATCTGCCTGATCATCATGGCCGTCGGTGTTGCGGGTGTTCTGCTGTTCGCCCATGAGTATCAGATGCCCGAGCTGTGGAACAACTTCTATAACCAGCATCCTCAGAACATCCACATCTGGCCGTTCATGTTCGTCACCGTGGCCTGCGGCGCCATCTCCGGCTTCCACGCCACGCAGTCTCCCATGATGGCCCGTTGCTGCACCTCTGAGAAGCAGGGTCACAAGGTGTTCTACGGCGCAATGGTCGCCGAGGGCATCATCGCCATGGTCTGGGCGGCTGCCGGTGTTTCCTTCTACGAGAACACCCAGGCTCTGCTGGAGGCCGGTGCCGGTGTGAACGCTGTTGTTTACGAGATCTGCACCACCACCATGGGCAAGATCGGCGGCGTCCTGGCTATGCTGGGCGTTATCGCCTGTCCCATCACCTCCGGTGATACCGCCTACCGCAGCGCCCGTCTGACGCTGGCCGACTGGTTCAAGATAGACCAGAAGGATTGGAAGAAGCGTCTGCTTCTGACCGTCCCCCTGCTGGGCGTCGGTGCCATCATCTGCCAGATCGACTACTCCGTGGTATGGCGTTACTTCTCCTGGTCCAACCAGACTCTGGCCATGATCGCTCTGTGGGCGGCTGCCATGTATCTGGCGCAGAACAAGCGCAACTACTGGATCTGTGCGGTTCCTGCCACCTTCATGACCGGCGTTTCCATCACCTACTTCTTCGCGGCCGGCGAGTGCCTCGGCCTGCTGTGGAAGCCTATGGGAATTGCCGAGAGCGTGTACTATCCCATCGCCGTTGTCGCCGGTGTTATCGCCGCGGTCGGCTTCCTGGCGCTGTTCCTGAAGAAGAGCGCAAAGTACAAGACCAGCACTCTGGCACAGTAATATATCCTCTTATGGCCTCCCGCTTTACGGCGGGAGGCCATTTTTGGATTGCCGTCTGCTGCCCGCACGCCTCTGCGGACGGCCTGCGAAGGATTCGCGGGATAAAATGGTGTTAACCATTCTATCGAGAAATAATGACAGACCCTGATAGGAACCCCGTATGACATGCAGAAACGGCGCCGGATGGCGCCGTTTCTGTTTGCAGCATTGACTCAATACTTCCGGGACAGCATGGACTCGGCTTCCTCACGGGTGATCTCCCCGGCGTTGCACCGCGCCATGATCTGCACGTCCTTGTCGTTGAGCTTGTAGCCTAAGTAGAAGAACGTGGAAATGATCATGCCAATGACAGGCACCAGCGCGTACACGATCCACAGTCCTTCCAGCGCCCCCGCACTCTGCTGGATGTTCAGCGCTTTCAGCGCCTCGAAGCTCTCCGCCTCCACGGAAATCCAGTGGAAGCAGCCCAGCAGCGCCAAAGCCAGCGAGGACGAGACCGCAGCGGTGATCTTCACGGAGAAGGTCTGGATGGCGAAGGTGATGCCCTTGGCGCTGATGCCGGATTTGTACTGGCCGTACTCGGCGCAGTCCGGAGTGAACATGAAGGCGAGAATGCCCACGATGCTCATGGGAATGGTGCGGACGCAGGTCAGCGTCAGGAACAGCGCCCGGTTTTCGTAGCCAACGAAGAAAATCACCAGACCTAAGATGATGTTGACGATGTTGCACCAGAAAAGCGTCTTGAATTTGTCCAGCTTTTTCAGAATGGTGGGCATGAGCATGGCGGCGAACACACCCGGTACCATGTTCAGCAGATTCAGGACGATGGAGTAAAGGGAGTTGCCGAACAGGTAGAAGGAGACGAACAGCGTCACGGCGGCGGAGGTTTTCAGCGCATCGGTGGCGCAGTAGCCGCCGTAGTAGGTCAGCAGGTACTTGTTTTTCCCCAGATAGGAGAACATCTGCCTGGGGGAGAAATTTTCGTCCTCTTCTTCCGGCTTATAGTTGCGCTCCTTGCAGTTGAGAGACAGGGGCACCATGGTCAGGGCGCTGAAAATGGACAGCGTCGCAATGGCCAGACTGGCGCTCATGCCCACATTTTCGCTGATGAGGATGGGCAGCACCACGCCGTAGATCAGCACGCCCGCCCCGGAGAACACCCGGTTGACGGAGAGCAGGGTGTTGCGCTCCGGCAGATTGTCGGTCATGGTGTTCAGCATGGCGTAGGCGGGAATGTCCGTCAGAGTGTACACAGTGTCCCACAGCACGTAGGCCACGCCGAACCAGACAAGTTTCCCAGTCTCCCCCAGCGCCGAGGGAATGGAGAACAGGATGATGGTCACAATGGGGATCAGTGCAGTGGAAATGCGCAGCCAGGGCAGACTTTTCTGCCCGTTTTTGAATTTCACCTTGTCGAAGATGAAGCCGAAAATGGGGTCATTCACGGCGTCCCAGATCTTGACGATCAGCAGCACGATGGCGACCTTGGCAAGGTTCACGCCCTGCATGGCAAGGTAGGTGGAGATAAAAGCCGCTGTGATGTTATAGTAAATGTTCTGCCCGATGAAGTATGTCCAGTAGCTCAAGCGCTCCTTGAAGGTGGTCATATACCCCGGATGTTTGTCTGCCATGGCGATCCGCCCCTCTCTTTACAATGAATGTATTCTACCATTGCGGAAAATGGAAGTCAATCGACGGAGAAATCTTTGACATTTTGAACGGAATTTGGTAGTATAGGAAGGAAAAAAGCGCCCCGTTTTTTGGCAGATTGTCATGGGGTGGAGGATAAGGAAAGGAACGCTATGGCCGATGTCATTGAAATAACAGATTTCTCCGCGCCGGAGCTGGACGTGTATGCCCGGCTGACGGAGGCGCAGCTGCTCAACCGGTTTGAACCGGCCAAGGGGATGTTCATTGCGGAAAGCCCCAAGGTCATCCACCGGGCTTTGGACGGCGGATACGAGCCGGTGTCGCTGCTCATGGAGCGCAAGGACATTACGGGCGCGGCGCGGGAGGTCATCGCCCGCTGCCCCGGGGTTCCCGTGTACACCGCGGACGAAGAATTGCTGTGCAATCTCACCGGCTACCACCTGACCCGGGGCGTGCTGTGCGCCATGCGCCGTCCGGGTCTTCCCACCGTGGAGGATATCTGCGCCGGGGCAGCGCGGATCGTGGTTCTGGAAAACGTCCAGAACCCCACCAACGTGGGCGCGATCTTCCGTTCCGCCGCCGCGCTGGGCATGGACGCCGTGCTGCTGACTCCCGGATGCAGTGACCCGCTGTACCGCCGCAGCGCGCGGGTCAGCATGGGGACGGTGTTTCAGATTCCATGGACGTTTACGGGAGACTGGCCGGGGGAGGGAATGGAGCAGCTGAACCGTCTGGGCTTCAGAACCGCAGCCATGGCGCTGAGCGACGATTCCGTCTCCATTGACGACCGCCGTCTCATGGCGGAGGAAAAGCTGGCGGTGATTCTGGGCAGCGAGGGCGACGGCTTGACGGAGACGACCATTGCCCGGTGCGACTACACTGTAAAAATCCCCATGTACCACGGCGTGGATTCTCTGAACGTAGCGGCTGCCAGCGCCGTGGCCTTCTGGCAGCTGAGAAAGGAAAAATGACTATGGAACTGGTAAATGGACGTCCCGCCAACTGTGCCGGACGTCTTGAGAAGGAAATCCGCTGCTACGATCTGCTGGACAGTCTGGGAATCGACTACCAGCGCATCGACCACGAGGCCGCCATGACTATGGAAGCCTGCGAGGAGATCGACCGGGTGCTGGACGCGGTGATCTGCAAAAATCTGCTGCTGTGCAACCGGCAGTGTACGGAGTTTTATCTGCTGATGCTGCCCGGGGAGAAGCATTTCAAAACCAGCGTTCTCTCCAAGGAGATCGGCTCCTCCCGCCTGAGCTTTGCCGCGCCGGAGTATATGGAGAAGTTTCTGGACATCACCCCCGGCTCCGTCAGCGTTCTGGGGCTGATGAACGACCGGGAGAACCATGTGCAGCTTCTCATGGACGAGGACGTGCTGAAAGGGGAGTACATCGGCTGTCATCCCTGCATCAACACCTCCAGCCTGCGTCTTCGGACGGCTGACCTGATGGAGAAAATTCTGCCTGCCGTCCATCATGAACCCCGAATTGTCACACTGCCGCAGGAATAAAACAGCCTAAAGCGCCCCGGCGGGGCGCTTTTTTCACCCCCAAAACCTGCCTATAAAAATAGTAGGAAAAAGACTTGACAAATGGAGCAACATCGTGTATGATATAGCCAGTTAGCAGAGGCTAACCAAAAAGCGAACAAAAAAGATGATCTTATCATTATGAATACGGGAGGTTCGAGCTATGGAAATTGCCACGATTTTGTCCGGCGCCGGTGCCGTTGTGGCTGTCACTGTGACGTCTGTGGGCGTCATTTCCATCCGGAAAAGCCTGCGCCGAATCGCCCGGGGCAAGGAGGACGGCCATGTCTGAGGAACAGGTGGTTCGCAACTGCGCCCCCACCTTGGCGGGGCTGAAAACCGGAAACCTGTTTGCCTGCCCCTACGAAAACCGGGAGGACCTGCTGGACTTTCTGCGGAGCCTGAACCGGCGGCTTGGGAAGAAAGGTGTCCGGGCAGTCCCCCTGCGTATCCGTCAGGACAGGGCGCTGATCTACCTCTACCGGCCAGCGCGGCTGGAAAAAGACCTCTCCTGCGCATCCTGCGAAGCGCTTCTCAGCGAGTTCGGCTACAACTGCCGGGGCGGCAGCCGATGCCTGACAAGGCTTGCCCGGAGATTAAAGCAGCAGGAGGATTTCCCACACGAGATCGGCCTGTTTCTGAGCTATCCGCCGGAGGACGTGAAGGGCTTTCTGGAACACAGACCCTGCAAATGCGTGGGCTGCTGGAAGGTTTATGAAAACGAGGAAGCGGCCAAAAAGACCTTTGCCAAGTACAAAGCCTGCACGAGGGTTTACTGCCGCCAGCTTGCCAGCGGGATCGACATCGAACGGCTCACAGTAGCCGGATGAAATAGGATTTAAGAAAGGATTTTTGAAAATGAAAATTGCAGTTGTCTATTGGAGCAGCACCGGAAATACCGAAGCCATGGCGCAGGCCGTCGTGGAAGGCGCAAAGCACGCTGGTGCGGAAGCGGAGCTGTTTACCGCCGCCGAGTTCGACGGAGGAAAGATGGACGAATTTGACGCGGTTGCTTTCGGCTGCCCCGCCATGGGCGCGGAGGAGCTGGAGGACGGCGAATTTGCCCCCATGTTCGAGACCTGCGAGAGTAAGCTCTCCGGCAAGAAGATCGCCCTGTTCGGCTCCTACGGCTGGGGCGACGGCGAATGGATGCGCACGTGGGAAGAGAACTGCCGGGACAAGGGCGCAAATCTGGTCTGCGACAGCGTGATCTGTCAGGAGACCCCCGATGACGAAGCGCTGAGTGCCTGCCGCAGTCTGGGCGAAGCGCTGGCCTGATATAACCTCAGGAACCTCTGATACTATTTCCTGATTAAAATCTTTGATTTTAATCAGGAAGGCATCGCCTAATGGCGCTGCCAGTTTTGTGATTTATAAGGAAAGAAATCACAAAACAAGTCTCATATGAACTCCTTGCCCTTCGGGCAATTAAAATCTTTTCTAAAGATTTTAATTGGAGTTCAGTATGAATAAATCGTCTTCGGCTGGACAGCGGATCTTTTGCCCCCAGCCTTCGGTATGAAAAATGGGAAATACATACAGTATTCCCGCATTTTCCATACCTTGTCTGGAGACAAAATCTCTCGCTGCCAGTTCTCGCCGATTTAATCAGAGCTTCCCTCACTGTACAAACGGATGCCAAATCGCAAAAATACCTCCTAATCCGATTTCCTCAATCTGTATTGCACACACATCCTTCAAACTGTACCGCGATTAGGCAGCCGACAGATAATCCCCCAAGGCCTATCGAAAGCTGTCAGAACGTGCAGGCGCGCGTTTGCCTTCCAAATCCCCATTGGAATACGATCCGGCATTCCCGTGAGAAATGGCTTACCAAGGGCAAACAGCCGCAGCCGAACCGTTCTGCCAGCTTTCGGATACGGCCGGTAACGGCACAGCCGTAAAAAAGCACGCCGAAGGCGGGGCTGAAAAATGAAAAGAGAGGCATTCTTTGCGGAATGCCTCTCTTTTGCTATGAAAGTGCCCCCCAAAAGGGCGCAAAACAGCCCCCACCGTTTGATATGTTTCCCCCCAATACTGTTCCCCCAGTATTGGGGGGATATACGTTAATGTGGTTACAGGGGGAAGAAACGACAGGAAGCTTGTAGAAGTTGCAAACTGCCCTTCTTGTGCCGTCCCTTTAAGGTTATATTAACGTTTCAAAAAATCCTTGACTTTTCTGTCTACAGGTAGTAGAGTGTAATTGTCTACTGACAGTAGAGCAAAGGAGGCAACTCATATGGCGGAATATAAGCTGGGTGAGATCGAGACCATTTTTGCGGATATTATCTGGGATAATGAGCCTGTCACTTCTCGCCGCTTGACGGAACTGGCGGAGGAACGCCTGAACTGGAAACGAACCACGACATACACGATTCTGAAAAGGCTTTGTGATCGGGAGCTGTTCCGGAATAAGGATGGTAAGGTAACATCTCTGGTCAGCCGGGAGGAATTCTATGCACGTCAGAGTGAAATATTTGTGGATGAGACATTTCACGGTTCTCTGCCTGCGTTCTTAGCCGCATTTGGCAGCCGCAAAAAGCTGTCTGACGGCGAAATCGACGAACTGCAAAAGGTCATTGATTCCATGCGGGAGGATTCCCATGCGTAATCTGTTTTCTCAAGTGCTGAATATGAGTATGACGGGCAGCATCGTCATTCTGCTGGTCATGCTGGCCAGACTCATGCTGAAACGATCTCCAAAGATTTTTTCTTATGCACTCTGGTTGGTGGTTTTGTTCCGGCTTCTGTGCCCGGTGGCATTTACAGCACCCGTTTCCGTTCTGAATGCGTTGGAACCGGAAATTCGGGAGACATCAGGCGCAGCCAGCGTGGTTTATTTTCTTCCTGCCGAAGCCAATCGGAATCCTGATTTCACTTTCGTTCCGGCTGAAAATCAGTCAGGGTCGGAACTTGCGCAGGCAGGGGAGTCAGAGCATGCCGGATTGGATATTATGGCAATCGTTCCTTATGTCTGGATCGCCGGAACCGGCAGCATGATTCTTTACAGCATCGTGCAGTATATCCGTCTGAGACGGAAACTGGTGGGTGCTGTGGCTTACACAGGAAACGTTTATCGTGCCGATTATATTGACACGCCATTTGTTATGGGCATCCTCGCCCCCAAAATCTATTTGCCATCCAATATCCCAACACAAGAACAAAAGTATATCATTGCCCATGAGCGGCATCATATCCGCCGCTGTGACCATATCATCAAGCTGCTGGCATATTGTGCCCTGTGCATCCACTGGTTTAATCCTCTGGCGTGGGCCGCATTCATTCTGGCGGGCAAAGATATGGAGATGAGCTGTGATGAGGCGGTGATCCGGGAAATGGGGCCTCAAATCAGGGCGGACTATTCCGCTTCATTGCTGAGGCTTGCAACGCATAAAAAGATGATTGCCGGGATGCCCCTGGCCTTTGGCGAGGGAAATACGAAAGGTCGCATTATGAATATGGCAAAATGGAAGAAACCCAAATTATGGGTAAGTATGATTTGTGTATTGCTGTGCGCCGCTGTTTTAGTAGCCTGCGCAGTCAACCCCCAAAAGTCAGACACCATCGACGACACCCCTGCCGACGGCGCCACAGCACCTACCGAAGAGCGCACACCCGCTGCCGACGGTTCTGCTGTCATTACAGATACGAAACTGGTTCAGTATGGCACCCTCAAACTGCTACTCCCTTCCGGTTTTTCTTTCAGGGAGCAGGATGGCAACGTTGTGCTGACAAGGAATTCTGTAGATGTTGGCGGCATTACCAGTTGGGATTATCCAGAATTTCAACTTTCTGATATCATTGCATTGAAAGAGGAAGAGTCTGGTGCTCCTATTGGATATACGTCCAGCAGTTCTATATACGGAGATGTGGAATGTGAAATCTTCTGGGACGGCAATCCGGATGCACTCTGTGAGCAGCATACATTCTTCATCGATGGTGATATTATCTATGATATATGGTATGATGAGAATCAGATTTCCGGTGGCATCGCGGAACGGTTCCTGAAGACTGTTGCTATCAATGCAGATACTGTTGTTGAAGAAAATCCGGATGAACAGGCGGCCTTTGCAAAGTGCCGTGCTGTTTTAGAGGCAGTTCAGAATGGCAGCTGCCATATCGTAGTTGACCAATCTAAAAGCGATCAAAGCCATTGGTCTACCGCCAATTACTATCAGGACAACGGAAACTGGCTGGAGATTGTGGACGTTGACCCGGAGTCGGTAAATATCGTAGATGGCGAGCAATACTCATTAAGAATGGCTTTTATGGCTGCCAATGGTGTCCGCTACAGTAACGAGGGAAAATGGGGCAAGGCCTATACCAATATCGAATGGAGAGCAGATGAAATGACCTTCGGTGATAGCGTAAAACCATGGCTTGCCTACTTTCAGTGGAATGATTCTGTTGTTGCCTATATGGATACGCTCGAAGACGAAAGCGGAATCACGGTAATGCTGCGGATCGACCAGCCTTTTGCCGAAGGTGAAAATGAACAGCCCCATTATTTCGTAAATTTCAATTTTGATACGGATGGCGCTTTCAGCAACGTCTATGTGCAGACCAATCTTTTCATGAATTATTCCACTTCAAGAACAGAATCTGTTGTATCGCTTGATTCTGAGTTGATTGAAGCGGAGATTCAGAAGGAATATCAGAAAGCGATCGGATAGCAGTCATACTGAACTCCTTGCCCTTCGGGCAAGGAGTTCATATGAGACTTGTTTTGTGATTTCTTTCCTTATAAATCACAAAACTGGCAGTGCCATTAGGCGATGCCTTCCTGATTAAAATATATCAGGGGCAGCTTCCATACGGAGGCTGCGCCTACGCTAAAGACCCCCTGCCCTCGTTTGCCGAAAGCAGGGGGCCTTTGACAGAATGACAAAAAAGCACGCTGAAAAGCGTGCTTTTTTGTGGCGACCCGGAACGGACTCGAACCGTCGACCTCCAGCGTGACAGGCTGGCGTGCTAACCGACTGCACCACCGGGCCACAGAACAGGAATGATTGTATCAGAAAATATTGGATTTGTAAAGAGAAAATTTCATTATTTGAGGCGGGGTTCCCGGAAACGACCGGTTTCGTTTCCAGGGTTGCTTTCTTTTGATGGGTGTGGTATAATAACAAAAAGTATATTTTCTTGGAATTGTGTCATATTTTGCATAGAGGACGTGTATTATCAATGAGAAAGCTGAGCCGCAGCGCGTATGAGGACACTAAGGGACTTGTCCGGGCGGCGGAAACGCTGCTGGAGGTAGTGGTCATAACCCTGCTGTATTACGGCGCGTTCCGCAAGGGATACGAAATCGAACATTTTGCGTACAAGGGCAAATATGTGCTGATGGGGATCTATGCGGCGCTGCTGTACGTCATGTTCCTGAACTCCGACTGCACCCTGTTCGGGCAGCTCCACAGGCTCGATCTGATCATCGGACAGGTGATCTCCCTGTTTGTGGTGAATTTTCTCACATACTTCCAGCTGTGCCTGATCGCCAATGCCATGATCGCCGTGGGGCCGATGCTGCTGCTGCTTCTGGCGGAAATCGTCGTGGCGGTGGTGCTGATTTATGTGTACACAGAGCTGTATTATAAGCTGTATGCCCCACACGATATGCTGCTGGTGTACGGCAACAAGCGGGGCATCGGGCTGAAGATCAAGATGGACTCCCGTCGGGATAAATATAATGTCAGCAAGCTGATGAGCATTGACGAGGGGTTGGAGGCAGTGTGCCAGGAGACCCGCAGGCACGACGCGGTCATCCTCACGGACATTCCCGCCCAGATCCGCAACGATATCCTGAAATATTGCTACCGCTACCGCATCCGTACCTACGTCGCCCCCAAACTCACGGACATCATGCTCCGGGGGGCGAAGAACAATACGCTGTTCGACACCCCGCTGCTCATGGTGAAGGGCACCGGCCTGACCCCCATGCAGCGCATCATCAAGCGTGCCATGGATCTGGTGCTCTGCGGCATTGCCATGATTCCCGCCGCGCCGGTCATGCTCATTATCGCAGCTGCCATTAAAATCGAGGATGGCGGCCCGGTGTTCTACAAGCAGAAACGGATGACCCGGGGCGGGCGGGAATTTGAGATACTCAAGTTCCGCAGCATGATTGTGGACGCGGAAAAATACGCCGGCGCGGTGCTGGCCTCGGAGGACGACCCCAGAATCACGAAGGTGGGCAAGGTCATCCGTGCCGCCCGTCTGGACGAGCTGCCCCAGCTGATCAACATTTTGAAAGGTGACATGAGCATCGTCGGCCCCCGGCCGGAGAGAAAGTGCCTCGCGGACGAGATTTCCAAGGAAATTCCGGAATTCTGCTACCGTCTGAAGGTGCGGGGCGGCCTGACGGGCTATGCCCAGATCTACGGAAAATACAACACCAGCGCCTACGACAAGCTGCGTCTGGACATGATGTATATTGAAAACTATTCGCCGCTGCTGGACATCCGGCTGATCATCCTGACGCTGCGGATCATTTTCAGCAAGGACAGCACCGAGGGCATTGACGTGGCGATGGAGAACCAACGGCGGGCGGACGAGCTCTGGCGGGAACTGGACGAGGAGAACGAAGAGAAGGAAAAAGGAGGTGCGGAATGAGCAGAGGTCGTAAACGCAACAGCATCCCAAGAATCGCGTTCGTGGGACTGGCCATTATCATTCAGATCGCATGGCTGATTGTCATGGCGGTGAAGCTGAACGCCCACTCCGCTTGGATATCCGCGTGCGTCAACCTGTTGAGCATCGTGGTGGTGCTTCGCCTGTACGGCAGACACACTTCTACTGCCATGAAAATGCCGTGGATCATGCTGATTCTGGCGGCTCCGGTGATGGGCCTGAGCCTGTTTCTGCTGTTCGACATTCTGGGCGACCCGGGCAGGGCGGGGAAGCGTATCCGCCGCTTCCGGGAGAAAATAGAGGGCAGCCTCCCTCAGGACGAGGCAGTTCTGGCGCGGCTGGAATCGGAAAATCGCGCCGCCGGCAACCAGTTTCACTATCTTTCCGTCCATGAAAACTGGCCTGTGTACGAAAATACCAGCGTCCGCTATCTGGGCGACGGGGCGGAAACGCTGGAGGCCATGAAAGCGGATCTGGAAAAGTCTGAAAAGTTCATTTTCATGGAATATTTCATCGTGGCGGACAATTCGGCCTTTCAGGAAATCCGGGAAATTCTGGTGCGCAAGGCGCGTCAGGGGGTCGAGGTGCGGCTGATGTACGACGACATCGGCAGCCTTGGCTTTGTAAATCTGCGCTTTGCCAGAGGGCTGAGCGAGGACGGCATCCGCTGCAGGGTGTTCAACCCCGCTGTGCCGGTGGTCAATCTGTTTCTGAACCACCGGGATCACCGGAAAACCACGGTCATCGACGGCAAGGTGGGCTATATCGGCGGCTACAACCTTTCGGATGAATACTTTGGCCGTGCCCGGCCCTACGGGGTGTGGAAGGACACCGGCCTTCGGCTGGAGGGCGAGGCGGTCCGGAGCCTGACGGCGTCGTTTTTTGAGCTGTGGAACGTGACGACCAAGGAAGACGAGGACTTCGCACGCTATCTCAACATCTGTCACAAGGTAACGTCGGAGGGGTTCGTGCAGCCCTTCAACGATAACCCGCTGTCGGAGGAGCGCACGGCGGAAAATGTCTATCTGAATCTGATCGCTCAGGCGGAAAAGACGCTGTATATCACTACACCGTACCTGATCATCACCGACGAAATGAGCCGGGCGCTGCGCCTTGCGGCCAAACGGGGTGTGGACGTGCGGATCATTACGCCGGGAATTCCGGACAAAAAAGTGGTATTTGCCATCACCCGCTCCTATTATTCCGGCCTTGCCCGGCAGGGCGTGCGGATTTTCGAGTATACGCCGGGCTTCTGCCATGCAAAGCAGTGCCTGTGCGACGGGAAGATCGCCTCCATAGGCAGCTCGAACTTTGACTACCGAAGCCTGTATCACCATTTCGAGAACGACGTTCTGCTCTACGGCTGTGACGCGATTGGCGACATGGCGCGGGATTTTGACGTGTTGTTCTCCCAATGCAGCGAGGTCACTCAGCGATACAGCACCGGAAGCGGGGCAATTCTGCGGATTTGGCAGTGCATTCTGCGGCTGTTTGCGCCGTTGGTCTAAGATAAACGGGAAAAGCAAGATTTTTTGTGGAGCGTATCGGCAAAGATGCGCTCCATTTCTCGTTTCGTGGTACAATCCCTTGGCTCTCCCTCTGGGAGAGCTGTCACCGCAGGTGACTGAGAGGGCCATGCACCCTTGTATACCCTCTCCGTCTTCGCTTCGCTCAGCCACCTCTCCCAAGGGGAGAGGCAAGGGGTGCCCGCCGTTTCCTGCCAGTCGCCGGAGAAATCGCATATTCTGTGAACGCCATTTTATCTTTTTATGAACTTTAGCACTCAGACCTTGACAGTGCTAAAAATCGTGGTATAGTGTAGGCGTACCAAAAAGAGGGGCGAAAAAAAGAAAGCCCCTCCGCAGGGAACATAGAAGATTTGAATGGAGGAATGACTTATGTTGCCCAGCATTTTTGGAGAAGACTTGTTTGATGATTTCTTTAACGATCCCTTTGGCATGATGAACGTCTCGGAGGGCCGCAGCCCCCTGTATGGCAAGCACGCCAAGAACCTGATGAAGACCGATATCCGGGAGAAGGAAGACGGCTATGAGCTGGCGGTCGATCTGCCCGGCTTCAAGAAAGACGAGATCAGCATTGACCTGAGCAATGGCTACCTGACCATTCAGGCCGCAAAGGGTCTTGATAAGGATGAAGAGGACAAGAAGGGCCGTTACATCCGCCGGGAGCGTTACGCCGGTTCCATGAGCCGCAGCTTCTACGTGGGCGATGTGAAGCCCGAAGAGGTGTCCGCCAAGTTTGAGAACGGTATCCTGACGCTGGATGTGCCGAAGGCCGGACAGAAGAAGCTGCCCGAGAACAATCGGATCTGCATCGAGTAACCCCAAAAAGCGCCGCGCCACGGTTTGCATGAACCGTGGCGCGGATTTTTTATTTTTCGCCCAGCACCAATGTGCGCAGGACGGGAATGCGCTTGATAAGCGCGATCAACGGCGGCAGGAGCAGCGCCAGCAGCACCGGCAGAAGCAGATACATGCTCCACACGGGGAAATGGAGCAGCTTATCCATTGCCCAAGCCAGCAGCACCAGCAGGGGGTTGTGCAGGACGTAGATGCCGAAGCTGCGGCTTGCCATGCAGCGGGTGAAGGCAGTCTCCTTATCCAGCCACCGTTTTCCTGCGCCCAGCACCCCAAGGCAGGCAAACCACGCATAGAGATTGGTAAGCGGGGCTTTCAGATTGCTGAGAGCCGCGTAATTCTGTCCCCAGAAATGCACCGTGTAGACGACGGCCAGCACGCCGCTCACGGCAAGCATACAGGGTGCCCATTTGGCGAGCAGGGACTGGATCTGTTCGTGGGAGAACAGAATGTAGCCCGCGAGGAAGCAGAACAGGTAGAAACCGTTGCGGTAGACCTCTATCACGGGAGTGTTCAGAATATAGGCGCTGCCCCACATGCCGAGCACCAGAAGGCAGATGACGGGGAAATTCGCCTTGCCGCCCAGCTGCCACAGCCGGTCTTTTTTGTCCAGCTTCCGAATCAGCACCAGCACCACCTCGCACAGCAGCAGCTCGTGGAGAAACCACAGTACCCCGATGCCGGACATGCACCACACAAGATATTTGGCAAACCCCGGAACCTGACCGCCGCTGCCGCCAAAAATGTTTGCGTACTGGTCGGTGACCCAGCCGGTGCTCCACCCGATGAGGAAGATAATGGCGATGGAGGGAATCAGTTGGCGGCGGACTTTGCCTTTCAGGTATTGCTTTCCCGTCTGCTTTTCCAGACTGTACCGGGCGCAGATGCCGGAGATCATGAAAAGTGCCGCCATGAACCATGGGTACAGCACGTACAGCGGCGCGTCCAGCGCCGGAATGCCGGGGATGACCACGTTTGTGATGACCCCGACGCTGTTGAATTGATAAAATACGTGATATGCCACAACGGACAGCACGATGCCGTAGCGCAGATTGTCAAGAAACGGTTTTCTCATCATTTTCCTCCCCGCAGATGGCGGTTGATACGGTTGGTTCTGTGCCGGATGGAAAGCAGAATGATTCCCCAGATCAGGGCGTAGCCCACCGCGAAGCATAGGGTAAAGACGCCGATAAATGCCCAGTCCCGGGGGATCCAGTTGTTCAGCAGATAGATCAGCAGATAGTCCAGATACAGCGCTCCGGCGTGAATTGCCGTAGCGGAGAGCAGCGGCAGACGCTCAATCTGATAGACGACGCCGATGCCCGCCGCGATGAAGGCCAGCAGCGTCACGGTCACGATCCCCATGCAGACCTCTCCGGGGGCGAGGGAAGTGACCTGCCCGTTGGCGCCCAGAATGCCGTAGATCATGGCGAGGATCAGCGGCCCGCCGGAAGCGGCCAGCAGACCTCGTTTCAGAAATGTCAGACAATATTGTTTCATACGTGATCGTACCTCCTTTTGATTTCTGCAAAGCACCGCCTGGAAACATATTCCCGGTAGCCGCTTCGGAAGACGGCGTCCACCGCGCCGTTGAAGGAAGCGGTGAAGCGTTCTAAGCGGGCTTCGTTGGCAAGCGCCGATTTGTTGATGCGGATGAAGGACGCGGGAAGCATGGCCTCCAGCTCGTACAGCCGCAGCTTTAAGCGGCAGCGTTCGCCGCTGCGTGTAACGGCATAGGTCTTCCCGTCCAGAACGGTGATGCACTCGATATCGGAGAAGGGGAGCATCCGCATACCGTCCTCGGTGTACGCCGCGATCCGGTCAGAGCCGTCATGCTGCAGGACAAGAAGCTCCATTTCGTCGGTAAGACGGCTGCGCTCATGGACGGTAGCGACCACCGTTTCCTCCTGCGTTTTATCAATAACCAGCTTGAATCTCATGGGGCACCTCCTTGTGTTTACACTATAGCACAAAAGAAACCCAAAATGTTGAAAAATCCGTTCAACGGTCATTTTTGACCGCTGAACGGTAGAAAGGCGGGGAAACGATTTTTGCGGTGACGGGGAAGAACTGCTTATTTTTTTCATATCGCTTGTTTTTTTCGCGGAATCACGCTATAATGATAGAGAATATTTTTTGGAGAGGATCGTATGGCAAATAAAAATCAGGACTGGGACGATCTTGGAAGAAGCATTCAGGACATTGTGGACAGAGCCGTCAATTCCCGGGACTTTCAGAAGCTGAACCAGACGGTCAGTCAGGCCGTGGGCAAGGCCGTAGATATGGGAAGCGAAGCCGTCCGCAAGGCGATGGAAGCCGCCGCCCGTCCCACGACCCCGCCTACCAGACCCGTTTGCCGGGAGGTCGAGGCCACGGTCGTGGAGGAAAAGAAAGACCTTCCCGTGCTTTATGCCGGAACCGGCGGCGAGACTGCCGTAGGACTGGTGAAGATCGTAGGCGGCGGTCTGGCGCTGCTCACCGGGTTCATATCGCTTATTTCCCTGCTGGTCAGGCTGATCATGGGAATTGGTCTGGGGGTCGTGTCCACCGCGATCACGGCCGGCGGCGTCATTGCCGGAATCTGGCTGATCGTCAGTGGCATCCGCAAGCTGGGCTGGGTCAGCCGGTTCAAGATGTACAAAAGAACCCTTGGGGAGAGCACCCATTGCACGCTGGAGCGGCTGGCGCGGAGCGTTGGAAAGAACGTGAAGTTCGTCCGTAAGGAATTGCGGAAGATGATCGGCAAGGGGCTGTTCCTGGAAGGGCATATGGACAGGGAGGAGACCTGCCTCATCACCAGCGACGAGACCTACCAGCATTATGAGCAGAGCCGTCTGGCTCTGGAAGAACGTCAGCGGCAGGAAGCCGCCGCCAGCGCCCCGAAGGTGTCCAGCCCCCATGACCCACAGGTACAGGAGGTTCTGGATCGGGGCAACGCCTTTATTGCCCAGATTCGCGCCTGCAACGACGCCATTCCCGGGGAGGAAATTTCTGAGAAAATCTCCCGGATGGAGCTGATCGTCCGCCGTATCTTTGAGCGGGCGGAGGCGCATCCGGAGGTGGTCCCCGACCTGAAGAAGCTGATGGACTACTACCTGCCCATGACGGTGAAGCTCCTGAACGCCTACGCGGACATGGACGCCCAGCCCGTGCAGGGGGAAAACATTCAGGCTTCCAAGAAGGAAATTGAGGCCACGCTGGATACGCTGAATCTGGCCTTTGAGAAGCTGCTGGACGACCTGTTCCGGGATTCCGCCATGGACGTTTCCAGCGACATTTCCGTCCTCAACACCCTGCTTGCCCAGGAGGGACTGACGGAGGACGGCCTGTCCCAAGTGAAGAAACAGCAGACGCTGTAAGAAATAACCATATTACTGGAAGAGGAGATCAATTATGGACGCAGAATACAAAGATGTGAACGAATCCGCCCCCATCCCCAGCCTGACTCTGGAGCCGGAGCTGGAAAACACACCCAAGCTGGTTGTAGCCGAGGAAACGAAGCTGCAGCAGACCAAGGTCGCCGAGCCGGTGCTGACGCCCCAGGAGCAGCAGATGGTCAATGATTTTGCCCAGAAGATCGACGTGGAGAACACCGCCCAGATCTTGCAGTACGGCGCGGGCACCCAGAAGAAGATGGCCGACTTCTCCGACGCTGCCCTCGCCAATGTGCGCACACAGGACTTGGGCGAGGTGGGCGACCTGATCGTCAACGTGGTGGGCGAGCTGAAAGGCTTCGACGCCGAGGAGGAAAAGGGGTTTCTCGGCTTCTTCCGCAAGCAGGCGAACAAGCTGGAGGTCATGAAGAGCCGCTACGCAAAGGCGGAGGTCAACGTAGAGAAGATCGGCGACGCCCTCCAGCAGCATCAGGTGCGGCTGCTGAAGGACTCCGCGATGCTGGATAAGATGTACGAGCAGAACCTTGCCTACTTCAAGGAGCTGAGCATGTACATTCTGGCGGGCAAGAAGAAGCTGCAGGAGGTACGGGAAGGCAAGCTCAAGGAGCTGGAAGCCACGGCGCAGGCCACCGGACTTGCGGAGGACGCGCAGGCGGCAAAAGATCTGGCGGACAAGTGCAACCGGTTTGAGAAGAAGATCTACGATCTGGAGCTGACCCGCACCATTTCCATCCAGACCGCGCCCCAGATCCGCATGATCCAGAACAACGACAATGTGATGGTGGAGAAGATTCAGACCACGCTGATGAACACCATCCCCCTGTGGAAGAATCAGATGGTTCTGGCGCTGGGCATTGCCCATTCCAACGAGGCCGCTCAGGCCCAGCGTCAGGTCAACGACATCACCAACGCCCTGCTGAAACAGAACGCCGAGAAGCTGCACATGGCGTCCGTGGAGACCGCGAAGGAAGCCGAGCGGGGCATTGTGGACATCGAAACCCTGAAAAAGACCAACGCCGAGCTGATCCAGACGCTGGACGACGTAATGAAGATCCAGTCCGAAGGCCGGGAGAAGCGCATTGCCGCCGAAGCGGAAATGGCGAAGATGGAGAACGACCTCAAGGGCAAGCTCCTGGAAATCCGCGGCGGCGTATAACGCTACAAAAGACGCAGTACCGGAAATTTTCGGTACTGCGTTTTTGGACTTGACAAAAAAGACGACCCCGTGGAACACGGGATCGCCCAAGGCCACAGAATAATTAGCAGCCGAAACCGCACAGACGGCTCAGCAGCTGCCAAATGGAGCTGCAATCAGAATTGTTGGTGTTGCAATTAAAAAAGAACATCTTGCCAACCTCCTGTTTCAGTATTTGCCTCGCGAAGACAAAAGGATTGTAACCGATTCGTAATCAATTTTCAAGCTGTAAATTCTGGAAACGGAGTAAAATGAGATTATTTGAAGGAATTATGAACGATAAAGTGGAAAAATACAATATCCCATACCGCGTTATCCGCAGCAGCCGCAGAACCGTTTCCCTGCAGATCATCCCCGGGGGCGAGGTGCTGGTGCGATGCCCAAGGCGGATGTCCAATGGGGATATCCGGCGATTTGTGGAAAGCAAATCCGGCTGGATTGAAAAGCATCTGGAAAAGCAGACCGCCGCGGCGCGGCTTCCTGCTTTTTCGGACGGGCAGCTACAGGCGCTTGCCAGTCAGGCGCGGCAAACAGTACCGGAACGGGTCGCCTATTTTGCCCCGCTGGTGGGCGTGACCTACGGCAGAATCACCATCCGCAGCCAGCATACCCTGTGGGGAAGCTGCAGCAGTAAGGGAAATCTCAACTTTAACTGCCTGCTGATGCTCACGCCGCCGGAGGTGCTGGACTACGTGGTCGTCCACGAGCTGTGCCACCGGAAGGAGATGAACCACTCCGCCCGCTTCTGGGCAGAGGTCGAGCATGTCTTACCGGATTATGAAATCCAGCGGAAATGGCTGCGGGAAAACGGCACGGCGCTAATTTCCAGGCTGGAAAAGTAGTGTAAACGTTTTTTTCGACAAACGCACGCACCGAATCGCCCCCCGGATACTATAATGGTTACGGGAGGTGCGATGTGGAACATTATGTCTGGTTGGCGCTGGTGGCGACACTGGGGACCTGGTTTGTGACGGCACTTGGCGCTGCCACGGTGGTCTTTTTCAAATCCCCCAGTGCCAGAGCGCTGAATCTTATGTTGGGCTTTTCTGCCGGCGTGATGATCGCGGCCAGTTTCTGGTCGCTGTTGCAGCCCGCCATCCAGCGGGCGGAGGCCGCAGGGAATACGCCTGCGTGGCTTGTGGCGGTATCCGGGTTCCTGCTGGGGGCGCTGTTCCTGTGGGGGTCGGATAAGGCCGTCTGCTTTGCCAGAAAAAGAGCGGGCATGGGAATGCCCGGGGAACGTATGAACCGCATTATCATGCTGGTGCTTTCCATCACCCTGCACAATATCCCCGAGGGGCTTGCCGTGGGCGTGGCCTTCGGGGCGCTGGGGACCGGCGCAAGCCCGGATGGGCTGATGGGGGCGGTGTCCATTGCCGTGGGCATCGGCTTGCAGAATTTTCCGGAGGGGGCGGCGGTGTCCGTGCCGCTGCGGCGGGAGGGCTACTCCCGGCGCAGAAGCTTCCTGCTGGGGCAGGCTTCCGGTCTGGTGGAGCCGGTTTCCGGGGTGATCGGCGCGCTGCTGGTGGTGACGGTGGAAGCGATCCTGCCTTATGCCCTTGCCTTTGCCGCCGGGGCGATGATTCTGGTTGCGGTACATGAGCTGATACCGGAGTGTCAGCAGAATCAGAAAGAGCAGCCCTACTGCGCCACCATGGGCATTATCCTGGGCTTTGCTGTGATGATGCTTCTGGACGTGATGCTTGGCTAAGGCAGCACCGCGCAATTGCGTCTGCGAGTCTCAGCCGTCTTTTTGCTCCACTTCCGCAGTTCCGAAAATGGGAAATACATACAGTATTCCTCCATTTTCGGAACTTTGAATTGGAACAAAAATCCTGTCTGAGACTTCTTGCCGAATTGTGCGGTGCTGCCCTAAGAAAAAAGATTACCAAACGGTCTGCTGCGGCAGACCGTTTTTTTGCTGTATTTGTGCATTGACAGATAAATGTACAGCTGTATAATTGTATACATTAAGACAAGAAAGCGGAAAGGGGCTTCCTCTATGCTAGAGATTTCCAGTAAGACCAACCTGTTGGAGCAGAAATCCTACAAATACTCCCTTCAGGATGTGGCGGAACCGAATTTGCAGCGGGATGTGTATTCCTACGGCACCATTCCCAAGGTGGCGTTCAACCACCGCCGGGTGCCCATGTCCATGCCTGAGGAGATCTGGATCACGGACACCTCCCTGCGGGATGGTCAGCAGTCCGTGGAGCCGTATTCCGTTGACCAGATCGTAAACATCTACAAGCTGCTGAGCAAGCTGGGCGGCCCCTACGGCATCATCCGCCAGACGGAATTTTTCATCTACAGCAAAAAAGACCGGGAGGCCATCGAAAAGTGCATGGCGCTGGACCTCAAATTCCCGGAGATCACCAGCTGGATTCGGGCGACAAAGGAAGACTTCCAGCTGGTGCATGACCTTGGCATCAAGGAAACCGGCATTCTGGTCTCCTGCTCGGACTACCACATCTTCAAGAAAATGAAGATGACGAGAAAACAGGCCATGGACTATTACCTTGCCACGGTGAAGGAAGCCTTCAATGCCGGAGTCATTCCCCGCTGCCATCTGGAGGACATCACCCGGGCGGACTTCTACGGCTTCGTGGTGCCCTTCGTCAACGAATTGCAGCGGCTGAGCCGGGAAGCGGGGGTGCCGGTGAAGATTCGCGCCTGTGACACCATGGGCTACGGCGTTCCCTTTACCGAAGCGGCGCTGCCGCGAAGCGTGGCGGGCATTATCTACGGCTTGCAGCACTATTCCGACGTCCCCAGCGAGCATCTGGAATGGCACGGCCACAACGATTTTTACAAGGGCGTGGCCAACGCCTCCACGGCGTGGCTCTACGGCGCCTGCGCGGTCAACTGCTCCCTGCTCGGCATCGGCGAGCGGACGGGGAATGTGCCTCTGGAGGCCATGGTGTTCGAGTACGCGTCATTGCGGGGGTCGCTTGACGGCATGGACACCACGGTCATCACCGAGATCGCCGATTACTTCAAAAACGAGATCGGCTACAATATCCCGCCCATGACGCCCTTTGTGGGCAGCGCTTTCAACGTCACCCGGGCGGGCGTCCACGCCGACGGCCTGATGAAGGACGAGGAAATCTACACCATTTTCGATACCAAGAAAATCCTGAACAAGCCCGCCACGGTGCAGATTAGCAAAACCTCCGGCCTTGCGGGCGTCGCCTACTGGATCAACCAGACCTACGGTCTGGAAGACGGCGAGAAGCTGGACAAAAAGTCGCCGCTGGTGATTGCCATGAAGGAATGGGTAGACCAGCAGTATGAGGACGGCCGCCAGACGGTCATGACAGAACGGGAGCTGAAAGAGAAAATACGGCAGCTTGCCCCTGACTTTGCTGAAAGAGGGTAAGGAAAAGAATATGAATCAGTTCAAAACCACGTCTCTGGCGGATCAGGTGTTCGAGAAGCTGGAGAACGACATCATTCAGGGCGTCTACCCCCGGGGCGAGATACTGACGGAACTGAAGCTGGTCGATCAGCTGGGCGTCAGCCGCACCCCCATCCGGGAGGCGCTGCGCCGTCTGGAACAGGAGCGGCTCATTGAGGACACCGGCAAAGGCTCCCGGGTGGTGGGCATCACCGAGGAAGATCTGGAGGACATCATGAACATCCGCCAGCGCATCGAGGGGCTTGCCGCCTACTACGCAACGAAGAACATGACTCCCGAGGGGCTTGCCCAACTGACCCACATCGCCGACCTTCAGGATTTTTACTTTGACAAGGGAGACGCCGAGCTTTTGCGGCAGGTGGATGAACAGTTCCACGACACGATCTGCTACTTGAGCAAGCGTACCGTCATCGTGGACACGCTGCTCCCTCTGCACCGGAAGACCCGGCGCTACCGCCGCATCTCCATGGAGGACTGGTCGCGCACCATCAACACCCGGAAGGAACACAGGGCAATTCTGGACGCCATGGCTTCCGGCAACGCCGACCTTGCGGAGAGCCTCATGGCAAAGCATATCGAAAACGCGAAAAAGCACATGTTGGGAGGATTCAAAAATCATGGGTAAGACAATCGCACAGAAAATCATTGCGTCCCATCTGGTCTCCGGGGACATGACCCCCGGCAGCGAGGTCGCGCTGCGCATCGACCAGACCCTGACGCAGGACGCCACCGGCACCATGGCCTATCTGGAATTCGAGACCATGGGTATTCCCAGAGTGAAAACGGAAATGAGCATCGCCTACGTCGATCACAACACCCTCCAGTGCGGCTTTGAGAACAGCGACGACCACCGCTATTTGCAGACCGTCACCGCAAAGCACGGCGTGTATTTCTCCCGCCCCGGCAACGGCATCTGCCATCAGGTGCATCTGGAGCGTTTCGGCAAGCCCGGCAAGACCCTCATCGGTTCTGACAGCCATACTCCCACCGGCGGCGGCATCGGTATGCTGGCCTTCGGCGCGGGCGGACTGGACGTGGCGGTGGCCATGGGCGGCGGCGCGTATTATATCACCATGCCCAAAATGTACAAGGTGAACCTGACGGGCAAACTCAGACCCTACGTCACCGCCAAAGACGTATCTCTGGAGCTGCTGCGCATCCTCTCCGTCAAGGGCGGCGTGGGCGCGATCATCGAGTGGGGCGGCGAGGGCATTGCCACCCTGTCCGTCCCGGAGCGGGGCACCATCACCAACATGGGGACCGAGCTGGGCGCGACCACCTCCATTTTCCCCTCCGACGAGGTCACGAGAAAGTTTCTGGCCGCGCAGGGCAGGGAAGAGGACTACGTTCCCCTGTCCAGCGACCCGGACGCGGAGTACGATAAGATCATCGACATTGATCTTGGCACCCTCAAGCCCATGATCGCCTGTCCCCACAGCCCGGACAACGTGGTGGCCGTGGAGACGCTGAAAGACGTGAAGGTCGATCAGGTATGCATCGGCTCCTGCACCAATTCCTCCCTGTACGACATGCTCAAGGTCGCCGCCATGCTGAAGGGCAAGACCATTCACCCCTCTGTCAGCCTGTCCGTGTCCCCCGGCTCCCGGCAGGTGCTGACCATGCTCAGCGACTGCGGCGCCCTGTCGGACATTCTCGCCAGCGGCGCGCGGCTGCTGGAATGCGCCTGCGGCCCCTGCATCGGCATGGGCTTCTCCCCCAATTCCGGCGGCGTTTCCTTAAGAACCTTCAACCGGAACTTCCTGGGCCGTTCCGGAACACGGGACGGACAGGTATACCTGGTTTCCCCCGAAACCGCCGTGGCTTCCGCCCTGACGGGATACATCACCGACCCGACCACCATTGACCAGCCCCTGCACGTGACCATGCCGGAGAAATTCCTTGTGAACGACTCCGCCGTGCTGCCGCCTCTCCCCGCGGACAAGGCGGCGGACGCTCAGGTGCTTCGCGGCCCCAACATCAAGGAATTCCCCAAGAGCAAGCCCTTTGCCGACAGCCTTACGGCGAAGCTGGTGCTGAAAGTGGGCGACAACATCACCACCGACCACATTATGCCCGCCGGTGCGAAGATCCTGCCCTATCGGTCGAACATCCCTTACCTGAGCAAGTTCTGCTTCGAGGTCTGCGATCCCACCTTTGCCGAGAGAGCCAAAGCGGCGGGAGACGGCATCGTCGTGGGCGGCAGCAACTACGGGCAGGGTTCCTCCCGGGAGCACGCGGCGCTGGTGCCCATGTACTTGGGCATCCGGTGCGTCATCGCCAAGTCCTTCGCCAGAATCCATGTGGCGAACCTGATCAACGCGGGCATTCTGCCGGTGACCTTTGAAAACCCGGAGGACTACGACAAGCTGAATCAGGACGCTGTTCTGACCATTTCGGACATTGCCAGCGGCATGGAGCAGGGGAGACTCGCGGTCACTGCTGATGATGGCTTCAAGTTTTATGTAAACTGCACCCTGACGGAGCGTCAAAGGGCGATTCTGATGGCAGGCGGACTGCTGAACTACACAAAGGAGGGCGGACAATAATGAAGGAAATTACACTTGCCTGTGAGGCGTTTCAGAAGCTGCTGGAGGAGCAGCTGGAGAGAATCCGGAACATGAACGGGGAAAAGACGGATTTTTCCACCAAGAAGCAGGTTACCATCGGCGTCATTGACGGCGACGGCATCGGCCCCGTCATCACGGCGCAGGCCACCCGTGTGCTGGAAAAGCTGCTGGCGGAAGAAATTGCAGCCGGTTCCATCGTCATCAAGCAGATCGAGGGACTGACCATTGAGAACCGCATGGCCTGCGGCAAGGCCATTCCCGACGACGTTCTGGCGGAGATCAAGACCTGCGACGTGCTGCTGAAAGGCCCCACCACCACCCCCATGGGCGGCAAAATGGAGAGCGCCAACGTGGCCATGCGCCGGGAGCTGGATCTGTACGCCAACTGCCGTCCCGTGTGTATCCCCGAAAAGAACATCGACTGGATGTTCTTCCGGGAGAATACCGAGGGCGAGTACGTTCTGGGCAGCCGGGGCGTGGAGCTGCCCGGCATGGCGGTGGACTTCAAGGTGACTACCGATCTGGGCACCCGCCGCATTGCCAGAGCCGCCTTTGACTACGCCAAAAACAACGGCAAGACCCACGTGGCGGTGGTCACCAAGGCCAACATCATGAAGAAGACCGACGGAAAATTCACTGCCATCTGCCATGAGGTCGCCGCCGACTATCCCGGCATCACCGTGGACGATTACTACATCGACATCATGACGGCGAATCTGCTGAAGGAGCCGCTGCGGGAGCAGTTCCAAGTGGTGCTGCTGCCCAACCTCTACGGCGATATCATCACCGACGAGGCTGCCCAGATTCAGGGCGGCGTGGGTACGGCGGGCAGCGCCAACGTGGGCGACCGCTATGCCATGTTCGAGGCGATCCACGGCTCCGCCCCCCGGATGATCGAGCGGGGTATGGGGGATTACGCCAACCCGGCCAGCATCATCAAGGCTGCCGCCATGCTGCTCCGCCACATCTGCCGCGCCGATGCCGCCGCGCGTCTGGAAAAGGCCATGGCGGAGTGCAAAGTTGAGGTCAAGAGCGACGGTACTGCGGCCACTGCCGCACAGTACGCCGACGCTGTGATGGCGTTGCTGTAAAATTTGATATGGTGAAACAATCAAGGCTTCCCCCGGAGGGGAAGCCTTGATTCGTATAAAGGAAGACAAAATAAAAACGCCGCTGAAAATCAGCGGCGGATTTATATGCCAGGATAATCAGACGGCGCGCTCAACCTTGTTGGAGCGGAGGCATCTGGTACAAGCGTACACATGGCAGGGGGTCCCGTTAACGACAGCCTTGACGCGCTTCACGTTGGGCTTCCATGCACGGTTGGAACGTCTGTGGGAGTGAGAGACCTTGATACCGAAGGTTACGCCCTTACCACAAAAATCACACTTAGCCATTTTCTAGCACCTCCCATCCGATAATGACTCGATAAATACGCCAATTCACAGGCGCTTAGATATGATATCAGATTTCGCGGTAAAATGCAAGTGTTTTTTTCAAAATAATTTGTTTTTTTGAAATGTATTGATATTCCAGCCCCTTACAGGTATAATAGTCATAAAAACCTTGCTTTCGGGGTGAGAACCATGACGGATACATACAGTGTGCCGCTGAAAACGCTGGTAAAGGAATTTAATCTGGAAGTCACCTACGCGTCCACGGATTTTGACGCCATCCGCATCACCGTTGAGGACGTGGCAAGACCCGGCCTTCAGCTGGCGGGCTACTTTGACCATTATGAGCCTATGCGTCTGCAGGTCATGGGCAATGTGGAAATGAGCTATGTGGATAAATTGCAGCCCAAGGAGCGGGGAGCGATCTTCGACCGGCTGTTTTCCTACAAATTCCCGGCGCTGCTCATCGCCCGGGACATCCCGCCCCACGCCGAGTGCCTCCAGATGGCGCAGAAGCACAACGTCACCGTCCTGCGCACCAAGGAAGCCACCAGCACCATCGTTTCCACCATCATCACCTACCTGAAAGCCGCGCTGGCGCCCCGGATCACCCGTCACGGCGTGCTGGTGGAGGTCTACGGCGAGGGCATTCTCCTGATCGGCGACAGCGGCATCGGCAAAAGTGAGGCCGCCGTGGAGCTGCTCAAGCGCGGCCACCGGCTGATCGCCGACGACGCCGTGGAAATCCGCAAGGTCTCCACAAACTCGCTGGTGGGTACCGCTCCCAAGCTGATCCGCAATTACATCGAGCTGCGGGGCATCGGCATCATCAACGTGGCGAAGCTGTTCGGCATGGGCGCCGTCCGCACGGAAAACGAGATCAACCTGATCGTGAACATCGTTCCATGGAACACGCAGGGGGTCTACGACCGGCTGGGTCTGGAGGAGCAGTACATGGAGCTGCTGGGGGTCAAAGTCCCCATGAACACCATCCCCATCACCCCGGGGCGGAACCTTGCCATGATTCTGGAGGTGGCGGCCATGAACAACCGTCAGAAAAAGCTCGGCTACAACGCCGCGCTGGAGTTCACGGAGCAGGTCAACCAACATTTCGACGAAAACATGGGAAGAAACACATGAAAGAGTTTACCATCGGCCAGAACGACGCAGGTCAGCGCTTAGACCGCTTTCTTGCGAAGGCAGTCCCGCTGCTTCCGGCCTCTCTGGCGCAGAAATATATCCGCATCAAGCGCATCAAGTGCAACGGCAAGCGCATCGACCGGGACACCCGGCTGCAAGAGGGCGATGTCTTGCAGCTGTATATCAACGACGAGTTTTTTGACAACCCCCGGGAGGACAACGCCTACCTCACCGTGGCGAATCCCAATCTGAACATCGTCTACGAGGACGAAAACATTCTGCTTGTGGACAAGCGCCCCGGCCTTGCGGTGCATCCCCACGACGGCGCGGAGTACGGCCGCACCCTGATCGACCACATTCAATCTTACCTGTACCAGAAGCGGGAGTGGCGTCCCCGGGAGGAAAACGCCTTCACCCCGGCGCTGTGCAACCGCATTGACCGGAACACCGGGGGCATCGTGATCGCCGCCAAGACGGCGGAAGCCCTGCGGGTGATGAACCAGAAGATCAAGGATCGGGAGATCGACAAGCGGTATCTGGCCATTGTGGAAGGAAGCCCCAAACCCAAAGAGGGGAGCCTGAAAGGGTATCTCTTCAAGGACGCCCAGAAAAACCGGGTGTACGTCACGGACACGCCCCAGCCCGGCAGCAAGACCTGCCAGACCAATTACAAAACCCTCGCAAGCGCGGCGGGGCTTTCTCTGGTGGAGTGCGAGCTGATCACCGGTCGGACGCACCAGATCCGCGCTCAGTTCGCCCACGCGGGACACCCCCTGCTGGGAGACGGCAAGTACGGCAAGCTGGACAAGCGCTTTGACCGGAACTATCAGGCGCTGTATTCCTACAAGCTGACCTTCACCTTCACCACGGACGCCGGGTCACTTGCATACCTGAACGGCAAGTCCTTTCAGGTGGAAAAGGTGGATTTTGCGGAGCAGTATTTCCCCAATGTGAAGATATAAAAATGGCATCCCGGAGGGGATGCCATTTTGGCGTATTTCAAAGGTTTTGCGGGGTAAATCAAGCCGACAAATTGAAATTTATCTGCGTGTTCCGTCATCATTAAAATGTTTTTTCAAAGCTTTCTCTGTAGGATAAATTGATACAATCATAACAAAACATTGAATTGTCACGAGAATCAACCCTGCAATCCCAATCGTATTCTCATCACTATGGTATAACAGAATATGTATCAAAGCAGATGGTATAACCATTACCCATCCTATTTTCCACCAAAGTTTTCCACAATGGTTGTGAGCAAATTTCCAGGTATCCATATTTTTCATTGAACGAGTTGTTCTGTATCCGAATATACCATTTATATGCTTTGGGCAATGCTTCCACATCATTCTTCCCATAATAACCATAACAACAGGAGTTATCATATCACATATTAACATAAACCACCAAAACCACATAAAATCCACCTCCACAAATTCCGATTTATTGAACTGATATTCAGTATAGCACACACGAAACCCGATAGCAAGGGCGCATAACCTTTTTGACAGTCAAAATGGCATCCCAAGCGGGATGCCATTTTTCGTATGGAGTTATTGCCAGCCCGCGTCCTCGGATTCGGATTTGCGCTGGCGGGAAAGAAGCGCCTGAACGGCGTCCTTCACGTCTGCGCCCTCGTAAAGCACCTTGTAGGCGGCGTCGGTGATGGGCATGTCGATACCCTTTGCCTTGCCCAGCTCGTAGGCGGATTTGGCGGCATAGTAGCCCTCCACCACCGCGCCGACCTCCTTCATGGCGGCCTGAGGGTCTTTGCCCTGACCGATGAGAATGCCTGCCCGGCGATTGCGGGAGTGCATGGAGGTGCAGGTGACGATCAGGTCGCCCACACCGGCAAGCCCGGCGAAGGTCTCCTTTTTCGCACCCAGCGCCACGCCCAGACGGGCGGTTTCCGTCAGGCCACGGGTCATGAGCATGGCCTTGGTGTTGTCACCAAAGCCGAGACCGTCGGTAATGCCGGCGCACAGGGCAATGACGTTTTTCAGCGCCGCGCCCAGCTCCGCGCCCACGGGGTCGGGGCTGGTGTACACCCGAAGGGTGTCCGCCATGAAAGCGTCCTGCACGAATTCCGCAAGCGCCTGGTCGGTGCTGGCAGCCAGCAGACCGGTGGGAAGATTGATGCAGACCTCCTCGGCGTGGCTGGGGCCGGTGAGGGCGACGACGTTCTTGCCGGTCTCCTGCGCGACCACCTGACTCATGCGCAGATGGGTGCCCTGCTCCAAGCCCTTGGTGACGGAGACCACCACGGCATCTTCGTCAATGTAGGGAGCCACGCCCCGGCTGACGGCGCGCAGGGGGAAGGAGGGCGTTGCCATGACCACCAGCTTGCAGCCCCTGACGCAATCGTAATCGCCGCTGATTTTTAAGGCTTCCGGCAATACCGCCGCGGGAAGGCGGGGATTGTGATGGGTTTCCAGCATTTCCAGAATCTTGTCCTTTTCGTACGTCCACATGGTCACGTCGTGACCGTTTTTGCACAGACGGACGGCCAAAGCGGTACCCCAGGCGCCGCTGCCAACAACTGCTGCTTTCATGATTTGCTTCCTTTCCCAAAGAGATTGGTTTTCCGTTCCTCGCCGTGAATCAGGCGGAGGATATTTGCCCGGTGCATGAAGACGCACAGCGCGCCCATGAAAATGCCCCCGGCCATGACGTACACGTGGTCATGCTGAAAGACGGCAAAGCCCACGGCAAAGGTGATGGAGGCCAGCACGCTGCCCAGAGAGACGTACTTTGTGATGAGATAGGTCACGAAGAAAACAACGCCGATGAGCAGCCCGATGCGCCAGTCGATCGTCCACGCAATGAACCAGCCGCTTAAAATGCCCTTGCCGCCCCGGAAGCCCTGTAAGGCGGGGAAATCATGTCCCAGCATTACACAGACACCTGCAAGGGTCATCCCCTCCAGACGCAGACCGTAAGGCTCGAACACAAGAGCGCCCAGCAGACAGGCGAGGACGGCTTTGCCGACGTCAATGGCAATGACCATCGCGGAGCGCCCCGCGCCGTAGCTGCGGATGAAGTTGGTCAGCCCCGCGTTGCCGCTGCCATGGCTGCGCACGTCGTCGTGAAGCATGGCGCTGACGCAGATGGCGCCGTTGTGGTTGCCGAGAAAATAGGAGACAAGGGCGGTAATGAGAATTCTCTGGAGCATCATTCGTCCTCCTTGTCCCCCCGCTGCCGGATGGTGATGCGGATGGGGGTGCCGTTCAGGCCGAAGACCTCCCGGATCTGGTTTTCCAGATAGCGCTGATAGGAGAAGTGGAACAGCCGGGCGTCGTTGCAGAAAATGACGAAATGGGGCGGCTTGGTGCTGACCTGGGTCATGTAGAAAATCTTCAGGCGGCGACCCTTATCCGTAGGCGGTTGCACCCGGGCGGTGGCGTCGGCCAGGACGCTGTTCAGCGCGCCGGTGGTGATGCGGCTGGTATTCTGGGCGTGAACGTCCTGGATGACCTGAAAGAGCCGGTCCACCCGCTGGCCGGTGAGAGCGGAGAGGAACAGCACCGGGGCGTAGAGCATGTAGCTGAGGCCCTGACGGACTTTTGCCTCCATATCCCGCATGGTGTTGGTCTCCTTGTTCTCCACCGCGTCCCATTTGTTGACCACGATGACGGCGGCTTTGCCCGCTTCGTGGACAAGTCCGGCGATCTTGGTATCCTGCTCGGTGACGCCGTCGTTGGCGTCGATGAGGATCAGGCACACGTCCGCCCGGTCGATGGCGCTGATGGAACGCATGTTGGAATATTTTTCGATGGCATCGTCCACCTTGCTTTTCCGGCGCATACCGGCGGTGTCGATGAAGCAGTATTTCCCGGTCTCGTTTTCAAAATAGGAGTCGATGGCGTCCCGGGTGGTGCCTGCCACGTCGGAGACGATGACCCGTTCCTCGCCGAGAATACGGTTTAACAGGCTGGACTTGCCTACATTGGGCTTGCCCACGATGGCGACCTTGATAACGTCGCTGTCCTCCTCCTCGCCGGAATCCTCCGGGATGTTTTCCAGAACCCAGTCCAGCAGATCGCCGGTACCGTGGCCGTGGATGGCGGAGGTCTCAAACAGGTCGCCGATGCCGAGACTGTAAAACTCGTACACATCGGGATTCACGGGGCCGACGGAGTCGCACTTGTTCACGGCGAGCGCAATGGGCTTGCCGGATTTGCGCAGCATGGTGGCCACGTCCTGATCGGCGGCGGTGACGCCGGAATGCACGTCTACCACCATGATGACGGCGTCGGCCAGCTCAATGCCGATCTCCGCCTGACGGCGCATGAATTTGAGCATCTCGCTGTCCGTACCCGGCTCGATGCCGCCGGTGTCCACCAGAGAGAAGGTGCGCCCGCACCATTCGCAGCTGCCGTAAATTCTGTCCCGGGTGACGCCGGGGGTGTCCTCTACGATGGAGGTGCGCTGCCCTGTGAGTTTATTGAAAAGCATGGATTTGCCCACATTGGGCCGCCCGACAATGGCGACCAGAGGTTTTGCCATGGTAACACTTCCTTTCCATATGACGGATTATCCAGTTTATTATGACACATCTTTCCTGCAAAAGCAATGCAAAAAAGTGGATTCATACAAATTTAACAGAGCGATTTTGGTGAATATTGCTTTTGGAACACGCAAAATAGCATGGAAAAAGAGGAAGGCGCGACGCACCTTCCTCTGCTTTCCGCTTTTTGGCTTACTCAGCCTCGACAGCCACGACCTGACGGCCATTGTAGGTACCGCAAGCCTTGCAGGCTCTGTGGGGCATGACGGGCTCGCCGCACTTGGGGCAAACCGCTACGCTGGGAGCGGACAGCTTCCAGTTGGAGCCACGGCGCTTATCGCGGCGGGCCTTGGACACTTTACACTTAGGAACAGCCATGGTGACACCTCCTTGGTCAAACTGCTTTTTACAGCATTCATTTTGGACTTACTTCTCAAGAAGCTGCTTCAAAGCAGCAAATCGGGGATCAAGCTCCTTCTGGCAGCTGCAGGGGCCGTCGTTCAGGTTTTTGCCGCAGCGCTGGCAAATGCCTTTGCAGTCCTCCTTGCACAGCAGCTTGGAATCCAGACTCAGGACGAAAACCGTCCGTACAATATCGTCCAGATCGGCGCTGTCTCCCTCCAGAGGGAATACCCACTCGTCTTCGTTCTCTTCGTCGGCCAATTCCGTCACCAGAACCACATCGATGGGGAAGCGGACTTCCCGGCTAAAATCTCTGGCGCATCGGTCGCAGGTGCCGTGGATGCAGGTGGAGATCTCACCGGTCATCACAAGAACGCCCGCGGTGTTCCGCACCGTGCCCTCTGCCGCGACCGGCTCGGACACAGGGTAGCTGACACCGTAACAAAGATCACTCAGGTCAACGGTTGTGGAAAAGGTGACTGACGCGCCCGGACTGTCAATGATTTTGGAAAGCCCCAGCAGCATACTTTTCCCCCTTCTCACAGTCGTGCCTAGATATTATATAGGCTTTTGCGTCATTTGTCAAATGATTTTTTCACAAAAAATATATGTTTTCGCGGGTATTTCTCCCGGACGGCCGAGGCGCGGAGGGACGGTCACTTTTTTCGGGCGACGACCACGAACCGGCCGTTCTCCGTCTGGTAGGCGCAGGTGACCAGAGTAAGAAACAGGTCGCCGCACTGGGCGGTGACACCGGTGTCGTAGAGCGCATGTTCCCGATAATAGGCCATGGCCTCGTCGAAGCTGCTCTGGTCAGAGGTGTCATAAAACTGGTAGAATTTGAAATTTGTGTCGCTCTTTTTGTAGACCTTGTCGTAAAAGGCGGCCACGACCTCATATTCCTGTTCTTCGTAAAGGGTGTTGAAGGAAATCACCGGATTGCGCTGCCAGAAATCCTTCTGCTGGTATTTCAGCAGCGTGCGGAACATGCTGCCGTCCAGCATGTTGTGGGCATAGATGATGCGGTTGCCGCTTTCCGGGTCGCAGGCTGCGTCAATGAAGGGAAGCCCGGCGAAGCTGTAGCTAACCTCAAAATTGGCGTGGAGATACCGCTCCGGTTCGTCGGGGGAGTACATGACGGGGTAGTCGATTCTGGTTCCCGGAATGGTAAGCCAGCCCGCAAGATCGGGATTTTTCTGGTACAGCTCCAGAAAGCGGGGAAGGATTTCCCGCGGCTCTGTGGGCGGCGTGGTCGCGGCGGTGATGGGCGGGACGACAGTGGACTGGGTCTGGACGGGGACGGTTGGCTCTGTCAGGGCGGCGGTGGATGCCTGTGTGGTTTCTTGGGCAGCCTCCGCGGCCATCCGCTTCAGGGCAATCTGGTTGCGCAGGGCAATAAACACCGTCACGCCGAAAATCAGCGCCGATACCAGCGCGACGACGAGAAGAATTCGGGAAACGGGAGAATTTTTCCGCCCCTTTCGGTCTCGGGGGAGGTATTTTCCATTGTTTTGGTTGGTCATGGTAAATCATCCTCAGAAAAGGCGGTGACGGGAGTACCGTCACCGCCGTGGTTGGGGTTAGAGATTCTTTAGAAGAAGCGCTTCCTGGTGAAAACAGCCGCAACGCTCATCAGGCCGGACAGAATGGCCACGGGAGCCATCACGTCGCCGGTCTTGGGGACTTTGTCAAGGCCGGTGTTCTCTTTACCGCCGGTGGTACCGCCGCCGGTAGTGCCGGACATCTTGTGACCGCAGGCGTCACACTTACCGTCGTTGTCGTCGTCATAATGGGATGCTGTCCACATGGATTCCTTGCACTCCGAACAGATGGCCTCATGGGAGTTGTCGTCAAGGTCTTTCCAGATGACATCTCCAAAATGGCCGGGGGCGCCGCAGGTATCGCATTTGCCGTCACCGTTCGGATCAGAACAGAAGGATCGATAATTGCAGCCGGGGTCTGTGCAATCGTGAGAGCCGGGCAGGAAATGATGTTCAGCGTTTGTTTTGAATCCGCACTTGTCGCAGATGCCGTCGTTCATACCAACATGCTCACCGTCGTCAATAATGGTATTACAATCTTTGCAGAGAAGATGGTGATAGTTGTCATTATAACTCCAGACTGTATGTTCATGGCTGCAATCAAATTTGTCAAAGCCGCAGAGATCGCATACGTTCCCAACTCTGTGATGGGGTTCTATGTCACTGAGATCGGCAAAACAGTCAGAGCAGTATTTGACATGGCCTTCACTTCCGGCAGGGGAGTAGGCTATGTTTTTATGCGCGCATTCCGGATTCGGCTCCGGTCTGCCGCACACGGTGCAGTGATGCGTGTTGTCATAAGTGTGCGGTTCGTAAGCAGAGATTGTTTTGTTGCAGTCGTCGCAGTATTCGGCATGCGATTGGTCATCGACTATCCAGCTGGTGTGCTCATGCTTGCAGGTTGCGGGAGTATCGGGATTCTCAGGGTTTTCGGGGTTGCCGGGGTTCTCGGGATTCTCAGGGGTTCCGGGATTCTCGGGGTTCCCAGGGTTTTCGTCGCCCTTAGGGTCGCCGGGAGTTTCCTGACCTGCCACAGCGGAGGGGGTGCCTTCCACTTCGGCGGCGGCTGCTGCCGGCACAATGGCAATCACCATGACCAGAACCAGCAGCAGTGCGAACAGTTTTTTCATTGTTTTCAACCTCCATTGGAGTAAATTTTGGGATGAGTGGCATACGTTCACCTATCCACGGTCATTATAGTCTTTTTAACGACTATAGTCAAGTAAAAAATTATAACCTAGAATAAAAAGACTGCAACTGGAAACCGTAACCAAATAAAGGAGACGCAATAGTGTGATTGTTTACGACCCCTTCTGGAAAACCCTGAAAAAATCGTCTAAAACCACGTATACGCTCATAAAAGATCATCATATATCCAGCTCCACCATCGACAAGCTGCGCAAAAACAAGCCGATCACCACAACGACCCTGAACGATCTGTGCCGGATCCTCGGCTGCAAGGTGGACGAGATATTGGAATATGTCCCCTCGCCGGACGACCAATGCCTTTGAATCAGGGCAGTCAGAAGCCGCTTTTTTATAAGGCGGCAATTTTTTGATATTTCCGGTTGACATAACAACAAAATTCCGCAATCAGAAATTCCAGTGGCCGAAGCATTTTTATTCTTCTCGGGACATACTCTGTTCCAAACCCATGGCAGGAGCCTTTCTCCTGCCGAGAAGGAGGCTGGCTATGGATCAAATTTATGCGGACATTGCTGCCAGAACCGGCGGCAATATTTATGTGGGCGTTGTCGGGCCGGTGCGTACCGGAAAATCGACCCTCATCAAACGGATCATGGAGGAGCTGGTGATTCCCGGCATCTCCGACCCCTATCGCAAGGAGCGCGCCAGAGATGAGCTGCCCCAGAGCGGTTCCGGGAAGACCATCATGACCTCGGAGCCGAAGTTCGTCCCCGAGGAAGCGGTGGAGATTTCCCCCGACGGCGTGACGAAGCTGCGAGTGCGGCTGATCGACTCCGTGGGCTACATGGTGGACGGCGCGGTGGGCGCGGAGGAAGACGGCGTGCCCCGGATGGTGACCACCCCATGGTACGACCACGAGATTCCCATGACGGAAGCGGCGGAGCTGGGGACGAAAAAGGTCATGGAGGGGCACTGCTCCATCGGCGTTGTGGTGACCACCGACGGCACCATTACGGAAATTCCCCGGGAGGATTACGTACAGGCGGAAAAACGGGCCATCACCGACATGCAGAAAACGGGAAAGCCATTCCTCGTGATCGTCAACTCCCGCAACCCGGCGGGGGAGGCGGCGGGGGCGGTGAAGGCGTATCTGCAAAACACCTTCGGTCTGGAGCCCATCGTGGCGGACTGTCAGGCGCTGGACGCCGAGGGTATCGGAAAACTCATGAAGGCGCTGCTGTACACCTTCCCCATGAGCGAGCTGCGGGTGCATCTCCCCCGGTGGATGGACGCGCTGGAGCCGGAGCATCCCGTGAAGGCGGCGCTGTATCAGGCGCTTCTCCAAATGGCCGAGGAAATTCACACGCTGGGTCAGGCGGAAGGGGTGCTGGCCGGACTGCGGGAGCTGCCCCAGGTGCAGGACTACAGCCTGCGCAGTGTGGATTTGGGCAGCGGCAGCGTGATCTGCGCCATCGTGTTCCCGGAGGCGCTGTTCTACGAGATCCTGAGCGCCCGGGCGGGAATGCCCATCCGCAGCGACGCCCAGCTATTGCAGTTGCTCACCGAGCTGTCCCAAATCAAGCAGGAATACGACAAGATCTCCGATGCCCTTTCCGCCGTCCGGGCGACGGGCTACGGCGTGGTGATGCCCGCAGCAGAGGAAATGAAGCTGGAAACGCCGGAGATCATCCGCAAGGGCGGCGCTTACGGCGTGAAGCTGAAAGCGGGCGCGCCCTCCATTCACATGGTACGTGTGGACATTGACACGGAGATCAACCCCATGGTGGGAGACGAAAAGCAGTCTCAGGATCTGGTCAATTCCCTCATGGGCGAAGACCCGGAAAAGCTGTGGCAGAGCAACATTTTCGGAAAATCCGTGTACGACCTGATTCAGGAGGGGCTGACCACGAAGCTGCTGGGAATGCCGGAGGAAGTCAGGGGCAAGTTCCGGGGAACACTGACAAGAATCGTCAACGAGGGCGCGACGGGGCTGATCTGTTTGATTCTGTAGGCGAAAATGTGGGCGTTCCGGCATTCCTTTCTTGACATTCCCCGTTTGCAGAGGTAAACTAAAGAAAAAAGGGAGGAATGCACAGTGTCCATTACCATTGAATACCTTTGGAAAGACCGCAAGCGTCATCTGGGGATGCCCCTGTCCTTTACCCGCTATCAGTTGTCCGAGGATCGGCTGTTCCTGTCCCAGGGATTTCTGAACATCAAGGACGATGAAGTCCTTCTTTACCGGGTGCGGGACATCGATACCAGACGCAATCTGTGGCAGCGCCTGTTCGGCGTGGGAACGGTCACGGTGCTGTCCTCCGACAGAACCACGCCCACGCTGGTGCTGAAAAACGTGAAGAACCCGCTCTTTGTCAAGGAACTGATCCACAAGCAGGTGGAGGAAATGAAGTTGAAGCGCCGGGTCCGCTACGGTGAGATTGCAACCACCGGCGACAATGATGACGACGATGATCTTGATGATCGATAAGGACTGCTGCCCCAAGTAGGCTGCATTGGACAGTTAACAGGCACAGTGGGTTAACCAGCTGTGCCTGTTCTTGTATCATTTAATGCGAGCACCCCTTGCCTCTCCCTGTGGGAGAGGGTATACTAGGGTGCAAGGCCCTCTCAGTCACCTACGGTGACAGCTCGCCCAAAGGGCGAGCCAAGGGGGTGTACGCATTTTGGCGCGAGAAATGGAGCGTATCTGTACCGATACGCTCCATTCGCTGTTTTATGACTGCCCATCAAAGCGGCGGGGCGATTTTCTGTTTAAGAATTTCTTTGTACGGGAAAATAAATCATCAGGGTGCTTTACCCTTGAGAAAATTCGTGATACAATACACTTTACGATTCAGATTGTTGAGGGGGAGTCCCTGTGAAGCGAACCGGCAGAAAATTTCATTGGAATTATACGGCGTTGGCCTTTGCCATTCCCTGCATGGGAATGCTGTTTGTCATGCTTATCAGCAAATACGAGCCGTTCGGCAAGTATTCCATGCTGTATTCGGATATGTACCACCAGTATTATCCCTTCTTCGTGGCGTTCCGCCGTGCTCTCCGCAGCGGGAGCGGGCTGCTGTACACATGGAGCATCGGCATGGGGATGGATTATCTGGGGCTGATCTCCTATTATCTGGCGTCGCCGCTGAACCTGCTCAGCGTTCTGGTGCCGGAGGGCTGGCTGCTGGAGTTTTTCTCTCTGCTGGTGCCGGTGAAGCTGGGATTCGCGGGGATGTTTTTCGCCATTTTCCTGAAAAAGCTGTTCGGCAAGAACGATGTGTCCATTGCGGTGTTCGGCGGTTTTTACGGGCTGTGCGCGTGGGCGCTGGGGTATCAGTGGAATGTGATGTGGCTGGACACCTTCGCCCTGCTGCCGCTGGTGGCGCTGGGAACGGTGTGCCTGCTGAAGGAGAAAAAGTTTTTCCTCTATACGATTACGCTGTTCCTGTCCGTCTATTCCAATTATTATATCGGGTTCTTTACCTGCATTTTCGTTTTCCTGCTGTTTTTCGTGTATGAGATCTGCCGCTGGGGCGGGTGGAAGAAGCTGTTTGCGGATCTTGGGAGAATCGCCCTGTTTTCCCTGCTGGCGCTGGGAATGACTGCCATTCTGACTTTCCCGGCGCTGTCGGCCCTGCAGACTACCCAGTCCAGCGTGAACAATTTCCCCACCGGCTTCCGGCTGAACATCGCCAAGGAGAACACCATCAAGGGGCTTCTGGACGCCATGCGGCAGGTGGCGGGGAACATGGGCGGCAGCATCGAGCCGACCTTCAAGGAAGGACTGCCCAATCTTTACTGCGGTATTTTCAGCATCCTGCTGATGTTCCTGTATCTCATGGCGAAGGACGTCAAGCGCAGGGACAAGTGCTGCGCCGTGATCCTGCTGCTGTTTTTCAATGTCAGCTTCATCATCCGGCAGCTGGATTTCATCTGGCACGGCTTCCATTTTACCAATATGATCCCCTATCGGTTCAGCTTCCTGTACAGCTTCGTGGTGCTGTACATGGCCTACCGCGCATGGCTGATGCGCAGGAAGTTCCGCCCGGTGCAGATCGTGATCGCCGGGGCGCTGACTGCGGGGGTGCTGGCCTGCTCCAATGAGCTGTTCGAGACCGTGCCGCTGGAGCTGGGCAGCCTGACGCTGCAAATCCCTCTCTACTTTATATATAATCTGATTTTTCTGGTGCTGTATCTCACCGTCATGCTCTACGGTCAGCTGGAAGTGCCGGAGGGAACCACGGAGCGTCAGAAAATGCGCGCCCGCGCCAAGCGGAACCGTCAGCGTGCCCGGATCCGGATATTGGCGCTGTCCGTCATGGGCGTGGAGCTGATCTCCACGCTGGTGTGCTTCGGACTGTATTTCACGGGTACGGGTGTGTCCAATTATCCAAAGGGAACCACCTACACTGCCTCCGTCATCCGCTATATGTACGAGCGGGAGGACGATAACCTCTTTTTCCGGGCGGAGACCACCCATTCCCAGACCCTGAACGACGGTGCCCTCAACGGCTACAACGGCATTTCCGCCTTTACCAGTTCCGCCAATGTCAAAGTCACGGAGTTCATGCGGGCGCTGGGCTACGGCGCGAAGAACACCTATAACCGCTACTGCTTCGAGGAAAGCTCCCCGGTGGCGAACCTGTTTCTGGGCATCAAGTATATGATTGAGCGGGACGGGAAGGACAAGTCCAGCACCTATTTCGACGAGGTGAACCGCTTCGGCGTGGCGTCCCTGCTGGAAAATACCGCGTATCTGCCGCTGGGCTTCCTGACGGAGCCGGCGCTGGCGGAACTGGACTTTTCCGCCAGCAGCGGAACGTTCCAGTTCCAGAACGACCTGTTCACTGCCGCCACGGGCATTGACGAGGAGGTCTGGCACAAGCTTCAGGGCGAGAATCTGACCATCACCGGCAACGGTGCGAACATCACGGAAAGCAATTCCACCGGCTACTGCAAGTATTCCGACTGCGTTTCCGGTGCCAACGTGACCTATACCTACACCGCCGACCGGGACGGCTTTGTGTGCGTCCACCTGAATCTGCCCAAGCGGAACGATTTCTACGTCAGCGTCAATGGCGTGGAGCTTTACAAGGAGACCATCAGCCTGTCTCAGATGATCGCGGTAGGGGATGTGAAGACCGGAGATACGGTGGACATCCGCATCGAGTGCGACAAGGACGAGAGCAGCACCATGACTGTCAGCGCCGCCGTTCTCAACGGGGAGCGGTTCGCGCGGGGCTATGAAATTCTGTCGGCGTCCCAGCTGAATCTGACGAAGTTCCGCTCCACGCTGGTGGAGGGAACCATCGACTGCGACCGGGACGGCCTGCTGTATACCTCCGTTCCGCAAAACGGAAACTGGAGCGTCAAGGTGGACGGCAAGCCTGCCGAGATCAAACTGGTAGGGGACTGCATGGTGGCTGTGAATCTGACGAAGGGCGTCCACACCGTTCGCCTGATGTATCACAACGCCGCGTTCAGCCTTGGCTGGAAGATCAGCCTCGTCTGCGCCGCCGTTTTCGGCGGGCTGGCATGGAGCGTCTACAGACCCGACAAGAAGTACAAAAAATAACAAATACGCTGCCATCTCCCAATCGGGGATGGCAGCGTAAACTTTATCGGATTGCTTCCGTGATGGTGCCTCCGCCGACCACCAGATCGCCCTGATACACCACCACCGCCTGACCGGGGGTGACGGCGCGCTGGGGGATGTCGAATTCCACCCGCGCAAAGCCGTCCGCTTCGGGGTAAATGGTTCCGGGCTGTTCCGTCTGGCTGTGGCGGGTCTTGACCGTCACTTTAACAGGCTCGGTCAGTTCAGGGAAGGGATACCAGACCCAGTTGTTTCCCCGCAGCGCGGAGGAAAACAGCGCCTCATTCGGCCCAACCGTGACGGTGTTCTTCTCCATATCCTTTCCGCAGACGTACACCGGCGCGCCCATGGCCAGACCCAGCCCCTTGCGCTGTCCCAGCGTGTAGCACACCGCACCACGGTGTTTGCCGACCACGCGGCCGCTTTCGTCCAGAAAATCCCCGGCGGGGTAGTGTTTGCCGGTGTAGCGTTCCAGAAAAGCCGGGTAGTCACCATCCGGCACGAAGCAGATGTCCTGAGAGTCGTGCTTCCGGGCGTTGATAAAGCCGTTTTCCTCCGCAATGGCACGTACCTCCTGCTTGGTCAGACCGCCGAGGGGGAACTGAATCCGGGCAAGCTGCTCCTGATTTAAGCAGGCGAGAAAGTACGTCTGGTCTTTGGCTTTGTCCGCCGCCTTATATAATAGGTATCGGTCGCCGGACTTCCTTACTTGCGCGTAATGTCCGGATACCACGCAGTCGCACCCCAGCTCCAGAGCGCGGCGGAGAAGCCGGTCGAATTTCAGATACCGGTTGCAGTCGATACAGGGGTTGGGAGTGCCGCCGCATTCGTAGCAGCTGACAAATTTCCGGATGACCTGCCGCTCGAAATCGTCTTTGAAGTTGAACACGTAGTGGGGAATTCCCAGACGTCTGGCCACGCTGCGGGCGTCTTCCACGTCGTCCAGACTACAGCAGGTGTGTCCTTTTTCCAGACCGATCATATCATTGTCGTACAGCCGCATGGTCGCACCGATGCACTCGTAACCCGCGCGGAGCATCAGCAGCGCCGCCACGGAACTGTCCACGCCCCCCGACATGCCGATCAGCGCCTTCTTGCCGTCCATGAAATCCCTCCCGATGACTTTTTTTGAGTATATCAGCGGAAAAGGAGAATGTCAACGGAGAAAACCTGACAGGCAGGAAAAAAGAATGACATTTTCTGCGGTAAAAAGCGGCGTTTTTTCAGGATTTATGACAGAAACGGTATACAATACGGGAAGAAAAGAGAAGGGGAAGCTTTTTGGTAAAACAAACTGTAACAAAAATGTAATTTTTTTAAAAAAAGGGGTTGCAATTTGTAAACACCTCTGTTATAATATGGCTACTTACATAAGAGCAAAGGAGTAAGTAGCTATGAAAAAGAGAATTGTGTGTGTATTATTAACTCTGATCATGCTGGTCAGTCTGGTGCCCGTCACCGCTCTGACCGCGTCTGCCGCTTCGCTGAAGACCAGTGAGGCTGCAATCACGATCATGAAGAAGCTGGCTATTTTTAAGGATAAGTGCTATCAGGTACCCGGCACCAATGAATTCCGCATTGGTTACGGTACGATCTGCTCTGAGAAGCATAAGACGACGTATAAGGACGGAAAGGTTCAGGACAGCACTGATGCAGGCAAGCACTCCGTCACGCAGGCGCAGGCTGATCAGGCTCTGCGCAAGCTGATTCTGGATCTGGACGCGAAGGTCAACTCCTTTGCTTCCTCCAACAGCCTGACGCTGTCCCAGTGCCAGCATGACGCTCTGGTTCTGTTCACCTTCGACGTGGGCGATTCCTGGATGAGCGGCAGCGGCGTTGTCAAGAGCGCCATCGTCAGCAAGGCCGGCACCAACGATCTGCTGAAGGCCATGAGCGACTGGGCGGGCGATCAGGATGATTTCCGCCGCAGAAAGATTGAAGTCAATATGTACAAGAACGGGGTTTATTCCGATGTAACGCCCAGCAGCTTCGGCACCGTTACATACAATCCCGATGGCGGTGTCATAGCTCCGAACTATGCGACCTCCTACACCTTGCTCTTTGACACGTCCAAGACTTCCAAGCATATCCCGGCTCCCACCAGAAACGGCTACAAGTTCATGGGTTGGTACTCCGCACAGTATGACGGCACGATGGTTCCCTCTCTGACGGGCAGCTATAACGGTAAGACGCTGTGGGCCGGCTGGCAGGCAACCTCTGTGACGGCCAACAATGCCAATGACCTTTCTTACGTGCATGGCATCAATGAGACATTGAAGGTGTCCCAGCTGGTTTCTCTGGATGTCTACCCCGTTCCCACCAAGAAGAACGTGAAGCCTTTCCGCACCATCAAGAAAGACACTGCCACCGTTACCGCGATCAAGGACTTTATCGATGATGATGGCAACAGATGGTGCAAGCTGTCTGCAGCCGGAGATGGATGGGTTCTGCTTAAGTCTTCCGGGCAGAGCGACAGCGGCAATAGCGATTACAACGGCGGCAAGATCAATGTGACCGTTACGGTTACCAACTCCTATGTTAACAGACGCGCCAGTGACAGCGCTTCCAGCGCCAAGAACGGTGTCTACACCGCCGGTACGAAGCTGAAGATCATCGCTACCAACGAAGCCAAGACCTGGGGTCAGGTGGAGGAGAACGGCGTGGCTGTGGGCTGGGTCGCCCTGATGTACACCGACTGGAGCACCGTCTATGACGGCTCTGCTCCCAGTGACGCCAACAACACCACCCCCATTGCCACGGCGACCGTTACCTACAACGGCTATCTGAACGCCCGCAGCGATCCCGGTGTGGACAACAAGATCGTCGGCGGCTTTGCAAAGGATACCACGGTCAATGTTTTCGAGATTCGCACGGTCAATGGTCACCGTTGGGGTCGCACCTCCTCCGGCTGGATCTGCCTGACCTACACCAGTGTTAAGATGCTCACCGACAAGAACGTTTCCGACACGGGCGTTCTGGACTACGCTTTCGAGGTCACTCTCGTGAACGCCGGCGCCGATCTCTCCACCTATGTGCAGCCCACTACCAGTTCCAACAACAGCGATACCATCAAGGCAGGTACCACGGGTCTTAAGATCACCAACGCGGCGGTTGTTGACGGCGTAATCTGGGTGAAGGCACACTGGACGGTCAAGGAGACTGACAAGAACGGTAAGACCAACGTGATTGCCAAGTCCGGCTGGGTGACCTACAATAACTTTAACCTTGTCCCGACCAAGTTCACGGTTGTCAGCGATACGCTGAACATCCGAGATGCGGCCGGCAGTCAGAATCAGTTCGTATTCAAGCTCACCAAGGGCGTGGAAGTGGAGGTTCATGAAATCAGTCTGGCCAACGAGGAAATCTGGGGCAGGATTGAGGGCTACACCTCCGGCGGCGTTAACTATGACGGCTGGATCAATCTGGCATCCAACTATGTCAAGCGTTCCAGCAAGATCACCATTGACGGCGGCACCAAGGGCGCTATCGGCACCGGCACCGTTGTGAACGCGGATTCCGTCCGTGTCCGTATGACCGGCGCTCTGTACGGTCAGGTTCTGGGCAGCATCAACCGCGGCACCAAGGTGGCCGTTCTGGAAGAGAAGGATGGCTGGTACAAGATCGACTTCGACGTTGACAACAACAAGGAGACCGACAGCTGGATTTACAGCCAGTATCTGGAGGTCAAGATGGGCGTCGTGGAGTCCGGCACCGGCAGCACCGGCAGCACCGGCGGCACCGGTACGACCCAGAAGACGGACGGCACCGGCAAGGGCATCATTGCCAACACCTACGCCGGCGTAAATGTCCGCAGCGGCGCAGGCATCGCCAACGCCATCGTGGGCAAGATTCTCAACGGCACGGAAGTGACCATCCTGGAGGTCAAGCTCGTCGGCGCCGCCAAGTGGGGCCGTGTGAAGCAGGGCTGGATCTGCATGGACTATGTCACCATGATCTCCTACGACGAGATTCCCGGCAACAACAGCAATAACGGCAGCAGCGGCAACAAGGGCACCGGGGTTAGCTCCTTCGACGAGGTTGAGAGAACCACTACCACCGCTGTCTACACCGGCTCTGTCAAGGCCAATACCACCGTTTACAAGACGCCCAATCCGAACCTGGCAGAGTCTGAGAATAAGGTTCGTTCCATCGGCGCAGGCGAGAACATCACCATCCATGAGCTGACGACTGTTACCCTGGAAATTTACGAGGGCGACAAGACGGATAAGAAGAATGAGAACAACGATATCGAGACCGTTGTGAAGCAGACCTCTTACTGGGCGCGTATCAACGACGGCTGGATTAAGGATCCGGATACGAACATCACCCTGAACGCGCTTGACGAGAAGGTTCACACCCTGACCGGCGCATCCGAGCTGAATGTGCGTGAAAACGCCGGAACCAGCTATACGAGCCTTGGCAAGCTGAAGAAGGGCGATCAGGTTCCCGTGACCAAGCTGGAGATCGTCAAGGATTCCGGCACCAGAACCCTCACCGTCTGGGGTCGTGTGGAAACCAGCGACGGCATCGTGGGCTACTGCGACCTGAGCTACATGTCCGAGGGTGCTCTGTACGAGAAGAAGGAAGAGCCTACGACTCCGACAACTCCCTCCGCGCCCACCATAGGCAGCACCGGCAACACCGGCGACGGCGGCTTCGTGAACAACAAGGGCGGCTACAAGTACACCGGCAAGGTCATCAACACCGAGTCTCTGAATGTCCGCGTTACCGCCTCTACCGGCGCCAAGAAGGCTACCACATTGAAGAAGGGCGCCAACCTGGTGATCTACGAGACCAAGATCTCCGAGGATATGGCATGGGGTCGCTGCGACGCAGGCTGGGTCTACCTGTACTACGTTGACCTGACTCCCGCCAGCGGCAGCGCCATCGACGCCCGCGTGGTGTACAATGACAACACCATCATCTACACGGATAACGCCGCGTCCTCCGTCGCAGGCACCTATTCCAGAATGTCCGTCATCGACATTTACGAATACGTTGGCGACATGGCCCGCACCGATCTGGGTTGGGTCAGCACCGGCAATCTGCTGTAAGACAGTATCCAGAATCTCCCCGCGGGAAACCGCGGGGAGATTTTTCTTGCCAGCGTGGCGGGAGTGTGGTATGATACTCCCAACAGAAATCGGGAGGAATCCAACATGAGCTATGCTGACGAGCTGTATAAGAAAACGTGCCGGGACATTCTGGAAAACGGCTTCTCCGATGAAAATCTGGAAGTTCGTCCCCACTGGGCGGACGGGACACCGGCGCATACCATCAAGAAATTCGGCGTGGTGAACCGCTACAACTTAGCCGAGGAATTCCCCATTATGACCTTGCGGCGCACCTATTGGAAAAGTGCCGTGGACGAGCTTCTCTGGATATGGCAGAAAAAGTCTAACCGTGTCGCGGATCTGGGCAGCCACGTCTGGGACGAATGGGTGGGGGAGGACGGCACCATCGGAAAGGCTTACGGCTACCAGCTGGGCATCAAGCACCAGTACAAGGAGGGCATGTTCGATCAGGTTGACCGGGTGATCTACGACCTGAAGCACAACCCCGCCTCCCGCCGTATTCTGACGAACATCTACAATTTTGAAGACCTGCACGAGATGAACCTCTATCCCTGTGCCTACTCCATGACATTCAATGTTACCGGCGACACCCTGAACGCCATTCTCAACCAGCGCTCTCAGGATATGCTTACGGCCAACAACTGGAATGTGGTGCAGTACGCCGTGCTGACCCACATGATGGCGCAGGTGGCGGGGTTAAAGGTGGGCGAGCTGGTTCACGTCATTGCCGACTGCCACATTTACGACCGGCACATTCCCGCCGTCAAGGCCATGCTGGAACTGGACGGATACCCCACGCCCACCTTCCGGATGGATGAGAGCATCACCGATTTCTACGCCTTTACCAAGGACAGCTTCTCCATGGAAAACTATCAGTTCCACCCCTTTAACTTTGAAATCCCCATGGCGATCTGAGGTGGGACGATGGAACTGATCGTTGCGGTTTACGACGACTGGGGAATCGGCCGGGACGGGACGCAGCCCGTCGCCCTGTCGGCCGACCGGAAATTCTTCCGGACGACCACCCGTGGGGCAATGGTGATCGCGGGCAGACGCACCATCGAGGATTTCCCGGGAAAACAGCCCCTTCCGGGGCGGGTCAATGTGGCGCTGAGCAGAAGTGGAGCGGAGATTCCCGGCTTTACGGTCTGTGACAGCGCCGAAAAGGCGGCGGCACTTTCCCGCACCGCTGAGCGCTGCTTCGTCATCGGCGGCGGGAGCGTTTACCGGCAGATGCTGCCCTTCTGCGACGCGGCTTATGTCACAAAAGTGCATGTGACGCCGGAATCCGACACCTTTTTCCCAAATCTGGACGAGGATAAGGACTGGTATCTGGCGGAAACGCTGCAATCCGGTGAGGAAAACGGCATTGCCTACGAAATGTGCCTGTATAAAAGAAAGTAAAAAGCGCTGCCACTTGAGACAAACCAAAGTGGCAGCGTGTTTCTTTACTTGGACGGCTTGCGTTTTCCGTTTGACTGTCCCGGCTTTTTTCGCACGGGACGGGGCGGCGCGGAACGGATGAGACACTTTGCACCGGAACCGATCAAATCCTCCCGGTGCGCCTTCACCAGCGCTTCCCGCACGAGGGCGTAGTTTTTCGGGTCGCGGTACTGGATCAGCGCCCGCTGCATGGCTTTTTCGTGGGGATCGGTGGGGACGTAGACACGCTCCATGGTGCGGGGGTCGAGGCCGGTGCAGTACATGACGGTGGACAGCGTGGAGGGGGTGGGGTAAAAGTCCTGCACCTGCTCCGGATTGTAGCCCATGTCCCGGATGTACTCGGCCAGCTCCACGGCCTCCTTGAGGGTAGAACCAGGGTGGCTGGACATGAGGTAGGGGACAAGATATTGATTCATATTGTACTGCCGGTTCAGGGCAAAATATTTTTCCACAAACCGGTTATATACCGCGTTCCGGGGCTTGCCCATCCGGGCGAGAACGGCGTCGGATACGTGCTCCGGGGCGACCTTCAGCTGGCCGGAAATGTGATACTGTACCAACTCCCGGAAAAAGGTGTCCTTCTTGTCCGCCAGCAGATAGTCGAAGCGGATGCCGCTGCGGATGAACACTTTTTTGACCCCGGGGAGCTTTCGCAGCTTGCGAAGCAAGGCAATATAGTCCGAGTGGTCGGCGTTCATGTTCTTGCAGGGGGTGGGGTACAGGCACTGCCGCCCGCCGCAGGCGCCCTTACTCAGCTGCTTTTCACAGGCCGGGTGACGGAAATTGGCGGTGGGGCCGCCGACGTCGTGGATGTAGCCCTTGAAATCCCTGTCCTTCACCATGATTTCCGCTTCCCGGAGGATGGATTCGTGGCTTCGGGTCTGGACGATCCGCCCCTGATGGAAGGTCAGGGCGCAGAAGGAGCAGGCGCCGAAGCACCCCCGGTTGGAAACCAGACTGAACTTGACTTCCTCAATGGCGGGGACACCCCCCGCCTTTTCATAGCTGGGGTGATAGGCACGCATGTAGGGAAGGTCGTATACCGCGTCCATTTCCGCTGTGGTCAGGGGCTTCTGGGGCGGGTTCTGCACCACGAAGAAATTGTCGTAGGGCTCCGCCAGCCGCTTGGCGGTGAAGGGGTCGCAGTTGGCGTACTGGATTTTGAAGCTCTCGGCGTATCTGCGCCGGTCGGTCTTGATCTCGGCAAAGGAGGGCAGGGTGACGGTGGGCAGACTGTCGTCCGGCGCTTTGGTTTTGAACACCGTGCCGTCGATGTAGGTGATGTCCTTCACGTCCAGCCCGGAATTCAGGGCGTCGGCCACCTCCACGATGGTCTTTTCCCCCATGCCGTACATGAGCAGGTCGGCCTGACTGTCCAGTAAAATGGAGCGCTTCATGGTGTCCGACCAGTAATCGTAATGCCCCAGCCGGCGCAGACTCGCCTCGATGCCGCCGATGAGGATGGGAACGTCCTTGTAGGTCTGGCGGATGAGGTTGCAGTAGACCGTGGTGGCGTAGTCCGGGCGCTTGCCCATGACGCCGCCGGGGGTGAAGGCGTCGGTTTTCCGGTGGTGCTTGGTGACGGAATAGTGGTTGACCATGGAGTCCATATTGCCGCCGGAGACCAGAAACCCCAGCCGGGGACGGCCGAAAACGTCGATGGATTTGGGATTTTTCCAATCCGGCTGAGAGATGATGCCCACATTGTAGCCGTGGCTTTCCAGAACCCGGCTGATAATGGCGTGGCCGAAGGACGGGTGATCGACGTAGGCGTCGCCGATGATGTACACAAAATCGCAGGCGTCCCACCCGCGGTCAAGCATTTCCCGTCTGGTAATGGGCAGAAATTCCATATACTGCCTCCTAGTAGTCCTTTTTCTACAGTATAGCAGACTTTTGGGAGAAAGGGAAGTGGAAAAACCGTCCCGGAATAACGCAGTCTGTTCCACTGTTGGAAAACGGCATGGCTTTAGCCACGCCGCTCAGGATTTCTTCTCTACCTTCCGCTTGACACCGTCGGTGCCGATGATGTAGGTGTTCTCCAGCTGACCCACCAGATTCGCCTTGACGGAATCAATGTAGATTCGCCGCAGCTTGTCCCGCTCTGTCAGTTCCTCGGGGGTTAAGCCATCCGCTTTTGCTTTCTTTGCCAGAACGTTGATTCTAGCGATCACTTCGTCCATTTTCATGTTTTTTGTAAAACCTCACACATACCGGTGGATAACCACCGAAATTCTGTCCTTTTTTGTCCGGCCGTTGATGGCCGCAAGCTTGATTTTTCCCAGCCCCCGGACGGAGATTTTCGCGCCCTCCGGGACGGACTTGTCCGGTTTTTCACAGGGAAGACCGTCAATGGCGGCTTTTCCGGCGCTCACATATTGGGCGGCGAGACTCCGCCCGATGCGAAAGCCGGAGGATACGACGCTGTCCAGCCGCAACGACGCCAGCGTGTCCCGGATTTCCTTGATTTCCGGCTCGGGGATGTGGATGTCGGAAAGGGGAATCCGGCTCAAATGCAGCTTTGTCCGCCCGGCGGAGGTGAAGGTCTGCAATAAATAGGGGGCAATCTCCGCCGTGACGAAAAAGTCGCAGCTGCCCTTGTCCACGCAGATGTCGCCCACCGTCTCCCGGCCGACGCCCGCGCCCATCAGCGCCCCCAGAAAGTCCCGGTGGCTTGGGCTGTCCCCCTGAAAGAACGCGGCGCGCAGACACACGCAGGGGCTGTCTTCGCCGTAGAGACTGGCTTCGTCCAGATAGTTCGGCAGAAAAATTAGCATTTTCCGTTCCGCGTCCTCGTAGCCGCCGAAAGCGTACAGCCCCTCCGGCTCGCCGAAGAGAAATTTTGCCATTTCCAGCTCCCGGGGGGAGAGAAAACAGGTGGCGGCGGGGATATTTTTTCGCATTCCCGCGTTTATTTTGTCCCAGAGCTTCGCCAGAAGCAGCCGATCCTCGGCGGACTGGGCGATTTTTTCAATGTTGCTTCGTTCCATGCGATCACCAATGGTACTATACCACAACTTTTGCCGGGTGGGAAGAATTTTTTCTTGTATGACGGCGGCCGGTAGAGTATAATAAGGGAAAAGAGCGCCTTTGGGCGGAAAGGAATCGGACATGGTGACAGGAATCATCGGCGCGGGGGCGTCGGGAATGGCGGCGGCGCTGGCTGCGGCGGAAAACGAAAGCGGGCAGGTCGTCCTCATGGAGCGGCAGGCGAGAGTGGGGCGCAAGCTTCAGGCCACCGGCAACGGGCGCTGCAATTTATCCAATCTCCACGGGACATCCGGCGGCTACCACGGGGAAAATCCGGGGTTTGCCGACTATGCGCTGGGAAAGTTCCCCCCAACTGCGGCGCTGGAATGGTTCCGGAGTCTGGGGCTTCTTACCGTGGCGGAGGATTCCGGGCGGGTGTACCCCTATTCCGATCAGGCAAATTCCGTGGTGGATGTGCTGCGGTTCGCGCTGGAAAAGCCGAATATCACGGTAAAGCTGGGATTTGAAGCGAAAAAAGTGAAGAAAACGGCTTCCGGCTTCCGCATTGTCTCCGGGGATGAGACGGTGGAGTGCGACAGGCTCATCGTCGCCTGCGGCGGCCTTGCGGGGACGAAGCTGGGGGGCAGCATGTCCGGCTATCAAATTCTGCGGAGCTTTGGCCACAGCTGCACCCGGCTTCGTCCGGCGCTGGTGCAGCTGAAAAGCAGCTGGAACGCGGTTACGAGCCTGAAAGGCGTCCGTGCCAACTGCCATGCGGTCATTCTACACGACGGAAAGCGGTTTTCCGAAAGCACGGGGGAGCTGCAATTTACCCAGTACGGTCTCAGTGGGCCGGTGATTTTCGAGGTGTCCCGGGATGCGTGTCAGGGCGGCGGCGAGTGGCTTTGCCGGTTGGATTTTTTGCCGGATATGGCAGAGGACGCCTTGATATCCGAACTAAAACGGCGCAGAACGACCAATCTCCCCGTCTCGGAGCTGTTCACGGGAATCCTCCACAACCGCCTTGGCCGGGTGCTGACCCAGACGGCGGGGATTTCCGCGAGCGGGGCGGTTTCCGACCTTTCCGACGAGGAGCTGCGTCAGGCCGCCCATGCGGCGAAGGCGCTGAGCGTACATCTGACCGAACCTATGGGCATGGACAGCGCACAGGTGACGGCGGGGGGCATTCTCACGTCGGAATTTGATGAAACGACCATGGAAAGCCGCCTTGTCCCGGGGCTTTACGCCTGCGGAGAGGTCTTAGACATTGACGGCGACTGCGGCGGCTATAATTTGCAGTGGGCGTGGAGCTCCGGCCGTCTGGCCGGGCAGAGCGCCGGGAGGAACGACACATGATCCGTTTGAGCGATATTTCCCTGCCGCCGGAACACAGCGCCCACCAGCTTCCCTTTGAGGCGGCGCGGATGCTGCGCATCCCCAACTCCAAAATCCGCGGCGTGCGGATCGTCCGGCGGAGTGTGGACGCCCGGAAAAAGCCCAACGTGCGTATTATTTACACCATCGACGTGACGGTGGATGGCAGCGAAAAGAAGATATTGAAGCAAAGCGGCTGCAAGCGGGCATCCATCGCCCCGGCGACGTGGTACAAGCCGCCCAAATCCGCCTGTTCGCCGGAGAAACGCCCGGTGGTGGTGGGTTTCGGCCCCGGTGGAATGTTTGCCGCGCTGATTCTGGCGCTGGCGGGCTGGAAGCCGCTGGTGCTGGAACGGGGAGAGGATGCCGAGTCCCGCCACGAGAAGGTGGAAAAATTCTTCCAAACGGGCGAGCTGGACACGAAAAGCAACGTCCAGTTCGGCGAGGGCGGCGCGGGAACGTTTTCCGACGGCAAGCTGAACACCGGGGTCAACAACCCCAGAATCGGCTGGATTCTGGAACAGTTTGTGGCGGCGGGGGCAAGGGAGGACATTCTCTATGACGCCAAGCCCCACGTAGGCACCGACGTGCTGCTGACCGTGGTGCAGAATCTGCGCAAACGCATCATCTCTCTGGGCGGCGAGGTGCGGTTCAATACGCAGGTCACCGACCTGTGTACGGAGAACGGACGCCTGACCGGGCTGAAAATCGCCGACGGGACGGTCATTCCCTGCGACCGGGCGGTGCTGGCCATCGGACACAGCGCCCGGGACACCTTTGAAATGCTGGACGCTTCCGGCGTTCCCATGGAGCCGAAGCCCTTCGCCATGGGCGTGCGTATCGAGCAAAAGCAGCGGGACATCGACATTGCCCAGTACGGCGGCGAAAATCCCGCCCTGCCCCCGGCGGATTATAAGCTGGTGGAGCATCTGGACGGGGAGACGGTATACACCTTCTGCATGTGTCCGGGGGGATTCGTGGTGGCGGCGGCCAGCGAGGAAGGCCGGGTGGTCACCAACGGCATGAGCTATGCCGACCGGGACGGAGAAAACGCCAACGCGGCACTGCTGGTGACGGTGAATCCCGCTGATTTTCCCTACGAGGGCAACCTCGGCGGAATGCGCTGGCAGCGGGAGATCGAGGGAAACGCCTACCGCGTCAGCGGCAGCTACCGCGCCCCGGCGCAGAAAGTGGGGGATTTTCTCGCCGGAAGACCCAGCGACCGGCCGGGACGGGTAACGCCGACTTACCGTCCGGGGGTGACCTGGTGCGACCTGCACGACGTGCTTCCCGGGAAGATTACCGACGCCATTGCCCTGGCGCTGCCCCGGCTGGACGGGAAGCTGAAAGGCTTTGCAGACCCGGACGCGGTGATGACCGCGCCGGAGACCCGCAGTTCTTCCCCGGTGCGAATTATCCGGGATTCCTCCCGGCAGTCTTCCCTTCGGGGGCTGTACCCCACGGGAGAGGGCGCGGGCTACGCCGGGGGCATCATGTCCGCGGCCATCGACGGCATTATGACGGCGGAGACAATCATTATGGAGGAAAACTATGAACGAGAAACAGATCAACAAATGGCTCCGTAAGCGTTTCAGCCCCGTTGGCTGGACGCTGGTGGGATACTATGTCCTGATGAACATTCTGGTTTCCGTGGCGGTGCTGCGGGATGTGATCGCGGGATACCTGAATGCTTTCATAGAGGGAAACGATCAGTATGTCCCGGACGTGTCCGCTCTGACCGGAAACGCATGGGGGTACATCGCCGCCGTGGCCGTCGCTCTGGTGATCCTGTACGCATGGAAGGGCAGAGAATTCTGGGGCGGGGAAGTGCTGAGACGGGAAAAATCCATGAAACCGGGAACTTTGCTGTGCATGGTGTGCCTGTGCGCCGGAACGCAGATGGTAAATTTTGTCTGGATCAATCTTCTTGAGCTGGTGATGAACTGCTTCGGCCGGTCTGCCACCGGGACGCTGGACGCCGTTTCCGGCAGCTCGGACACTGTCAGCATGTTCCTGTACGCATCGTTTCTGGCGCCCATTTCGGAGGAGCTGATCTTCCGGGGCTTCGTCCTGCGGTCACTGCGGCCTTACGGCAAGCGGTTTGCCATCTTGGGTTCCGCGTTCCTGTTCGGGCTGTTCCACGGGAACCTGCTGCAAACGCCCTACGCGTTTCTGGTGGGACTGGTGCTGGGATATGTGGCGGTGGAGTATTCCGTCGGCTGGTCCATGGTGCTCCATATCTTCAACAATCTGGTGCTGGCAGACCTTCTGAGCCGTCTGACGGCAAATCTTCCGGAAGTGGCGGCGTCGGTGCTCGAGCTGACGATTTTCGCCGGATTTTTCGCGGCAGCGGTGGCAATTCTGATCGCCAACCGTGCCCGGGTCCGGGCGTACATCCAGAGCGAGTGGATCGACCGCAGGTGCCTGAAATGCTTCTTTTTCAGTGCCGGTGTGATCGTTCTGACGGTTCTGATGGTAATAAACATGATGATAGCGCTGTCCGCATAATGCGGACAGCGCTATCGCCTTGGTTGACCAAAGTTAACCCCCAGCTATGCCGGGGGCAAAAGAATAGCTTCCAGCGAGGAGTAAAGCAGACAGGGAAAAAACTCCCCATTATAGCGGAAGTGGTTTGCCGACCACACAACTACGATAATGAGGAGGTCTCTCTCGTGAAAGAAGTGCAGGCTCGACCGTCGGAAATGCTTGATGATCTCCTGATGCCAAAACCCAGACTGCTGAGAGAAAAAGCATAAAAAATTCGGACACAGTTTTGCGGCTGTACGGGTTGAATTTGTTATTGACGGAAAAATGACGGGATAAAATCTATGGCCGAAAGAGCTGCGTAACTTTTTACACAAGAAAACCGCCGCTTTCTCATAAAAGCGGCGGTTTTAATGGAGCTAGTGACCTGACTCGAACAGGCGACCTTCTCATTACGAGCGCGCACTAAAGCATTCGGCAGCTTCCCGTAACTTGCGGAAAGTGCTTGTATTGCAAGCACTTTTTCGTTTCCAAGGTTTTGTCTCATCCCGTCTTATGGGGTATCATTAGGCCATTTTTGAGAAAAAATAACGCCAAATTAACGCCAAGTTTCCGCCAAGTACTGTTTTTGAAAAAGTTGCCAGTACTGACAGGCTTGACATTCCCAACTTTTAAGGAAGGATTCGGGCTTGTTTTTCTCAGGTTCAAAAAACGGCAATTCCGAACTTTTACGGAATCTTTTAAGATAATCCCATATTTGTTGCTTCTGAATAATCCGTTGCCTTCTCTATAAATACAACAGCAGTATTTCTTTTTTTGATTATACCCTCTGTCACAGTTAATTTCAAGATGAATTTAGCACCCGGTTGGGTGCTTTTTTCATATACACTCTTACGAAAGGAGCCTCGCTTTATCCCTCGCAAATCCCCTGAATCGATAGGCAGCATCTACAGCATTCCCATCGACCAGCTCCATCCTCACCCGGACAATCCCTTCGGCATTCGGGACGATCCTTCCATGCTGGAACTCATTGATAGCGTGAAGAAACACGGCGTATTGGTTCCGGCCATTGCCAGACCGAAGCCGGATGGCGGCTATGAGCTGGTTGCCGGTCATCGCCGTCAGAGAGCCAGTCAGCTTGCCGGTTTGGATTCCATGCCGGTGATCGTGATGAATCTCGATGACAACGACACCATCATCCAGCTCGTTGACAGCAACATCCAGCGCGAAAACATTCTTCCCTCTGAACGGGCAAAAGCCTATAAACTTCGGATGGCAGCCGTTAAAAAGAAGGCCGGAAGGCCCCAAAAGGAGGAAGATCAAAATTCGCCGAAAATTTCGGCGAATTTCCGAAGCGATGATTCCATCGGAGAATTGGCTGGTGTCAGCGGTGATACAATCCGCAATTATATCTCCCTGACGAACCTTATTCCTGAACTGATGGAGATGGTGGATGAAAAGAAGATCGCACTCAGCCCTGCCTATCAGATCGCCGCGCTCTCCCAGGAAAGTCAGAATGCACTATAACCCCTTTTCCTACATCCACAGTGAAAAAGACATTTTGAAGCTGGTTACAGCCTTGATTGCCAACACCAAGGGTGAGGGCAAGGCCGGGGATGATTTCTGGGTCAAGGCCGAGACGCTGCTTTATACCGCGCTCATCGGCTACATCCATTATGAAGCCCCGGAGGAGGAACAGAATCTTTCTACGCTGGTGGAGATGGTAAACACCATGGAGGTTCGGGAAGATGACGAGGAATTTCAGAATCAGGTGGATTTGATGTTTGAAGACCTGGCAAAGGAGAAACCGGAACACTTTGCTGTCCGACAGTATAAGAAATACAAGTTGGCGGCAGGTGATATATGCTCTAAGTGACTTCTTAATCATGATTTTGTCATGGTTAGTGAAGCAATCACTTAGAGCATTTTTGTTTCAGGAGGTACAGCCATGAGAAATGAAAAAATTACCCCACTGTACGAGCGCCTGAGCCGGGACGATGAGTTACAGGGCGAGAGCAACTCCATATCCAACCAAAAACAGATGTTAGAGGATTTTGCCCGCCGGAACGGGCTGCCCAACCCTACGCACTTTACCGATGATGGTATCTCAGGCACCCGGTTTGACCGCCCCGGATTTTTGGCGATGATGGAGGAAGTGGAGGCAGGGCGTGTAGAGGCAATCGTCATCAAGGACATGAGCCGGTTAGGGCGTGACTATCTGAAAGTCGGCCAGGTCATGGAGATTTTGCGGCAGCGCGGCGTCCGGTTAATTGCCATCAACGATGGCGTGGACAGTCTGAAAGGCGACGATGATTTTACGCCCTTCCGCAATATCATGAATGAGTTTTACGCCCGCGACACCAGCCGGAAAATCCGCTCTGTGTTTAAGTCAAAAGGCATGAGCGGTAAGCACCTGACAGGCACCGTGATTTACGGCTACTTGTGGGATGAAAATCGGGAACATTGGCTGGTAGATGAGGAAGCCGCCGAAGTGGTACGCCGTATCTTTTCCCTCACGCTGGAGGGATATGGGCCTTATCAGATCGCTTGCAAGTTGTCCGCAGACCGGATTGAAATTCCTGTCGTACACCTTGCCCGATTCAACGAAGGTGTGAACCGTTCAAAGCCGGTCAAAGACCCCTATGGATGGGGATCATCTACCATCGTGAACATTTTGAAAAAACGAGAGTATTTAGGGCATACCATCAATTTCAAGACCCGCAAGCACTTTAAGGACAAGAAAAGCCACTATGTTTCTGAG
>ERZ827512.80-NODE-80-length-149429-cov-11.610381_pt1 | contig 149429 bp, 141 predicted proteins | sample MGYA00519916_ERZ827512 | MGnify/ENA primary metagenome ERZ827512 (study PRJEB31778, sample SAMEA3449335) | human gut metagenome | biome: human gut; feature: human-associated habitat; material: faeces | place: United Kingdom | collected 2010/2012 ...
ACGCGGGACAACTTGATTAAAAGTCAAGTGCTCTACCACCTGAGCTAATAGCCCATATGCACTGTATCCGCAGTGCTCTTATATATTACTATTTTTTTTTACGTTTGTCAACAGATTTTCATATTTTTTTTAAATTTTTTTCACTTTTTTATTTATTAAGCTCTTTTAATAGTTCTTCAACGTCTATTCCATGCACCATACAAGCCTCTTCCAATGTCTCTTCTCTTGATGCTGGACAACCTAAACAATGCATTCCTACACTTAATAGTAATTCTGCCTTCTCAGGGTTTGTATCTAATAATTCTCCTATTTTTGTTGTTTTTTCGATTTGCATTTTTTACCCTCCTTTTCACTCTAATGGTAATATTTTAACACATTTTTTTATAAAAGTATAGACATTCATTCTAAATTATAGTAAAATTCCACTATGGTAGGTGATTTGTATAAAAATTTTAATCAATCTATTTTTTATTTCATTTATTATTAACTTTTTTATTTCATTTTATTCAATATATTCAATTATTAGTTTTATTACTTCTCAAGATATCCAAGGAGTCAAACTAAGTAAAAAAATTAATTCTAAATAGTGGAGGTATTATGCCCAAAAAAAGTATTATGCTATTTTTTCTTTGTTCATTTTGTTTTACCATTTTTAACTTAGTTATATTCTATCCTATTTTTACTTCTAATCATATTACTATCTCATTTGCTATTCATCCATTTAATATTTGCGATAAATATCCAGAATTTTGGCATTTTTTTAAAATATTTTACATACTTGCACTAGTAGTCGCTAATTGTTCTATTTCTTATATTCTTATTAAAAACCTTATTCATTTTCCTGCCCCTAGCCTAGAACAAACGCATCCACAGCTTACTTCTAATTTATGTTTAACTATCGGTTATAGCCAAAACAAAAATCAAGATATTATCCTTCCAGATAAATCTTTATACCAGAACATTCTAATTACTGGTACTATTGGCAGTGGCAAAACTAGTTCTGCAATATATCCATTTTCTGAACAATTAATAAAATATCAAAATAATAATTCTTCTAAAAAACTTGGTATCTTATGTTTAGATGTAAAGGGTAATTTTTATGAGCAAATTAAGTTTTACGCAAAAAAATATAATCGCCTAAAGGATTTAATTATTATTGGACTAAATTCTAACGAAACTTATAATCCATTAGATAAACCAAATCTAAATCCTCTCGTACTTGCAAACAGGCTAAAAACAATTCTAACTTTGCTTTCTCCTAACAATAGTGAATCATTTTGGTTAGATAAGGCAGAGCAAATACTAGCAGAGTCAATAAAACTATGTCGTCTTTATAATAATAACTATGTAAATTTTATAGAAATACACAAATTAATTAATAATAAAACATATTATTTTGACAAGATACGCTACTTAAGAAATTCGTTTTTAGCAAATAAATTTTCCACTAATGAATTATATAACTTAACTTCTGCAATTACCTTTTTTGAGAATGAATTTTTTAAATTAGATGAAAGGACTATCTCTATTTTAAAATCGGAAATCTCTAGAATCACTCTTCCTTTCATATCTGATTATAAAATCTCTAAGATTTTTTCTCCTTCTAAGAAGAAGATTACTTTTAATGGCTTTAGAAATCTTATAAAATCCGGGAAAATTGTAGTTCTCTCTATGAATATTGCAGAATTTACTAGCCTTTCCAAAATTATCGCAACATATTTAAAATTAGATTTTCAAGCAGAAGTTATGGCTGGATTAAAACGTAAAAACGCTAGAACTGTTGCTTTTGTTTGTGATGAATATCAAGAATACATTACCGCTTCCGATGCCAATTTTTTCTCAGAAAGTAGGGAAGCTAAATGTATAAATATTCTTTCTACCCAAAGTTATTCATCTTTACTAAATACTTTAAAAGACGAGTCTGCATTAAAGGTAATACTTCAAAATTTAGTAAATAAACTTTGGTTTAGAACAGATGATATATTTACTATAGAAAATGCTCAAAAACAAATTGGAAAAGAAGACAAAAAGAAAATTTCTAAAACTATTTCAGAAAATGCTCAAGAATCTAATTATAACTATCTTATCCAAAAATTTAAATCTAGAAATTCCAATCTATCAGAAAGCATAAATACTTATTATCAATATGACTATATATATGATTCTCGTTTTTTTACCCAAGAATTAGAAACTTTTTCTTGTTTGGCATTTCTTTCTAATGGAACCACCACAATCCCTCCACAAAAAATAGACATGTATCCTTATTTTAAAGAAAGGTAGTGATTTTATTAAAGGCAAAAAATTATTATTTATATTTATACTCTTGTTATCTTTTAATGTTTTTTTCATTTCAAAAACTTATGCTGCTGATCCTAAAATTGTTAGTAAGCTAAATTCAGCATTCGAATCTATCGAAGAATGGCTATTAAAATTGGCAACTCCTGCAGCTGCTGTAGCTGTTGGTACAGGTGTTTTTATGAAAAAATTTAGTTTTGGTGATGACGAAAGAATGAGACTTGGAAAAAAGTTAATAAAAAACTCTTTATTTTCTTATGGCTTTATATTAGCTCTAGATTTAATATTAGCTGCCATAAAGTCACTTATGGGTTAATACTATGGAAGCCACTAATTTATCTACAACGATAGCCAACACCATAAATGAACTTATACAAAATTTATTTTCTTCTATAGATAATAATATCTATTCATACATAGATGAAATTATTTTCTTAACTCCATCTAGTATCTCTAATAATAATTTTGAAGATTTATTTACTACTTCTTCTAATAGTATATTAGTTATCGCTAATGCTCTAATTTTAGCTTATCTGCTATATTACTGTGTAAAGCTATTTTTAGCTTACTATTCTGGTACACAAGTACAAAGACCTTATCAGTTTATTTTTAAATTAATCTTATGTGCAATCATCATGAATAGTTCATATTTTATTTGCGAGCAATTAATTAACATTACAGATTTAATTACGCAGGCATTGCAAGAAATTGGTAGTAATTTTACTTCTAAAACAATTTCATTTAAAACATTAATAACCGAGTTAAATTCTGTAATCTCTATATCTGGAACTTCTTTAGATATCTTTTCTTTAACTGGTATAATAAAATCTTTTTGTAGTATCGGACTTATCTCTTTAATGTTTTCATATGCTATACGACTTATTATGGTAAAAGTATTTATTATCTTAGCCCCATTTGCAATTCTTAGTTGTTCTATCAATTCATTTAGCTGGTTCTTTAGAAGTTGGTTTAGATCATTTTTTTCACTTCTATTTATGCAGTTTTTTATAACTATTATACTAATAGTTACATTATCTTTAGACTTTTCATCTAATCTTATCTCGAAATTTTTATATGTTGGTTCAATTTATGCACTCACAAAATCAAATACATATATTCGTAATTTAATAGGTGGTATTTCTACCGAAATTAATACAAATCTATCTACCTTAAAATCATTTCTTAGAGCGAGGTGATATTTATCTTTATAATTCCTCAAAATTTTAATTTTAAAAACAAATTTCTAGGTTTTATAGATTATTCTACTTTAATTTTTCTTATCATATGTTATCTAATATCTTATTTAATCATTAACTTTATATTTGCTAAACTTTATACTAAAATTATAATATTCATATTACTTAATGTTCCTCTTACTTTACTCTCTATAATTGGTTTTTATCATGAAAATATTGTATATGTTTTATACTATATTATTAAATTTTTTAAGAGCAAACATATATATTTCTATAAAAAAAATTTTTTTGACATGTAATCACATATATTTTCTTAGATTTGTAATTTTTTGTCGATTCTTGTTATTGTAAAAAAAATTTTATAATGCTATAATGTTGTAATTGTAGGAGGGGAACCATGAAATTAGAACAAAGTGACAAAAACTTTTTATTTTCTGAAACAAAATTACCAGATGTATTCTTTACAGAATACATGTCCCAAGCAAATGGTGATTACATAAAAGTATATTTATACATCGTTTTTCTTTCAAAATATAACAAAGAAGTTAAAATTAACGATGTTTCAAAAACATTAAATATTCCTTTTAAAACAATCCAAGAAGCCATAGCATACTGGGAAGAGCAAGAAGTTCTAATAAAGAAAAATAATGGATATATTGTAGTTGATTTACAAGAAAAAGAATTGAATAAATTATATTCTCCTAGATTAACTTCAACTCCAGAAAATGCCCTTTCTAATGCCAAAAATCAATATCGAGCTAAAGCTATCGAAGATATTAATAATACCTGTTTCCAAGGTATGATGTCACCTTCATGGTATAACGATATCGATTTATGGTTTAACAAATATGGTTTTGACGAACCAGTTATGATTGCATTATTTAGATATTGTTTGGAACGTTCTGCACTACATAGAAATTATATTCAAGCTGTTGCAGAAGGATGGTATAAAAACAATATTAAAACATATACAGATTTAGAAAATTACTACGCAAAACAAGAAAAATTATCATTAATAAAGAAGCAAATTTCTAAAAAACTTGGTCTATCTCGTCCATTAACACAATATGAAAGTGCTTATATCGAGAAATGGGTAGTAGATTATTCATACACTATGGATATAATTGAAATTGCTTTAAAGAAAACAACATCTAAATCTAACTTTAATTTTGATTATTTAGATAAATTAATTTCTAATTGGCATGAGCATAATTTACTTACTACAACTGATGTTAATAATTATCTTGCACAAATGAAAATTCAAAATCAAAACAAAAAGACTTTGGAAAAACAAACAAATTACAAGAGTTTCGAGCAAAGAACATATAATGATTTAGATTCATTATATGCAAATAATTAAGGAGTTAGTTTATGTCTGATAGTATATTAAAAGATTTATTAAAAGAATATGAAATTAAACGATTACATGCTGAGCAACTTGCTGATGAAAAAAGAGACCAACTGTTTAAGAAATATCCAGAATTAGAGGAAATAAATTCTGAAATTGCTAAATGTGGGCTTAATCTTTCTAGAGAAAAATTGCAGGCACATGATAATTCAAAAATTGATGTATTAAAACAAGAATTAGAATTATTAAAAGAAAAAAAACATAATTTTTTAAAAAATATCAAGATGAGCGAAGATGATTTATTACCAAAATATGAATGTTCTATTTGTAATGATACTGGCTATATAGCTGAAAATAATAGTTTTACTATGTGTTCTTGTTTAAAACAAAAATTAATAAATATTTCTTATAATAAATCTAATATAAATAAACTAGATTTCGAAAACTTTAGTAATTTTGATATTAATATGTATTCTGGTGAAATAAATGAAGAAAAATATCATTCTTCTGTTTCTCCTAGACAAAACATATTAATAATAAAAAAGATTGTAGATAATTTCTTAGCAGACTTTGATAATCCTAAGGGAAAAAATTTATTATTTACAGGTAGTCCTGGACTTGGTAAAACATTTCTCTCTAATTGCATAGCTAAAGAATTAATCGATAACGGAAAAATCGTTTTATACCAAACTGCACCAATAATGCTTGACAATATAATTGATTGCAAATTTGGAAAGAATAATATTTCTAAAGATTTCTTAGATAATATATTTAATTCTGATCTTTTAATTATAGATGACTTAGGAACAGAGTCAATTAATAATATAAAGTTTACAGAATTATTTAATGTTATTAATACTCGTATTTTGAGCAATAAAAAAACTATTATCTCAACAAATCTTTCTATTCAAAATTTATTTTCTATCTATGATGAAAGAATTGTTTCAAGAATAGTTGGTTATTATAATATTTGTAAGTTTTTTGGTGATGATATTAGGTTTAAAATTAGAAATATATAATATTTTGTTTCTCGGGATTTAGGAACGTTCCTTAAATCCCGATTTTAATACTATTATGACAGTTTCTGATTATAATATAAAATCTTTGATTCATTTTTATGTTTCATAATTTAATAAAATCATGAGGAAAGCCACTCGAGCGTAGGAACTCAAGTGGCTTAATAATTTTAAAGGTCTACATGAACTCGTCCACATGTTGCTTTATATATCTAATATCTCTTTCCACTGTAGATAAGCTACATCCTAACTCTTCTGCAATCATCTCTTTGCTCATATCCTCAATAAAATAGGCATAGAAAATTTCCTCCCGCCTATAGCGAAGATTACTCTCGTTACTAATGCGTATACCTTTTTTCATATTCGCTTCTCCTTTACTATTTTTATGTTACCTTTTATTTTATAATATTTTTTTCGTTTTTACAATACTAACTCAAAAATACCGTAGCAAAAAGCTACGGTATTTTTTATCCAATTTAATTAGTTTTGAGTATATGGTAAAACAGCAATATGTCTTGCTCTTTTTACAGCTAAAGTAATATCTCTTTGATGTTTTGCACAAGCTCCTGTTGCTCTTCTTGGTAAGATTTTACCTTTATCATTTATAAATTTTCTTAATTGTTCTGCATTTTTATAATCTAATTCTAAATCTTTATCTGCACATAAAGGACATACTTTTTTTCTCATTTTTCTAAATCTTGGATTGAAATCGTCATCATTTCTATTGTTTCTTCTATTTTGTTTTTTGTCTGCCATTTATTTCTCCCCCTTTCTGATTAAAATGGTAAATCATCATTAGAAGTAGTCTCGAAGTCTGAATCTCCGCCTGTTGGCATAGCACCAAATGCGTTATCAAAACTTCCTGAAGCATCTGCATCTCTTCTTCCTTCTGCAAAATAGGCTTCTTCTGCAACAACTTCTGTAACATAATGTTTTTGACCTTGGTCATCATCCCAAGTTCTTGTTTGAATTCTTCCTATGATAGCAACTTGTTGACCTTTTTTAAAATATTTACTACAAAATTCTCCTAATTTGCTCCATGCTACTATATTAATAAAGTCTGCTTGTCTTTCTTCTCCTTGACGAACGAATCTTCTATTAACAGCTAATGAGAAAGAAGCAACTAGTGTATTATTTGTTTGTGTATATCTTACTTCTGGGTCTCTTGTTAATCTACCTAATAATTCTACTTTATTCATATTTTATCCCTTACCTTTCTTTTAAAGGCCCCCGTATTATTATTTTTCTTTTCTTACTACGATAAATTTCATGATGTTGTCTTCTATTCTGTAGTTTCTTTCTAATTCATCTATTGAATCTGGTTTAGCTTCGAAGTTAATTACTACGTAATATCCTTCTTCTTTCTTTTTAATAGGATAAGCTAATTTTTGTGTACCACGTTCATCAACAGATTCTACTTTACCATTATTATTAATCAAATCTGTGAACTTTGTTACTAAATCTTTTATAGCTTGTTCTTCAATAGATGGATTAATAATGATAACACTCTCGTATTTATTCATTATATTCACCTCCTCATGGTTTAATAACCCATCAACTAAATGGGTAAGGAGAAAAGATCTCTCTTTTCAGCACAGGTATTTTATCATATTTTTTCTTGTTTTGCAACTGATTACTTGAAAAAATTGGCATTTTATAGTAAAATAAATAGGGATTTGGAGAGAATCCTAGAGGGATTTTAGGGACGTTCCTTAAATCCCTATTTTTATATATACTTATTTTTATTTATTATATATAAATGTGCTTTGCCCATTTATGTTATTTTATAGATAGGAGATTTATTATGTGGGATGCAATTTTAGATAGTTTAATAGATACAGTAAAGTTAATTCCGTTTTTACTAATAACATATATAATAATGGAATTTATAGAACACAAAACTAGTCATAAGACTAAAGATGCGATTAAAAAATCCGGACATTTTGGTCCATTAATTGGTGGTATCTTAGGTGTTGTACCACAATGTGGCTTTTCTGCAGCAGCTTCTAGCTTATATTCAGCTAGAATTATTACTTTAGGTACATTAATCGCAGTATTTTTATCTACTTCTGATGAAATGTTACCAATATTAATTTCCGAAGCGGTAGATGTACGAATTATTCTTTCTATACTAGGAATTAAACTTGTTATAGCAGTTGTCGTCGGTTTTATTATTGATTTATTCTTTAGAAAGAGATTTGAAACTTCAGAAGATGAACCAGAAATAAAGGATTTATGCGAGCATGAGCATTGTCATTGTGAACATGGAATATTTAAGTCTGCATTAAAACATACTATAAATATTACTTTATACATTTTTATAATATCTTTAGTTTTAAATATAATTATATATTTTATTGGTGAAGATAATTTAGCACATATTTTAAATTCTACGCCTGTAATTGGACCTATTATAGCTGCATTAGTTGGATTAATTCCTAATTGTGCATCATCTGTAATTATTACACAACTATATCTTTCTAATGTACTTAATTTTGCTACAATGATTGCAGGACTTCTTGTTAATACCGGTGTTGGATTATTAATTTTATTTAGAACTAATAAAGATTTAAAAGAAAATATTAAGATAACAGTATTGTTATTCGCAATTGGTGTTATTTTCGGAATTATATTTGATTTAATTGGATTTAATATATAATTACATCAAAAAAAGAGATTACTACATGATTTGTAATGAATCTAATCGTTAACCATTGGTATCTAATGATTTTGGTTCACTTCACACATAGTAATCTCTTTTTTGTTATATAATTTCTATATTCCTAGTATCTCTTTTGCTTTTTTTACATCATCATTTGTTGGCACTTTTACATTTTCAAATTCATATGGCACATTTAATTCTTCCCATTTAAATTTTCCTAAATTATGATATGGTAAAATTTCTACTTTAGTAACAGTTTTTAATGAAGCTATAAACTCTTTTAATTTTATTAAATCTTCTTCTTTATCTGTATAACCTGGAATTAAAACTTGTCTTATCCACATTTCTTTCCCATGTTCACTTAAGTACTTGGCAAATTCTAATTCATATTTATTAGATACTCCCACTAAATCTTTACAGATATCATCATTTATACATTTAATATCTAATAAGAATAAATCAGTAAGCTCAATTACTTCTTTAATTTTATCTGTAATAGGCAGATTGCCAGAAGTATCAACTGCTACTTTTATATTTCTTTTCTTCATTTCTTTAAATAAAGTAATTAACGCATCTGGTTGAAGAAGTGGCTCCCCACCACTTACTGTTATTCCACCATCTGCTTGCATATACGCTGTATATCTTTCAATTTTTTTGACCACGTCAGCTATATCGTAGATAGTGCCAGAATTTACATCCCATGTATCACGATTTTGGCAATATTTACATCTTAAATTACATCCTTGTGTAAATATTACAAATCTTATTCCTGGTCCATCAACTGCTCCTAATGTCTCAAAAGAATGTATTCTCATTTGACTTTTTACGTCCATAATAATCCTCCAAATTATTTTTTGCATAAATATAGGGATTTTAGGAACGTCCCCAAATCCCTATATCCCGATTTTAATTATATCCTTTCATGAATAGTTCTGTTTATAACATCTAATTGTTGTTCTCTTGTAAGTTTTATAAAGTTAACTGCATATCCAGAAACACGAACTGTTAATTGTGGATATTTTTCTGGATGTTCCATTGCATCTTCTAATAAAGCTCTATCAAAAACATTTACATTTATATGATGTCCTGTTTTTATAAAATATCCTTGTAACATACTTACCATATTTGTAATTTGTGTTTCTCTATCTTTTCCTAATGTTCCTGGTGTAATTGCAAATGTATATGAAATACCATCTTCTGAATATTCATATGGTAATTTTGCAATAGTGTTCATAGAAGCTAATGCTCCATTTGTATCTCTTCCATGTAATGGATTTGCTCCTGGTCCAAATGGCTCTCCAGCTCTTCTTCCATCTGGTGTATTTCCTGTTGCTTTACCATAAACAACATTTGATGTAATTGTTAATATAGATAATGTATGTTTAGAATGTCTATATGTGATATGTTTTTGTAGTTTTCTTTCAAATGTTTTTACTAATTCTACTGCTATATTATCTACTCTGTCGTCATCATTTCCGTATTTTGGGAAATCTCCTTCAACCTCATAGTCTACTGCTAAGCCAGTTTCGTCTCTTATTACTTTTACTTTAGCATATTTTATAGCAGAAAGAGAATCTGCAACAACTGATAATCCAGCGATTCCACATGCCATTGTTCTTAAGATATCTTCTTCTCTATCATGTAACGCCATTTCTAAAGCTTCATAAGAATATTTATCATGCATATAATGAATAGCATTTAATGCTTTAATATATATTTTTGCAACATAATCCATCATTTGGTCAAATTTTTCCATAACTTCATCATAATCTAAATATTCTGATGTTATTGGTGCAAATTTAGGTGTTACTTGTTTTCCAGATTTTTCATCTCTTCCACCATTTATTGCATATAATAAAGTTTTTGCTAAGTTTGCTCTTGCTCCGAAAAATTGCATTTGTTTTCCTATCTTCATTGCAGAAACACAACAAGCTATACCATAATCATCTCCAAGTGTAATTCTCATTAAGTCGTCATTTTCATATTGAATAGAAGATGTATCAATTGAAATTTTTGCACAATATCTCTTAAATGGTTCTGGTAAGTTCTTTGACCATAATACTGTTAAGTTTGGCTCTGGTGCTGCTCCTAAGTTTTCTAATGTGTGTAATACTCTATAAGAATTCTTTGTAACTAATGTTCTACCATCAATTCCCATTCCTCCGATACTTTCTGTTACCCAAACTGGGTCTCCACTGAATAATTCGTTGTATTCAGGTGCTCTTAAGAATCTAACTAATCTTAATTTTATAATAAATTGGTCCATTAAAGATTGTGCTTCTTCTTCTGTTATAACTCCATTATCTAAATCTCTTTGGATATATATATCTAAGAATGTTGAAGTTCTTCCTAAGCTCATTGCTGCACCGTTTTGATCTTTAATTGCTGCTAAATATGCAAAATATAACCATTGTATTGCTTCTTTAGCATTTGATGCTGGTTCTGATATATCAAAACCATATGAACTTGCCATTTCTTTTAATTGTTTTAATGCAACGATTTGATCAGCAACTTCTTCTCTTTGTCTTATAATTTCTTCTGTAAATTCATCTGTATTTAAAGATGTATCCATCAATAATTGCTTATCTGCTATTAATGCATCCACACCATATAAAGCAACTCTTCTATAGTCTCCTATAATTCTTCCTCTTCCGTAACCATCAGGAAGTCCTGTTAGTAAGTGTGAACTTCTTGCTGCTCTAATATCTTTTGTATATACTTGGAATACTCCATCATTGTGTGTTTTTCTTAAGTTGTGATAAATATATTCAACCTCATCATCAACTTTATATCCATAACTTTCTGCTGATTTTTCTACAATTCTAATACCACCATTTGGCATTATAGCTCTTTTTAATGGTGCATCTGTTTGAAGTCCTACGATTTCTTCTAAGTCTTTATCTATATAACCTGGTGCATATGCATTTATTCTAGAAGGTGTTTTACAATCTGCATCTAAAACTCCTTTTTCTCTTTCTTCTTTATATAAATCTAATACCTTGTCCCATAATTTTTTTGACTTGTCTGAAACTCCTTTTAAAAAGTTTTCATCTCCTTCATATGGAGTATAGTTAGCTTGAATAAAGCCTCTTACGTCTATTTCTTTAGTCCATTCTCCATCTTCTTTAAAACCTTCCCATTGTTTGAATTTCATAACATACCTCCTGATATATTTTTGCCTATTTTTAGGCTCCTATACCATCATAACATAAGTGATAATAGTTATCAATAAATTTCATTAAAATTTCAGAATAATTTATCGTAATTTTGTAAAAAATATTATCAATTTATTAGTTAATATTTACTTTATAGTTTCTTCTAGCGAATTTATTTAAATGCTATATTGAGTTTACAAAATGATTAGGAGGAGCACTATGGCTTTAGATTATTCTATAATTGGTGAAAGATTAAAAAGAGCAAGACTTGCCAAAAATATGACTCAAGAAAATTTAGCAGAACAACTAGATGTTTCTGTTGCTTTCTTAAGTAGAGTTGAACGTGGTCATTCTCACTTAAATTTAAATAGATTAACTCAAGTTTGTGAATTATTAGACGTTTCAGAAGGTTATATTTTGTCTGGAAGCTCAGAAAATTCAGAATCATACTTAGAAGAAGATTTCAAAAAACTTTTAGCAAAATGTTCTCCTGAAAAACAAAGACTTATTTATAATATCGCCAAAACAATAGCCGAAGATGAGAATTAATTATAATAATTCTATCATCTCCGGCATATTTTTTCCTTGTGTTTTTGGAATTTCTATAATCTTAAATTTAGATATCTTCTCTCCAAATTTTATTTCGACTATATCCCCTATTTTTACTTCATAACTTGGTTTTACTTGTTTTTCATTTACAAATATTCTTCCTTTATCAGCCATTTCATTTGCTATTGTTCTTCTTTTTATAACTCTTGCTACTTTTAAAAATTTATCTATTCTCATAAAAAACTCCTTATTTATCTCCTTCTATAACATCCACAGAATGTTCCAGAATTATTTTGATTATTATTGTTATTATTATTTGAATCTAGTACTCTTACTCTTCCATTTACAGTTAATACTTGATTATTATCTTCATTATTGTTTCCATTATTGCAATTATCATCACAATTATTACGGCAAACATTACTACAATTTCTTATATTGCGAATAAACCTACAAATAAATTTACTAATCCATGCTGCTAAGAAAGATAATATTGTATATATTACCGTTAAAATAAAAAATATTGTACTAGAAAATATAACGGCAATTAATAATAATATGGAAAATATTATTGCTGCAACAAGTATTGGACAATCTAAAAGTTTTTCTAATGCTATTGATATTACTATTACAGCAAGTGGTATTGCAAAAAATATTAATAAAACATTCATAATATATTTCAATCCTTTCATACTTCCTCTAGAAGCCATGTATAGAGAATTTTTCTTTTCCCTTTTCCTTTATATATATTATGAATGTTTATTTATTTTGTTACTAATTATAGTTAACTTCTACTAAATATAATCCATAAGGTGGTAACGTTTTACCCGCTTTTTGTCTATCTTTTGATTCAATTATTCCCGTTATTTCTTCAGGTTTTATTTTTCCCAAGCCAACCTCTACTAATGTTCCAGCTATTATTCTTACCATGTTGTACAAAAATCCATTACCAGTTAGTTCTATAGCAATTCTCTCATTATCCTTAATAACCTTTGCTGAATAAATTGTTCTTACACTACTTTTACTGCTTGTTCCACTTGCTTTAAAACCTGCAAAATCATGCTCTCCAACAAAATAATTTGCTGCTTCTTGCATCTTATTTACATCTAATGGCATCTTTATATTATATTCTAAATTTCTATAAATTGCACTTCCTGTTTCGGAATTATTAATTATATATCTATATGTCTTTTGTTTGCAATTATATCTACTATGAAATCTATCCGGAACTTCTTCTGCTTTTTTTATAACAATAGATTTTTTCAATCTAGAATTTATAGCTATTGCAAATTTTTCTATCGGAATAGTAGAATTAGTTTTAAAATTTGCAACCTGTCCTAGAGCATGTACTCCTGCATCTGTTCTTCCAGAACCTATAAGTTCTATATCTTCTTTTGTTATATCGGAAATAACCTTTTCTATAGTACCTTGTATATTTAATTTATTGGGTTGCTTTTGCCAACCATTAAATTCTTTTCCATCATATTCTATAGTTAATTTGATATTTCTCATATTTCCATACGTCCTTCTAAAGCTTGTAACAAAGTAATTTCATCTGTGTATTCTAGGTCTCCACCTATTGGAATTCCTCTTGCAATTCTTGTTACTTTAATTCCTAACGGTTTTATTAACTTAGACAAATACATAGCTGTTGCTTCCCCTTCTACTCTTGGGTTTGTTGCTAAAATTACTTCTTTTACTTCTCCAGTTTGTAATCTTGTTAAAAGCTCTTTTATTTTTATATCATCAGGCCCTACACCATTCATTGGTGAAATCGAACCATGTAAAACATGGTAAACTCCTTTGTACTCATGTGTTTTTTCCATAGCAATAATGTCTTTAACATCTTCTACAACACAAATAGTTGATTTATCTCTTTTTGGATTTGCACAAATAAAACATGGGTCAGTATCGGAAATATTAAAACATACAGAGCAATACTTTAAATTTTTTCTTGCTTCTTGTATAGATTTTACAAATTCCTCTGCAACTTCATCACTGCAATTTAGCATATAAAAAGCAAGTCTTGTCGCTGTTTTATTTCCTATACTAGGTAATCTTTCAAAATTTTCTATTAATTTTTCTATTGATGGTGAATATATAGACATTTTTACTCCTTACATTATTCCTGGTATATTAAATTTTCCCATTTGTTGTTCTGTTGCACTATCCACTTTACTTAACGCATCATTTACACATGTTATAATTAAATCTTGTAACATTTCTACATCATCTGGATCAACTATATCTTTATTTAATTTTATTTCCTTAATAACTTTCTTTCCACTTACTTTTACAGTTATGGCTCCCCCACCAGCTGTACTTTCAAATTCTTTAGCTGCTATTTCTGTTTGTGTTTTCTCCAAATCTGCTTGCATTTTTTTTGCTTCTTTCATTAAATTGTTTAGGTTCATTCCTCCGAATCCACCCATTCCTCCTGGAAATCCTCCACGTCTTGACATAATTATACCTCCTAATTTTATTCTATTATATCTATTGGAATATCTAAACCTTCTACCAAACTTTCGAATTCTGATTTTGTTGGTTTAGCCTCCACATGATTATCTATTAATTTTACTTTCATCTCTTTTCCGAAAGCCATTGATACTTCTTTAGTTATGGCTTGCATATTCTCTGGCTTCTCTAAAATTCCTTTTGCTAGTGGCTTTAGTCCATTATTAAAATTAATTCCTACTGTCATATCATTTATTTCTGAAATGTTGGTATTTAATAAATTCGTATATAGCCCCATTTTTCCTTCGGTTTTAAATTTTCCAACAATGTCTTTCCAAAATGCATTATTTTTTAATTCTTCTGGAGTTAATGGTTTTCTTTCTACCTTTTTAACTACGGTAGGTTCTTTTCTTACTTCTGTATTGCTTCCATTAACAATTCTATTCTTTCCAGCTTGACTTAAAAAACTTTCTATTTTAAATAATCTTCTTTGTAATTCTTGTAAATCATTATTATTTATATTTTGACTATTTGGAATATCTGCAGAAATCTGCATTACATTTCCTTTATTTAAATCACATAGTTTTATAAATCCTGCTTCTAACATTATTGTCTTTTGAGAAGACCATTTCATATCATTTTCTAAATCTGATAATTGATAAATAAGATGAACTAATTCTTCTTTGTTAGATTTATCTGCAAGTTCTTTTAGTTTTTGTTTTTCTGCTTCACTATATATACCTATTTCGCCTGTTACTTTATATAATAAAACATCTTTTACATATTTTATTACTTCCCATAAAAAGTTATTTTGATCTTTTCCTTCATTAATTACAGTTTTTAATGTTTTTAGGCAATCATCAATATTTTTTTCCAAAACACTGGTTACAATTTCTTCTATATAGCTTAACTTAGGTATTCCTACTAATTCTTTTACTTTATCTTCGCTTATCTCATTATCTCCATCTTGCAGACATCTTTCCAAAATACTTAATGCATCTCTCATTGCTCCTTCTGACAAAGAAGCTACAATTTTTAATGCATTTTCATCTGCATCTATTTTGCTAGATTCACATACAATTTTCAATCTTTTTACAATGTTTTCTAATGAGATTTTTTTGAAATCAAATCTTTGACATCTTGATAAAATAGTTGCTGGTAGTTTTTGAGGCTCTGTTGTTGCTAATATAAATTTAACATGTGCTGGTGGTTCTTCTAATGTTTTTAATAACGCATTAAAAGCCCCCGTAGATAACATGTGAACCTCATCTATTATATATACTCTATATTTTGCAAGAGTTGGTAAGAAATTAACCTCGTCTCTTATAAGTCTTATATCCTCTACACTATTATTTGATGCTGCATCCATTTCTACAATATCTGTTAAAGAACCTGAAAGTGCAGCCTTACATATTTCACATTCATTACATGGTTCTCCATTTTTTGGATTTAAACAATTTACTGCCCTTGCTAATATTTTAGCAGCTGAAGTTTTTCCTGTTCCTCTACATCCATTAAATAAATACGCATGCCCAACTCGTCCAGCTATTAATTGATTTTTTAATGTTTTAGTAATATGCTCTTGCCCCACAATTTCGTCAAAAGTTAAAGGTCTAAATTTTCTGTATAATGCTGTATATGCCATTTTACCACTTCCCTTTAATTTAAGTTTAGCCTCTCTATGGAAAGCAATTACCCACATAAATACACTACTTATTGCTGCTTCCTTCCGGACCTGACAAGGTTCATAGCTTTTTATTGGGATTGCCCTCCATACAAAGGCTAAACATTGTAACTTTATTTTATATCCGTTGTTATTATATATGCTTTCTTTTATTTTAGCAAGACATTTTACATTCTTTTAAAAATTACATCACTAAAATCGGTCTTTTCTAGTTGTGTTTTTCCCTGTGTTTGAACATCTCCAGTTGGTAAATCAATTGTTATAGTTCCTTTATATTTAATATTTCTACTAGTTTCTATTATTATGTCAAAGCTTAATTTATAATTTAAATCTTCTGAATTTGCATTACCTTTTGCAAGTAAAGTTCCATCATGTACTATTTCTTCATCATTACTTCTTACTTCACATACATTTTGATTAACTGAACGTAATAAAATTATGCTTCCTTGATTTGAAATTTTTAATTCATCTAAGTTTGTTTCTTTTTCGCCTTTATATGTTAATGAATTTCCCACTAAATGTGCTTCATCTTCGACAACTTTACCTTCAGAATCAGCTCTATATAGCTTTATATTCTCTGCTCCGCTATTCTTTTCTATAACAAAGTTTTCAAATGTTATATTTTTAATATTTGTATTTTTTGTATATTCATCATTTTTTTGTATTTCTAAATATATGTCGTTATATTGATTAACACTAAAATTCCATTTTGTATCTGCTGCTGCTTCTATTTCGTTACTTTCCGCAGTACTTACCACAATCATTTTTGAAAGTTCAAATGGTAAATTAGTTTCACCTTCAACTTGATATCTTAACATTATTATTCCTGCTATTATTAAAATTAAAACTATAATTCCAAGTATAACACATATGTGAACAATTTTTTTACCTTTTAATTCACTAATTTTCATTAGTTACACCTCTATCTTTCTTCTTTTTTTCTCTCAATTCTTTAAAAAATCTCTGTAGTATTTCTTTACTCTCTTCTTCTAATATATTTTTTTCATATTCTGGTATATGATTAAATTTATATTTTGTTAAATCTATAACAGAGCCACATGCTCCGGATTTTAAGTCAGATACACCATAATAAATTTTTCGTATTCTAGAATTAATTATTGCTCCCATACACATTGGACATGGTTCCATTGTAACATATATATCACACTCTTCTAATCTCCAAGCATCTAGCTTTTTACTTGCCTTTTCGATAGCAATAATTTCTGCATGTTTTAGGGTATTCTTTTTTGTTTCTTTTAAATTATGTCCCCTAGAAATTATTTTTCCATCTTTAACAATTAAAGCGCCAATAGGAACTTCTCCTTTACTATATGCTTTTTCAGCTTCCTTTAATGCTTGTTTCATAAAAAAAATTTTTTCTTCCATTTTTTCTCCTAATCGGGATTTAGGGACGTTCCTTGTTTCCCTATATTTTGGTGCACTTAGCTGGATTCGAACCAGCGGCCTCTCCCTTAGGAGGGGAGCGCTCTATCCACCTGAGCTATAAGTGCATTTTTTTAATACTTTTGCATTATATCAATTTTACTTCTTTTTTTCAAGGCTAACTTATCATGAAATCGAAAACTATTGAATTTTATCTATTTTTTCGGTATAATATCAAGAGTTAAGAAAGGATTTTATTATGCAAAAAATATTAGGTTCAATGAGAAAAGCAATCGAAGAATTTCATATGATAGATGAGGGTGATAAAATAGCTGTAGCTTTGTCTGGTGGCAAAGATTCTATAACTTTATTAATGGCCCTAAAAAACTTGCAAAGATTTTATCCCAAGAAATTTGACTTAATGGCAATATCTATCAATCCAGGATTTGAATTTTTTGACGTTAACATATTATATGACCTTTGTCAAAAAATTGACGTTGAATTATATGTTGTAGACAGCTATATAAAGGAAATAGTTTTTGACATTAGAAAAGAAAAAAATCCTTGTTCTCTTTGCGCTAATCTGCGCCGCGGAATTTTAAATACAACAGCAATTGAACATGGATGTAATAAAATCGCTTTGGGCCATAATGAAGATGATGTTTTAGAAACATTTCTTATGAATATTTTGTATACTGGCAGCATTTCTACCTTTGCACCTGTTTCATATATGGATAGGTCAAAAATGACTTTAATTAGGCCTTTAATATATATTAGCGAAAAGCAGACAAGAAGTTTTATAAAAAATAACAATATCACTATTATGCCAAAAGCTTGTCCAATGGATGGTAAATCTAAACGTGAAGATATAAAGAAATTGTTATATGATCTAAATAAACAAATACCTCATGTAAGAGCTAATATATATGGTGCCATAAAACGAAGTAAAATTAAAGGTTGGAATATTTAATTTAATTATAGTTTAATTTAAGTGTTACTTTTTATTATTTAGTTCATTAAATTATTCTTAAAGTGCTGTTATACTTAATATAAATTTTTTAGGAGGATAGCACATGGATTTAAAAGAAGCAAATAAAATTATTGGTAATACGTATAAACAAATTAGAAAAAGTAAAAAATTTACACAAGAAGAAGTAGCTGAAAAAAGTGATTTAACACCTGAATATTTATCAAAATTTGAAAACGGTAAATATAATGCTAGCATATATAATATTATCTTACTTTGTAAAGCAATCGATACTAATCCAACACAATTATTTAACCAATTTTTTGATAACAATTCAGCAGCTATTATTACCACTATAACCGACGAATTAAAAGATATGGATATTTCAGATCAAAAATTAATTTTAACTTTAATTAAACGTATAAAAAATAAAGCCAATATTTAATATTGACTTTATTTTTTTGTTATATATTACTCTTTTATTAATTCTTTTAGATCATCTTTTAATATTTTTACTTTATTTTCTGCATCTGCCATATTGTTTCCTTTTACCCCTACATAAAATTTTATTTTTGGTTCTGTTCCTGAAGGTCTTACACATACCCAAGAATCATTTTCTAAGTCAAAATAAAGTACATTTGATACTGGTAATCCTGTTTTTACTTCTTCTTTTGTTTGCATATTTATTATTTTCTCTGTTTTATAATCTCTGAACTTTTCTACTTTATATTCTCCTATTTTTGAAGGAACATTATTTCTTAGATTATCCATCATTTCTTTTATTTTTCTTGCACCACTAGCGCCTTCTAATGTTAAAGATAACAAGTCTTCTTTATAATATCCATATTTTTCATAGATATTAACCATTTGATCCCATAATGTTAATCCCTTTTCTTTGTAATATGCTGCAGCTTCGCAAAGTGCCATAACTGCTGCTATACCATCCTTGTCTCTTGCGTGTGTTCCTATTAAACAGCCATAACTTTCTTCGAATCCAAATAAATATGTATTTGAATTTGTCTGCTCAAATATTTTTATTTGCTCTCCTATATATTTAAATCCTGTTAAAACTTCTTTCAATTCTATATTATAGTTTTTAGCAATACTGTCTGCTAAATTTGATGAAACAATTGTCTTTATTAATACACCATTTGCAGGTATTAAATTTCTCTCTTGTTTTTGTGATAATTCATACTCTGCAATTAATAAGCCAGACATATTTCCAGTAAATGATTTATATTCACCTGTTTTTGAGTCTTTAGCATATACCCCTAATCTATCTGCATCTGGATCTGTTGCAAGTACTATATCAGCATCTTTTTCTTTTGCTAATTCTAAAGCTAAATTAAAAGCTTTTGGATCTTCTGGGTTTGGATAATCAACTGTAGGGAAATCCCCATCTGGAAGTTCTTGTTCTTTTACTATATATACATTTTCGAAACCTAGTCTCTTCAATATTGTTCTAACTGGTATATTCCCGGTTCCATGTAATGGAGTATATACTATTTTTAAATCTTTTTGTTTCTTAATAATATCAGGATTTAAAACAAGTTTTTGTAATGTATCCATATATTTCTCATCTATTTCTTTTCCGATTAAGTTATATAGTTTTTTATTTTCTGCTTCTTCTTGTGAAATCTTTTTTATTTCTCCATAGTCTGTAATATTATTTACTTCTGTAATTATGTCTTTATCAACCGGTGGAACTATTTGTGCACCATCTTCCCAATAAACTTTATATCCGTTATATTTTGGTGGATTATGGCTTGCTGTTATCATTATTCCCGCAATACATTTCAATTCTCTTACTGCAAAAGATAATTCTGGTACAGGTCTTAATGAATCAAATAAATATGTTTTTATGCCATTAGCATTTAATATTAACGCTGCTTCTTTACTAAATTCTGGTGACATATGTCTAGAATCAAAAGCAATTGCAACTCCTCTATCTTCTCCATGTTGTTTTTTTATATAATTTGCTAACCCTTGTGTTGCTTTACCTACTGTATATATATTCATTCTATTAGTTCCAGCTCCAATTACACCTCTTAATCCAGCTGTTCCAAATTCTAATTCCTTATAGAATCTATCTTCAATTTCTTTATTATCATTTTTAATATTTATTAGTTCTTTTTTAGTCTCCTCATCAAAAACATCACTTGTACACCATTTTTTATATTCATTTAAATATTCCATTTTTCCTCCTTTAAATGCAAAAATGGGCCATTAAGCCCATTTTTCATTTTGTTTATCTTTAATTTTTCTTATGAAAATTTATATATAATTCTCTTGCTGTTTCTGGGCTATCTACACCTTCTGCATTTTTTACAGGTGCAAATTCTTCTTCTCTTTTTACTCTCATTACTGCCATACTTTCCATACTTTGAAATGCGTCAAATATAAATGTTTCAAACTTATACGCATTTGGCTTATCTGCTACAACTAATTCTCCTTTTGAATTTATGTAGTTAGCTTTTTTAAATGCTTCGTGATATGGTAATTTGTTAGCTGCAATTTCATTTATTCTTCTGATATTAAATAAATTACAATTAATATGAGATTCTCCAAAAACTAATTCTCCGTTTGCATCTCTCTTATTGCTCATTTCTTCTGAAATTTCTGTATACTCTACTACACTTGGCTTTGAGTTTCTTTTACAAAATACGCCAACCCTTTCTTCTGGTCTAGCTTTAACAACTGATTTTCCTGCTGCCATACATTTTTTCGTTGCAGCAACAGCAACAAATATTGGATCTACCATATTTACTAAAGGATTATCTACTGGTCCTATAAATACCCATTCTATATTCCTTTTGTTCATATCTTCCAATGCACCACTTTTTAACATTGACTCAAATACTCCACCATGTCCATCAGCTGCTAATTTTAGAAATCCTTCTTCGTTTACTAATATTTTTCCTTCTTTATCCATCATTGGTAATTCACCTTGAATGAAAAACATTATATCTTCTTTTGGATATCCAAAATAATTATGGCTCTCAAAGAAATTAACTGTTTCAGCATTGTTCTCATGACTTGTCATAATGTACCAAGGAATTGTTATTCCATATTTTTCATTTGCTTCTTTAATTGGCTTGCAAATTAATTCGAATAAAGATTCATGTGTATCTAATCCGATATCAAATGTTCCTTTTGGTCCGTTGTATCCAAGTCTTGTTCCTTGTCCTCCAGCCATAGTTAATACTGCTAGTTTGCCTTCTTTTATTATTTTATCTCCTACTTTTTCGTAATTTTCATACTCTTCTTTTGATAATTTACTCTTATCTACATAGTCGATAGGCTCAATTAAATCATCACCCATCTCTACACCTTTTTTTGTTTTTTCATATAGTTTATTTATTAAATCAAAATCTACATTTAATATTTGATTTAATAGTTTTTCTTTTCCTTCTGCATTTAACTTATCGTAGTAAACTAACAATTGTTCTTGATTGTTTTTCTTTAGTATCTCTTTTACTTCATCAAATTTTTCCATCGATCTGCCTCTCTTAATTTTATATTATTATAAATGACAATTAATATATTATAATATAAAATTTTTTTCGTCAATATCTACGGATTTATTATTTAAGCTTCATTTTTTACTTTTCTAACATATTCAGGAAAAATTTCTTCAATTTCATGTTCACCAGACGTATTTAAAATCTTGTCTGTATTTTCCAAAATATTTACTATATTTTTATTAAATTCTATAATATTATAACAATTAATTAATACTAAATCATCCTTTTTATGATTTTTCTTATATTTTTTTAGCATTTTGTTAATTTCTTTAACATATTTTTCATTTCCATTTATAATAATATATTTTTTTCTAGAATTATTAATTTGCTTTTCTAAATTTTTATAATCGTTCATTGTTTTAGCATTCCAGTCTATTGATTTAATTTTTTCTTTTAGTTCTTCCTTTAGATTTAATTTTGATAATAATAACTTTACTGTTTTATCTAGACTGTTTTGTAAAACTGTGTAAATGTCGCAATCTTCACAAATTTTTCTTTCTATATATGGAAGTAGCATAGTTATTAAGTGTACTTCATTTACATAGAAACTAGACATCCTTTTAAAATTCTCTTCATAACACATAGTATCCCTCCAATATTTTTGGCTACTTACAAATTTTACCATTCGTTGTTTTTGTTGTCAATATTTTCCATTTTTGTTTTTGCTGATTTCATCGACAAATATTTTATATTCTTATGTATATTTTTTAAAATTTCAGTTCATATTCCTATTATACATATATAGGAGGTTACATATGAAAAAGAAATTAAATTTTATCTTTATTATAACTATTTTATTATTTATATATATTGCTCTACTTTCATGTAATTATACCAAAACAATTTCTACTAACTTATCAGATAATGTATTTAGACTACACATAATTGCAAATAGTGATTCTTCTGAAGATCAAGAGTTAAAATTAAAAATTAGAGATAATATAATAAAATATATGAATACTTTAATAAAAAATTCTTCTAATAAAAATGAAGTTGTTTCCATAATTAATAATCACTTGGATTCATTTAATAAAATTGCATTAAATACACTAAAAGAAAATGGATATAATTATGATGTTAATATCGAAATTGGAAATTTCAATTTTCCGACAAAAACATATGGTGATATCTCTTTTCCTGCTGGCAATTATGATGCTTTAAATATTAAAATTGGAAATGCTATTGGTCAAAATTGGTGGTGTGTATTATTCCCTCCCCTTTGTTTTGTAAATTCTTCTACGGGAATTGTCCCAGAGGATTCTAAAAATATGCTAAAAGAAAATATTAATTCCGAAAGTTATGAAATTATAACTGAAGGAAATAAAAGTAATGATAATACTTCTAATATAAAAATTAAATTTAAAATAATTGAATTTTTAAATAATTTTAGTAAATAAAAAAATATTTATTTATAATATGGTTGTCAATATAATTGTTTTATGTTATATTTTATTAGGTATAGAGTGTATAACACTCTATTTTTTATGTAATAAATTACTATTTAAAAAATTATTTTGGAGGTAATTAATTTGGATAAATTGATAATAACAGGTGGCACTCCTTTAAAAGGCGAAGTTACAATTAGTGGAGCAAAAAATGCCGCAATTGCAATATTACCAGCAACGCTTTTAATTAATGGTACTTGTACAATAGAAAATGTACCAAATATTAGCGATGTAAAAATTTCTTGTAAAATATTAGAAGAATTAGGAGCTAAAATTGATTGGATTAATGATACTACATTAACAATAGATACAACAAATATAACTTCTACACATGCTCCATTAGATCTAACAAGAAAATTTAGAGCTTCATATTATTTAATAGGTGCTCTACTTAGTAGATTTAAAAATGTTGAAGTAGGTTTACCTGGTGGTTGCAATTTAGGTCCAAGACCTATTGATCAACATATAAAAGGTTTTGAAGCTTTAGGTGCGAAAGTTGATGTTTCCCAAGGAAAAATTCAAGCTAAAGCTAAGAAATTAATAGGAAATTCTATATACCTAGATGTAGTATCTGTTGGTGCAACAATAAATGTTATGCTATCTGCAGTTCTTGCTGAAGGTACAACAACAATCGATAATGCTGCAAAAGAACCACATGTTGTTGACGTTGCTAACTTTTTAAATACAATGGGAGCAGATATTCGTGGTGCAGGTACAGACATTATTAAAATAAATGGTGTAAAAGCTTTACATGGTAATGCTACATATTCAGTTGTTCCTGACCAAATAGAAGCTGGGACTTTTATGCTAGCAGCAGTTGCATCTAAAGGAGATATAACGATAAAAAATTGTATTACTAAGCACTTAGAGTGTGTAACAGCAAAATTATTAGAAATAGGTGCTCATGTAGAGGATATTGATGGTGATACTTTAAGAGTATGGGCTTCAAAGAGACCAAATAAAGCAACAATAAAAACAGCACCATATCCTGGTTTCCCTACAGATTTACAACCACAAATGGGTGTTGTATTAGCTATAGCAAACGGAACTAGTATAATTAATGAAAGTATTTGGGATTCTCGTTTTCAATATACTGCTGAACTAAATAAGATGGGAGCAAATATAACAGCTTCTGGAAAATCTGCTGTTTTTCAAGGTGTAAATGAATTATCAGCTGCACCTGTTTATTCTACAGATTTACGTGCAGGAGCTGCATTAATAATAGCAGGAACTATTGCAAAAGGAAAAACTGAAGTTTATAATCTAGAACATATTGATAGAGGTTATGAACACATTGAAGATAAATTTAGAAACTTGGGGGCTAAAATAGAAAGAGTCTCTGAATAAGCAAAGGATGAAATTAATATGTTAAATTTTAGAAGTTTATATAGTGGCAGTACTGGAAATAGCTTATTTATAGAAAGTGACAATACAAAAATATTAGTAGATAGTGGAGTTAGTTTGAAAAAGCTAACTTCCGCTTTATCTTCTAGTGATATATCTCTTAGTGATATTAATGCCATTATTGTTACTCATGAACATTCTGACCATGTTCAAAGTTTAGGGATGGTTTCTTCTAAGTATAACATACCAGTATATGCAAATGAAAAAACTTGGGATGCAATGCCAAAGCAAAAAGAAAGAATTTCAGATACAAACCAAAAGTTCTTTAAATCATATGAAAAATTTGAAATTGGTGATTTAATAATTGATCCATTTTCTATTCCACATGATGCTGCTGATCCTTGTGGTTTTAACATTATAAATAATAATGAAAAAATTAGCATTGCAACAGATATTGGACATATGACCAAGTCAATTGTAAATAAATTGGATGGTAGTTCTTTTATTTTATTAGAATCTAACTATGATCCAGAAATATTAAAATCTGGAAAATACCCATATTATTTGAAGACAAGGATTTTAGGTCCAAATGGTCATTTACCAAACGAAATGGCTGGTAAAACAATTGCTTACTTATTAAAAGGATCTTTAAAAGAAGTAATGCTTGGACATTTAAGTAAGGAAAATAATTTCCCAGAATTAGCTTATCAAACAGTTATAGGAGAATTAATAAGCAGTAATTTTGACGAAAATTCTATTAGAGTATCTGTTGCTAATAGAAATGAACCAAGTAAAATAGTTACAGTTTCTTAACATAAAATATTTTTTAACTGCTATAGATAAACATATATAGCAGTTTATTTTTATACTAACTACTATTAAACATTTTTAATACCTTTCAAAAAATAAATTTAAGGAGTTTATCATGTTATCAATTAATATAATATGTATTGGAAAAATTAAAGAAAGTTTTTTTAAAGATGCTATAAATGAATATTCTAAAAGACTTTCTAAATATTGTAATTTAAATATAATAGAACTTTCTGATGAAAAATTACCTTCTAAATTAAATGATAAAATTATTGACAATATAAAAAATACTGAAGGTAAAAAAATATTATCGCATCTAAAAAAAGATTCATATAAAATTTGTTTAGATTTACATGGAAAACAATTTTCATCTGAAGAGTTTTCCTCTAAAATTGATTCAATATCTCTTAACTATAATAGCTCAATTACATTTATTATTGGTGGAACTTTAGGAATATCTTCTGAAGTTTTAAACTGCGTAGATGAAAAAATTTGTTTTTCGAAAATGACATTTCCACACCAATTAATACGTGTATTCTTATTAGAGCAATTATTTAGAGCTTTTAAAATTTCTAATAACGAAACTTATCATTGGTAATATATGGGGGCTACAGAAGGAACATTATATTATTTTTTTATGTAATTATTCATTTATTGGGGGAGCTGTAATAATTATATACATGCAAAAATTGCTCCTTCTGTAAGATTATTAACTATTTTTTAATTTGTTTTGGATTTTTTTCGAAATAATTCGTTGAATTGTTTTTTTTATAAAAAAATAAATTGAAATAAAAATTAAGATTTTAAAAAACATATTTCCTCTTTGAATTAATTTTTTATATCTTACTCTCTTTTTATTTACTTGTCAAGAAAAACTCTTCGACATTTTTCTACATATAATTAAATATTAGAATGGCTGTAGCTACACCCACAAAATTTGCTATTAGTGATGAAATCAATGTAAATCTTATTTTTTTTACTCCAATAGAACTCGTATATAAGGCTATTGTATAAAAAGTAGTTTCTGTAGCTCCCATTATTGTTGATGCTATTAAACCAATCTTACTATCAACCCCATTTTCTTGCATAATATTTGTTGCAATTCCCATTGATGCACTTCCAGAAATTGGTCTTAAAATAGCTAATGGCATTATTTCTGCAGGAATATTTAATAATTTTAGCAATGGTGAAATTAACTCTATCACAAAATTAATTATTCCAGAACTTTTTAATAAATTAATAGCTAGAAATATTGCTAATAAAGTTGGAAATAATTCAATTACTATTTTTACTCCCTTCTTTGCCCCGACAATAAAAATATCATACACATTCTTTTTCTCTGCAATTCCATATCCTATCGCAAATACAATTACAAAAGGTATTATAATCGTTGAAATATAATTTATAAAATTCATTTACGAGCTCCTTTTTTAGATAATATTTTTACAGATGTTATTCCTGCTATAGCTGCGATAATCGTAGCTATCCAAACAGGCAATATAATTCTAGATGGATTGCTCGAACCGAAGTGAGCTTCTTATTGCAATTACAGTAGTTGGAATAAGTTGTATTGATATCGTATTTAAAACAATAAACATTATCATTGAGTCTGATAGCTCCTCTTTGTTTGAGTTTTCCTCTTGTAATGTTTTTATAGCTTTTAATCCTAATGGAGTAGCAGCATTACCTAGTCCCAATAGATTTGCCACAATATTCATAGATATTTCTTTATATGCTTTATTTTCCCTTTTTATATCTGGAAATAGAAATTTCATAAGTGGTGATAAACATTTTGTTATTTTATTAATTAAAGTAGTTTCTTTAATAATCTCCATTACTCCATTCCACATGCACATAACACCAATAAAACTTAGAATCATTTCAACTGTTTGTTTACATGATTCAAAAATAGCATTATTTAATTCATTCATATTAAATTTAAATACTGCATAAATAAATGAAATAATGATAAAACCTGGCCATAACTTATTTAACATTGTATTTCTCCCATATTTTATTCTATTAATTCAAGACTAAATTTATACAAACTATTTCCAAAAATAGGAAAATATAATTCTTCTTAAATTATTGACCAAAAAGATAAAATATGGTATTATTGTAGTATAATTTGTCGTTTAATTTGATTAGGGAGGATTGTAAATGAAATCAACAGGAATTGTAAGAAGAGTGGATGAATTAGGAAGAGTTGTTATTCCTATAGAGTTAAGAAATAAATTTGACATAAAAGAAAAAGATCCAATAGAAATATATGTTGATGGATCTTCCATAGTTCTAAAAAAATATGAACCTAATTGTATCTTTTGCGGAAGCACAAAAAAATTAATTACTTATAAAGATAAATTAGTTTGCCCAAAATGTATAGAAAACTTATCTAAAACAGAAGATAAATAAAATACATTATATATTGGAAAAAGATTGTAACTATCATTACAATCTTTTTCTATGTGTGTATTAAATTAATTTATAAAATGTTGGTAAATTTCATTTTTAGGAACATTCCTATCTTTCGCAATTTTCTTTATTATATCTTTTTTGTCTAATCCGATTTTTTTATAATATTCAAAATGTTCTTCTAATGTTAATTTATTTAATTCATTTTCTTCATTCTCATCCATAACACTATTCTCATCTATAATTATTACATATTCGCCTTTAGGTGTTGTTATTTTTTCTCGTACTTCTTCAATAGTTCCTCTAATAAATTCTTCATGTATTTTTGTTAGTTCCCTAGCTAGTACCACTTTTCTATCTCCTACATAATTTTCTAAATCTTTTAAAGTATTTATAATTTTGTGTGGCGCTTCATATAAAATGATAGTATTTCTATTGCTTCTAATTTGTTCTAATTCTTTAGTTCTTAGCTTTTTATTTAAAGATAAAAATCCATAAAAAGTAAAGCTCCTTGTATTTACTCCTGCTGACATTAAAGCTGTTATTATTGCACAAGCCCCTGGAATTGGAACAACTTCTATATTTCTTTCTAACGCTGCTTTTACAATAAATTCCCCTGGGTCAGAAATAACTGGTGTTCCCGCATCTGAAATTAAAGCAATATTATTCCCTTCTTCTATTTTATTTAATATCATATCTGTTTTTTCTTCTTCATTATGTCTATGATAACTTATTAAAGGCTTAGTAATTTCTAAATGATTTAATAATTTTAATGAATGCCTTGTATCTTCTGCTATTATTATATCAACTTGTTTTAATGTGTTAATAGCTCTTAATGTAATATCATCTAAATTCCCTATAGGTGTTGCTACTATGTATAGTTTACCTTTCATTTTTCCCCCTATTTTTTATTATATATTTTTAGTATTTCATCTGTATATGTATTATCTGCATTGTATATAATTAATGGTCTTTCTATTTCTAAAAATGATTTAGCATTTTTTACTCCCTTTATCAAAATTAAATTAGGTTTATTATTAATTTTTGGATAAACTAGTCTTAGTTTTTTAGGTTCTATCATATATTTTTTAAATAAATTTATTATTTCAGCTAATCTTTCTGGTCTATTTACCATATAAAATGCACCTTTATCTTTTAAGACATTACTTCCATGAGAAATAAAATCTTCTAAATTAGCTGTAATTTCATGTCTAGAAATTAATTTATTTATATTTTCATTTTTTACACCACAATTTTCTTTTTTATATGGTGGATTTGTAACAATTGCATTAATAGAATTTTTAGCTAAATATTTCTCTATATTTTTTATATTATCATTAATTATTTCGATTGTATTTTCTAAGTTATTTAATTTAATACTTCTACCTGCCATTTCCGAAATTTCCTTTTGAATTTCTAAAGCGTATATTTTTTTACATTCTGTTTTTTTTGATAGTAATATACTTATTATTCCTGTGCCTGTTCCTATATCTAATATATTACTATCTTTTTTTAAATCTTTTGCAAAATCACTTAATAAAATACTATCTATACCAAAACAAAAATAGTTTTCATTTTGTATAATTTTTAATCCTTTATATTCTAAATCATCTATTCTTTCATTTTCTTTTAAATCCATAATTATTCCTCAACATAATAAATCTCATTTCATATTATATAATAAATATTTAATTTTTTCAAATTTGGAGGTCATTATGAATATTCCTAAAAAAGATATTATAAATAAAAAAAATAATTTTATTTGTTCACTTTACCAAGTAGAAAATTTTTTAAATAAATTTACGATTTTATTAAAAACAAAAAATTTTGCTGAATTTATTAAAAAACAAAATTAATAGTCTTCTCTTGAAAATTCTTTTTCGAAATTAATTCCTTTATCTTTAAAGCTTTTATTTTCTTCTCCATCAATTAAAATTTTTATGGAATTAACTTCATTTAATTCTGTAACTGTTTTTACTATTGTTTCTATTATTTTACTTTCATTCTCTTTACCTTCTAATGCATTATCAATAAATTCGTGTGAAAAATCTATATATAAAATATCCCCTTTTAATTCTACATTATTAATTTTAGTATTATCTGGTATTACTTTCTGTAATTTTTCGTTTTTTGGTCCTTCTATTAATTGTTCTAATAAATATTTATATGGATTTTCTAATAATAAATTAATATTTATTGTCCTAGCCTCAGGATTAATTTCTCCACTATCTTTATTAACAAAATATAATGAAATAATGGTACTTCTTAATTGCTCATCACTAACTTCTTCTGCTGGAACATATTCTTGTACTATTTCATTTGTCTCTTCTGATTTATTTTTATTAAAATAATATATTACTACGCCTAAAATTACTACTAATAATACTAAAAAAAATACTATTAAAAATCCTTCTTTCTTTTTCATTTTATCCCTCCTTTTTCTTGATTAATTATTATGAAAGACAAGTATAAAATATAACTCTTTTTCCTTTTTTTACAATTTGACAAAATGTCTTTTTCCGTATACAATTAGCTTGTAAAATTATGCTTTTTTACAAAAGTTATGAAAGGAGAAATATATGGAAAATATACTTCATGTTGGTCTAGATGTTGGGTCAACAACAGTAAAAATTGTAGTTATAGATTCTAATAAAAAAGAAATATATTCTGATTACACAAGACATTTTTCAGATACTAAAAATACAGTTTGTAAAGTTTTGGAATCATTACCAGAAAAGTTTCCAAACAGTAAATTTACAATCGCACTTACAGGATCTGGCGCAATGTCTGCAGCTACTTTTTTAGGGCTACCTTTTATTCAAGAAGTTGTAGCTTGTAAAAGAGCTGTTGAAAAATTTATTCCACAAACAGATGTAGTTATAGAATTAGGTGGAGAAGATGCAAAAATTATATATTTTGATCAATCAATAGAACAAAGAATGAATGGAACTTGTGCTGGTGGTACAGGTGCATTCTTAGATCAAATGGCTTCTTTACTAGATACAGATACAGCAGGACTTAATGAACTTGCAAAAGATTATACAACAATTTATCCTATAGCTTCACGTTGTGGAGTTTTTGCTAAGACTGACGTACAACCTTTAATAAATGAAGGTGCAGAAAAATCTGATATAGCTGCTTCAATCTTTCAAGCAGTTGTTAATCAAACAATAAGTGGTCTTGCTTGCGGAAGACCTATAAGAGGTACAGTAGCATTTTTAGGAGGACCTTTAAATTATCTTCCTGAATTAAGAAAAAGATTTATAGAAACTCTTCATTTAAAACCTGAAGAAATTGTTGTACCAGAAGAAGCTCACCTTTTAGTAGCTAAAGGTGCTTGTCTAGATGCAATTGATAATACACCAATATCAATAGATGAATTAAAACAAAAAATACAAAATTTAAGAAATTCTCAAGACAATACAACACATCCAATAGATCCTCTTTTTAGTTCTATGGATGAATACGAAAAATTTAAGGAAAGACATGAAAAAGCTAAAGTTCCAAGAAAAGATTTGGATTCGTTCGAAGGAGATTGCTTTATTGGAATAGATGCTGGTTCTACAACTACAAAATTAGTTTTAACTGATAATGAAGATAATTTACTATATTCATTATATGCAAATAACGAAGGAAATCCTTTAAAGAGTGTTATGAAAATGTTAAAGGAACTTTATTCTGTATTACCTAAAAAAGCTAAAATAAGATTTAGTGGTGTTACAGGATATGGTGAAAAGTTAATTCAAACAGCTCTAAACGTTGATTTAAATGAAATTGAAACAATAGCACATTATACAGCTGCAAAAAAATTCCAACCAAATGTTACAAGTATAGTAGACATTGGTGGTCAAGATATGAAATACATACGACTTAAAAATGGAGCTATCGATAATATAATGCTTAATGAAGCTTGTTCTTCAGGATGTGGTTCTTTTATCGAAACATTTGCAAAAAGTCTTAACTTATCTATAGAAAAATTTGTAAAAGAAGCAATCGTTTCTAAAAGACCTGTTGATCTAGGTTCTAGATGTACTGTATTTATGAATTCTAAGATTAAACAAGCTCAAAAAGAAGGCTATAGTGTTGGAGATATATCTGCTGGACTTTCTTATTCAGTTATAAAAAATGCTATTCAAAAAGTTATGAAAGTTAGGGATGTAAATACTTTAGGAGATCACATAGTAGTACAAGGTGGAACTTTCTATAACGACGCTGTTTTAAGAGCTTTCGAAAAAATAGTAGGAAAAAAAGTTGTAAGACCAGATATTTCAGGTTTAATGGGAGCATATGGTGTCGCTACACTTGCAAGACAACAATATGAATCAAATTTAGATATGGAATATTATTCTACAATAACAAAAAATGATGATTTAGATAAATTAGAAATAAAAGTTTCACATGCACGTTGTAACAGATGTGAAAATCACTGTTTATTAACAATAAACACATTCAGTAACGGACACAAACATATTTCTGGAAATCGTTGTGAAAAAGGTGCAGGTATAGTTACTGGTAATAGTGAATTACCTAACTTAATAAAATACAAACAAGAAAGATTATTTAATTATAAACCTTTAGATGAAAAAGATGCTCCTAGAGGTACAATAGGAATCCCTAGAGTATTGAATATGTATGAAGATTATCCATTCTGGTTTACATTCTTTACTTCATTAGGATTTAGAGTAATTATTTCTGAAAAGAGTAATAGAAAAACTTATGAAAAAGGAATGGAATCTATGCCATCAGAATCAGTTTGCTATCCAGCAAAACTATCACATGGTCATATAATAAGCTTAATACAAAGTGGAATAAAAACAATATTCTATCCTTGTATGCCTTATTCAAGAAAAGAATATGAAAAAGCAGATAATCATTATAACTGTCCAATCGTTATTTCATATTCTGAAGTATTAAAAAATAATGTAGAAGAACTTAAAAATCCAGATATAAAATTTTTAAACCCATTCTTGCCTTTTGATGCTAAAAATCTAACAAAGAGAATTCTAGAATTAGACGAATTTAAAGAATATAAGTTTAATAAAAAAGAATTAATGGAAGCTGCACAAAAAGCAGAAGAAGAATATCAACATTTTAAAAATGATATTTATGAAAAAGGTAAAGAAGCAGTTGAGTACATTGACAAACATAATTTAAAGGGTATTGTTCTTGCAGGAAGACCTTATCATTCTGACCCAGAAATAAATCATGGTATAGATACATTAATTACAAGCCTTGGTCTATGTGTTCTAACAGAAGATAGTGTTGCAAATCAAGTAGAAGCAAAACGTCCTTTAAGAGTTGTTGATCAATGGGTATTCCATGCTAGACTATATGCTGCTGCTGAATTTGTAGGACACCATGACAATTTAGAATTAATTCAATTAAATTCTTTTGGTTGTGGAGTTGATGCAGTAACTACAGACCAAGTTGAAGAAATATTATCTAGCTATGGAAAAATGTACACATTAATAAAAATAGACGAAGTAAATAACCTAGGTGCTGTTAGAATTCGTATTCGTTCATTATTAGCAAGTATGAATAAAAGATTAGCTGCAAAAAATGATGAATCAAATGATGGAAAATATGGAATAAACAAAAAAATATTTACTAAAGAAATGAAAAAAGACTACACTATTCTTTGTCCACAAATGGCTCCAATTCATTTTGAATTATTGGAAACAGCAATGAGGACTGCAGGATATAATCTAGTATTATTAAGAGAATGTACTCAAAAAACTGTTGAGACTGGGTTAAAATATGTTAATAATGATGCATGTTATCCATCAATACTAGTTACAGGACAAATGATAGAAGCCTTAGAGTCTGGTAAATATGATCCAAATAAAACAGCTTTAATAATGTCACAAACTGGTGGTGGATGTAGAGCTACAAATTATATTGGTTTTATAAGAAAAGCTCTAAAAGATGCCGGATACCCAAATATTCCAGTTATTTCATTTAATGTAGTCGGAATGGAAAAAGTTCCAGGATTTAAATTAACCATTCCTTTATTAGAAAAATTACTAAGAGGAGTACTATATGGTGACCTTTTACAAAAAATGCTAACCAAAAATAGAGCCTATGAGAAAAATAAAGGCGAAACTCAAGCTTTATTCGATAAATGGATGGAAAAATGTAAAGAAATCTTAAAAAATGGAAATAGTAAAGAATTTAAACAAAGTATTTACGACATCGTTAATGACTTTGAAAAAATTGAGCTAGATACATCTATTGAAAAACCTAAAGTTGGAATAGTTGGAGAAGTTTTAATAAAATACCATCCTTTTGGAAATAATTTCGTTGCTGACTTACTAGAAAAGGAAGGTGCAGAAGTCGTTCTTCCAGATTTTATGGGATTTATCAAATTTATGGCAACACATAAAGTTACTTTTAATAGTTTATTAAGAACAAATCCAATTGTTGCAAAAATATCTAAAGCTGCAATTAGTCTAATTGATATATTAGAAAAAGATTCAAAGGAAGCATTAGGAAAATCTAAAAAAGATTATTTACCACCTTGTAATATTTGGCATTTAGAAAATACTGTAAAAGATATTTTATCTATTGGTAACCAAACTGGTGAAGGTTGGTTCTTAACCGCAGAGATGATTGAATATATTGAACATGGAATTCCAAATATTATTTGTGTTCAACCTTTTGCTTGTTTGCCTAACCATGTTGTTGGTAAAGGTGTTATTAAAACAATTAGAGAAAAATATCCTAATGCAAATATTTCTCCTGTAGATTACGATCCAGGTGCAAGTGAATCTAATCAAACTAATAGAATTAAATTATTAATGACCGTTGCTAAGGATAATTTAAAAAATGAAAAATTACATAAAAAAGGTATTGCAAAAGAAAATATTGAAACTTCAAATGTAAATTATTCAAATAGATAAATTTATAAAAAGTTGGAATAAATAAAACTATTCCAGCTTTTTATTTTAAAAAAATAATTGGTACTATTAAACAAAAATAGTACCAATTATCCATAAAGCTAATATTACTCTTGATCATACCAATAAAAATAATATTTTAACCTATTAAATATTACTATTTAACTAAGCCTAATACCACTAATATTAATAATTCACTCGAATATGAAAACACCCTTACTAGCTATCTTCTTCCCAGAAGGAATAGTAATAACCATTCAAATATTAACATATTCTTATCTCGAATATAATACATATAATTTAACCTTTCAGCTTACATACAAATATTATACTCTTAATGCCAGTATATTATGACCATTTACTAGCTATAATACGCCAAGCATTTCGAATGTAAAAAACCATATTTAAAATAGCTCGTTACACTCTTCGATTAAATAATGTTAACCTTATATTATCATTATGTGTAATTATATTTTTTTTATTCATTTTTTATTTATATTTTTATAAAAAATTATTTATATTTATTCTTATTAATTTTGTTAATATTTTATTTTAATTTAATATGTATTTTTATTAAATTAATTTTATGCTATAAATAATTAAAATTTTTTTTACTATTTATTTAATTATTTATAATAATAAATTTTATTATATATTTATTAAAATTAGATGTTTAACCTTTACTAGCAAAAAATAAATAACTCTCAATTTTAAATTTCATAAATAATTAAATCTATTTTTATAATTTATACTAAGCTAATAATTTTTATTTTATAAAATATTTTTATGATTTTATTCTTTTAATTAATAAATTTTTTTAAAATTTATAATTTCATTAGTAATAATTTATATATATATTAATTTCTATTATTTTTATACTTAATTAGTAACATATATTTATATATTTTTTATATAACATGATTTTTCAAATAATATTATATTATTTATTATATTTATTAATAATTAATTTTAAATATTTTTTTATTTATTAATTTTTTTATATAATTTTATAAATTAATATTTTTAAGTTTTATTTAATTAATTAATTTTTTATTTGCCAATTATTTTTATAGTAATTTATTAAATTCTTTTTTCTTATTCATTTTATTTTTTATTAATGGTTTTATTTCTATATATTAATTATAATTTTTCGTTTAATAATTAATTTGTTAATTATTCTTTTTTTGTAAATTATTTATTATCATTTATTTTTAATTTATATAAATAATTAATTCTATTCTTTTATTTATTTTTAATTAATAAAATTATTATTTAAAATTTATTATATTATATTATATTTTATTTTTTATTAATAGTTTTATTTCTATATATTAAATTAATAAAAATTATAATTCTTCATTCCCAATAATTAATTTGTTAATTATTCTTTTTTACAAATTAATTATTAATATTTATTTCAAATTTATATAAATAATTTATTTTATTTTTTATTTATTTTTAATTAATACAATTATTATTTAGAATTTATTATATTTTACTTATTAATTCATTTTCATTGATTAATTATTATTATGTTTATAATTTATATATGTAATTTTTTTATTATTTATTTTCTATAATTTAAATTTTAAAATTTTTTTATTAAATAATTTAATTTCTATTATTTTTATACTTTATTAATAATTACATATTTATTTATATAATATGATATTACAAATAATATTATATTTTTTATTATATTTATTAATTAGACAATAATATTTAATATTTTTTAAATATTTATATTATTATTTTTTTATTCGTTAATATATAGTGCTTATTTTTTCATTATCTCAAATTATTTATTACTATTTCATTAGCATTATTTCTATATAATTTTTTATATAGAAAATTTAATATTGTTCTTTATTATAAATTATTAAATATTTTTATTTGGGATTTATTTGTTATTATACTTACTTTTTAAAAATAATACTCTATTTAAATAATTAATATTATTATTTATTTTTTTGAATATTGTTAGTATAATTTTTTAAATATAATTGATTTTTATTATATTTATATACTGTTTAATCTTTAATTATCTTTTTACTAAATTTTATATTATTAATATTATTTAATTTGTATAATATATTTAATTATTTATTAAATATTTTTATAGCATAAATTAACTTTTTTATTTTAATAATTAATTTATTAATTATATTTATTAGATTTATTTTATTAATTACTTTTTTATTTGCTAATTATTATATTTTAAATCACTAACATTTTATTTTCTATTTATTATTTTTTTATTAATAATCTTATTTCTATTAATTACTTATTAATATTTAATTTATATAAATTATTAATATATTTTTTATTTATTAATTATCTTTATTTGCATTTTTATAAAATTATAATTTAATATTTATTTTTTTAATTTATTAATTAGTTTTATTTTTATTAATTAATTATTATTATTTTATTTTTAATTTATATAAATACTTTATTTAATTATCATTTTTAATTTTTATCCTTATTTTAAATTAATAAATTCTTTTTTATATTTAGTTTATTAACTAATTTTATTTCTATAAATTAATTATTATTTTTTTATTCATATTTTATATAAACAATTTTTTTAATTCTCGTATTTATTTTTTATTAATTATCTTTATCTTAATTTAATAAAATTATTATTTAATATTTATTATTTTTATTAATTATTATTATTCTATTTTAAATTTATATAAATAATTTATTTAATTATCGTTTTTAATTTTTATCTTTATTTTTAATTATTAAATTCTTTTTTATATTTAATTTATTAACTAATTTTATTTCCATAAATTAATTATTATTTTTTATTTATATTTTATATAAACAATTTTTTTAATTTTTGTATTTATTTTTTATGAATTATCTTTATTTTTAATTTAATAAAATCATAATTTAATATTTATTAAGTTTAATTTATTAATTAGTCTTATTTTTATTAATTAACTAATTATTATTTTTTTTATTTATATAAATAATTTATTTTATTATCGTTTTTTATTTAATTTCTATTTATTTATAACATTAATATTTTTATTTTATTATTTATTTTGTCTAATTTTATAAATAATATAATTATTTAATATTCGGCTTTTATTTAATAATTATTTTATTTATTATTTACTATATATTTTAATTAAATATTTTTAATTAATTAAAATATACTACATTTATTTAGATCTAATTAATAATTATAAAAACAATTATTTATAAAATTATTATATAAATTAATTCTAACATAATTTTCAAACTCTTAAATCCGTATGTAAAAAATTTTTATAAAAATATTTTTTATTTTTTTATTATTTATAATATAATTTTTATTTTACTTTTTACAATTCTTTTTTATTAATTCTTTTTGTTTTTTATCTATTTAAATTGTAAAAAATTCATATTTATATTGCTTACAAATAATTGGCTCTTTTATTTTCTTGTCAGAATGCGTTTTAAGACATTTTGTTCCATGTTGATAAACTTATATTAATCGTCATTTATCTTTGCTTAAAATCAATTTTCGTGCTTCTTTTTTCTGAAATTATTTCTTTTTTCAAGACATAAGAAAAATAGCTTCGTCATATGTAACCAATTGCTTTACATTTTGCACTAACATAGGGGATTTAACCTTGTTGTTTCAAAAAAGCTTCGATTTTTACTGCACAAAAAAAGAAATGCTGTTATGCATTCCTTTTGGCGGAGAATGAGGGATTTGAACCCTCGCGGCCCCTTACGAAACCCTAACGGTTTAGCAAACCGTCCCCTTCAACCACTTGGGTAATTCTCCTTATCTTATTTTATATAAAAAAATGGCGGAGAGGGTGGGATTCGAACCCACGGTAGGCTACAAACCTACGCCAATTTTCAAGACTGGTGCCATAAACCAACTCGACCACCTCTCCGTGTCTCACGACAATATATATATTAGCATAATCTTAATTCATTGTCAATATAATTTTATCCTTTTTATTTAAAAATATGCTTTATTTTACACTATATTTATAAATGTTCCTATCATTTACTCTAATTTTAAGCTTGTATATTCAATAAAAAAACAGTTATTAAATTCATCTTCAACAACTGTTTTCTTACTTTATTCTATTCAATTACATTATATCCATTTGATTCTATTGCTTTATCTATTGCTTCTTGTTCCTGTTCAGATATTGTATATTTTGACTTACCTGCTTTTATAGGCTTTGCATATATATTTGACATTTCTCTTGAATATATACCGTTTAAAACTACTCCATCATTATTATCGTTTAACAATGCAAGAGCAAAACTTAAATCACTTCCAGTATCCTTGAAAGCATTATATCTTACAATTCCTACTTTTCTAATAGTTTTAGCTAATTCTTTATTTAAATCTTCACAATATTGTATTATTTCTTTGTTTTCTTTTTCAACCTTTTCAACTTTCTTTATGTATACTTTTAGGTTTTCGTCAATATCTTCTCCCTTTCCTATTTTCTTCATGAAGTTACGATATTCTTTATTCAATCTTCTTAATTTTACATTGCTAGATATATATAATATAATCAATATTATGTTTACTACAACTATTCCTAAAATTACATAACTATTATTCAATGTATTAACAATATTTTCCATATATTTCCTCTCTTTATTTTTTAATTAATTCTAAAATTCTCTCTAAATCATCATTATTGCTGTATTCTATTATAATCTTTCCTTTTCTTTTTCCAGCATCAAGTTTAACCTTGGTTCCAAAAAAATCTCTAAATGATGTCTCTATATCTCTATAAATTGGCTCATATTTTCTATCTTTATTTGTCTTAGTCTTATTTCTAGCCATCTTCTTTTCTGCTTCTCTAACACTATCACCTGATTCTATAATATATAGTGCCATTGCATATTGCTTATCCTTATCTGGAACTGCTAATATTGATTTACAATGTCCTTCTGTTAGTTTTCCTTCTAGCGCTAACTGAATAACTCTTTCATCTAAATTTAAAATTCTAACACTATTAGCAATACTACTTCTTGCTTTTCCTAAAATATCAGCCACTTTTTGTTGTGTCAAACCATAATCATCCATTAAACTTTTTATTCCCATTGCTTTTTCAATAGGATTTAAGTCTTCTCTTTGTATATTTTCTATTAAAGCTATTTCTTTATTTCTTCTTTCATCGTCATCTCTTATAATCGCTGGTATCTCCGTCAATCCAGCCTTTTTACAAGCTCTCCATCTTCTTTCTCCAGCAACGATTTCATAATAATCATCCTTCTTTGTAACAATTATCGGTTGTAACAATCCATATTCTTTAATAGAATTAGCAAGCTCTTCTAGAGCTTCTTCATCAAATTTCTTTCTTGGTTGGTTTCTATTTGGCTCAATCTCGATAAGTTTTAACTTATGGATTTTTTCGCCTGCTTGAATTTCTTCCTCTTTCTTCTCTTCCTCTATAGTGCTTGCAAATAAGGCATCTAAGCCCTTTCCTAATCCGGTTTTCTTAGCCATTTATATCATCATCCTTTCATCATTTTATTTATTTTCCTTCAGATGCTCTTTTTATAAACTCTTTTGCAAGTTTATCGTAAGCCTTTGCTCCTTTAGATTTAGGGTCATATGTTATAATTGGCATTCCATAGCTTGGAGCTTCACTAAGTTTAACGTTTCTTGGTATAACTGTTTTATACACTTTATTTTCAAAATATCTCTTAACTTCCTTTACAACTTGATTTGCCAAATTAGTTCTTAAATCATACATTGTAAGAACCGCTCCTTCTATATAAATCTCCTTATTTAAATGTTTTTTTACTATATTAATCGTATTCATTAATTGTCCTAATCCTTCTAATGCAAAATATTCACATTGAACAGGAATTAATACACTATCAGACGCTGTAAAAGCATTTAAAGTAATTAATCCTAATGATGGTGGACAATCTATAAAAATATAATCATAGTTTTCCTTTATTTTATCAAGTTGCTCTTTTAATCTCAATTCCCTTGAAACCATTGATACAAGCTGAACTTCAGCTCCTGCCAAATTAATATTTGAAGGGCAAATATTTAGTTTTTTCGTATTTGTAGATTGGATAACCTCATTCATATCCACTTCGTTTACCAATACATCATATGTTGATAACTCACATTCTTTGTCTACTCCTACAGCACTAGTTGCATTTCCTTGTGGATCAGCATCTATAATTAGTACTTTTTTACCTCTATTAGCCAATCCTGCACTTAAATTTACTGTCGTAGTTGTTTTTCCAACTCCACCTTTTTGATTTGCTACTGATATTATTTTTCCCAAAATTATTCCCCCTTGCTTAATATTAAAAATTAATTTTTATTACAAATTTAGTTATAAATAGCTAAATATCAAGCATTTGAGCTGTTTCTTAAGCTTTGCATTTGTATGTATATAATAAAAAAATTAACATATTAATCATATAAAAATATGGTTAATATGTCAATGAAAATTATCAATATTTTTTTATTTTTTTGCATTATTTTATTGGTTCTTTTAATGGTTTTCCCGCTTTTCTTGGAAACTGCTTTGGTGTAGGTTTTACCTTATCTATGAGTACTATACTTCTTTTATTATCTGTATCTATTAAAGTAAATTTATTTACTTCTTTTATTTTACCACCCAAAATGTTAATTGCTTTTTCGGCATTCTGTAATTCTTTTTCTATCTCAAACCCCTTCATAGCAATCATTTGACCGCCTTTTTTAATAAATGGCAAGTCATATTCTGCTAAAGTGGTTAAATTAGCAACTGCTCTTGAAACAGATTTATCAAAATTTTCTCTATATGACTTATTTTTTGCCAAATCTTCTGCTCTAGAATGTATTAACTCAATATTTTCTAAATCTAAAGCTATACATACTTCATTTAAAAAATTAATTCTCTTATTTAAAGAATCTACTAAAGTTACATTCAAATTTTCATTTAATATTTTGATTGGTATACCTGGTAAACCTGCTCCAGTGCCTATGTCTATAATATTTTCACCGTCTTTTAAATATTTTAATATTGTTCCGCAATCAACAAAATGCTTTATTATTATCTCTTTAGGCTCGATAATTGTTGTTAAATTTATTTTTTTATTCCATTCTATTAATAAATTCATATATGAAAAGAATTTTTTCACTTGTTTATCAGTTATATCTATAGCTATTCTTTTCATTTTATCTTTCATTTCATATGAAAATTCATCTATTTGCATATTATTCTCCTTTATTATTTCTTTTTAATTGTTCCAAGTATATTAATATTACTGATATATCAGCAGGTGAAACCCCTGATATTCTAGATGCTTGCCCTACAGATCTTGGCCTTAATTTTGATAGTTTTTGTCTTGCTTCTAGTCTAATTCCACCTATAGCCTCATAGTTTATATCATCTGGTAATAATTTATTTTCCAATTTTTTTGCTTTTTCTACCTGCGCATTTTGTAATTTTATATATCCTTCATATTTTATTTGTATTTCTACTTCTTCTTTTACTTGCTCACTTAATCCTGGTCTATCTTCATCAATTTCTTTTAAATCTTCATATGTTAATTCTGTTCTTCGTAGTAATTCAGCTAGTTTTATACCATTACTAATTTTTGAAGAATTGTGTTCTTCAAGGAATTTATTTACTTTTTCTGTAGGTTTTATGGTTTTATTATATATTCTTTCTTTTTCTTTCTCTATATTTTCCTTTTTCTCTTTAAATTTCTTATATCTTTCTTCTGATATAAGACCCACTTCATAACCAATATCAGTTAATCTCAAATCTGCATTATCTTGTCTTAGTAATAATCTGTATTCTGCTCTAGAAGTCATCATTCTATATGGTTCATTTGTTCCTTTTGTAACTATATCATCAATCAATACTCCGATATATCCATCATATCTATGTAAAATAACAGGTTCTTTTTCTTGTATTTCTCGTGAAGCATTTATTCCTGCTATAAGACCTTGGCAAGCAGCTTCTTCATATCCTGAAGTTCCATTTATCTGGCCAGCAAAGAATAATCCTTTATATTTCTTATGTTCCAAACTTAATTGTAATTCTAATGGATCTATGCAATCATATTCTATTGCATATGCTGACCTTGTAAATTCTGCATGCTCCAATCCAGGAATAGTTCTATACATTGCGATTTGTACATCTTCTGGCAAAGATGAACTCATTCCTTGTATATACATTTCATCAGTATCTAACCCTACTGGTTCAACAAAGATTTGGTGTCTTTCTTTATCTGCAAATCTAACTACCTTATCTTCTATTGATGGACAATATCTTGGTCCTGTTCCTGAAATTTCTCCGGAGAACAATGGAGATCTATTTAAGTTCTTTCTTATTATTTCATGTGTCTTTGCATTAGTATATGTTAAATAACAAGGTACTTGCTCTATTGTTGGAGCTTTATCCATGAATGAAAATGGAATTATATTTGTATCTCCCTCTTGTATTTCCATCTTTGAAAAATCTATTGTCTTTTTATTTATTCTCGCTGGAGTACCTGTTTTAAATCTTACTATTTTAATTCCTAGCTCTTTTAAACAATCTGATAATTCATTTGCTGCAAATACACCATCAGGTCCACTTTCTTGTGAATACTCACCCATAAATATTTTTCCTTTAAGATAAGTTCCTGTAGCTAAAATTACAGTTTTTACATTATATACCGCACCTACACTTGTTTCAATGCTTTCTACTGCATTATCTTTAATATTTATTTTTGTTATTTCTGCTTGTTTTATATTAAGATTTTCTTGTTTCTCTATAGTATGTTTCATTTCCATTTGATATCTTTTCCTATCAGCTTGTGCTCTTAATGAATGAACTGCTGGTCCCTTTGATGTATTTAACATTTTTATTTGAATTAAAGTTTTGTCTATATTTTTTGCCATCTCCCCACCAAGAGCATCTATCTCTCTTACCAAATGTCCTTTAGAGCTTCCTCCTATATGAGGGTTACAAGGCATATTTGCAACAGCCTCTAGGCTAATTGAAAATATTACTGTTTTCATTCCCATTCTTGCTGCTGCTAACGCTGCTTCACACCCAGCATGTCCAGCTCCAATTACAGCAACATCATAATTTCCTGCATCGTATTTCATTTTTTACCTCCAATTTTTCGTTTTTTATGGAACAATCAAAATTGTTTTATTTTATTTTTTTATATATATTTTGTTTGATTTTTTATTGAATTTTTAAGTTAAAATTCGCTTTCACATAATTTTCACAAAGTTATTTTATTGACTTTAAGTCAATTTCAAAAAATCTCTGTTTGCTTACAGTCATCTTAACTTATAGGTTTATGTTCGTTTTTTGTTCTTACATCGAATTTGCTAGTTTACATTTTTTATTTTCCCAGGCAAAATTTGGAAAAAATTTCATTAATTATATTCTCTGAAACGTCCTCTCCGGTTATCTCTCCTAAACTCTCCAAAATGTCTTTTATATCGATAGCCACAATATCCATTGGCATTTTGTTTTTTAAGCTTATTTGAGCATTCTCAGTTGATTTTATAGCCTTATTTATTAGGTTCTTATGTCTCGTATTAGTTACTATAACTTCATTATCTAAATTTATCTCATTTATTTTAAAGATTTTAGAAATAGTTTTATTTATCTGATCAATACCTTCTTTATTTAAAGCTGAAATTTTTATTATATCTTTACCTAATCTAGTGATTCTCTCATCTATCTTTACGTTATCTTGTACTAAGTCAATCTTATTTAATACAATTATAGCTTTTTTGTCTTTTATAAGGTCTATAATGTCTAAATCTTCATTATCTATTTTATCACTTATATCAAAAATAGCAATTAGCAAATCTGCGTCATTAGCTATCTCCTTAGCCCTTTGTATTCCAATTTTCTCTACTTCATCATCAGCTTCTCTTATTCCTGCTGTATCTATTATTTTTATTGGGATTCCGTCTATATTCATCAATTCTTCTATACTATCTCTTGTTGTACCTTTATATTTGCTTACAATGGCTCTATCTTCTCTTAATAAAGCATTTAATAGTGATGATTTACCTGCATTTGGTTTTCCAACTATAGCTATTTTTATACCATCTTTTATAATCTTTCCATTATCAAAAGTATTTTTTAGTTCTAACAAATCATTCTTTACATCTTTTAGCATATCTTCTGCTTTCTTTTCTGTAACTTCTTCTATATCATATTCTGGATAATCTATATCTGCCTCAACATCTACCATTATATCCATTATTTTCTTACGTATATTAGTTATTTTTTGAGATAAAAAGCCTTCTAATTGTTTTAAAGAAGCTTTTGATTCTTTTTGAGTCTTACTATTTATAATATCTATTATAGATTCAGCTTGAGATAAATCAATTCTACCATTTAAAAAAGCTCTTTTTGTGAATTCTCCTGGCTCTGCTAATTCTGCACCATTTTCTAAACATACTTCTAAAATATTTTCCATAACAATATTTCCACCATGAGAATTAATTTCACACATATTTTCTGTTGTATAGCTATTTGGTTTTATAAAATAAGAAACTAATACTTCGTCTAATATCTCATTTGTTTTTGGATTAATAATATGTCCATATTTAAATGTATATCCTTTTATTTCTTTATTTTTATTTTTTGGAATAAATATTTTTTCTATTATTTTAAAAGTATCTTCCCCACTTAATCTAATTATTCCAATTCCACCAATCCCTGGGGCTGTCGATATTGCAGCTATTGTACTCATTTTTATCCCTCTTTTCTTTTTATTTATTAAATTAATTAATTATTTATTTTAATTATTTATTTATTTAATTATTTAATTTAATTAATTTTTTAATTATTTAATTTATTTATTTAATTTATTTAAATTTAAAAGTCAAAGCTTGGAAATATTTAAGATTTTGGAATTAAAATTCCAATTATTTTTTCTTATTTATTACCCAGAACTTTGACTTCTGTTTTATCTTTATTAAATTATTTTAAATCTACTATTATTCTTCTGTTTGGTTCTTCCCCAACACTGTATGTTTTTACTTTTGAGTTATTTTGTAATTTTGTATGTATTATTTTTCTTTCATAAGCAGACATTGGTTCTAATTCAATTTTCTTTCTATTTTTTACTACTGTTTTTGATATTTTTTCTGCTAATTCTTCTAATACAACTTTTCTCTTTTCTCTATAATTTTCAATATCTAATATTACACTACATTTATGTTTAAGACTTTTATTAGCAACATTTGAAAAAATTAATTGTAAATAATTAAGTGTTTCTCCTCTATATCCTATTAAATAATTAATATCGTCTCCAGTTACAGAAATATATATTCTTTTTTCTTTTTCTTCAACATTTATACTTAAATTATTTATTTTTAATTGATTAAAAAATTCATTTGAAAACTTTTCCATTGTTTCTAATACTTCTTTTAATTCTTCGTCTGTAATATTAGCTTTCTTTGCTTTTACAGGTTCTTTTAAAGTTAATTCTACTTTTATTTTTGTTGGTTCTAAAATACTAAAAAAACTTCTTTTCTCTTCATTACCTATTACATTAATAATTACATCTTCTCTTTTTGCATTAAGTTGTTTTAATCCATTTTCTATAGCTTCGTTTGTAGTTCTTCCTTCTGCAAATATACTATTTGGCATTTTCTTTTTCCTCCTTAGATTTAAGATATTTATTTATAAAAAATCTCTCTAATATCATTAGTACATTGCTAGTTAACCAATATAAAGCTAGACCTAATGGTGCTACTAAAGAAATTGATATTGACATTATAGGCATTAACAAAGACATACTTTTATTAGTTTGTTCTACCATGTCTACTTCTTGGGCTTCTTTTTTAACTTCTTTACTTTCTCCTTCATATTCTTCTATATGATCATTTAGAAGTTTCTTATCTTTATCCTTTTTATTCATATTTGTTGATATTTTTGTACTAATAAATGTAGATAAAATATATAAAATAGGAATAATATAAACTTTAGGATCAGATAAATTTTGCATTGGAACTTTATTTAAATCCAAACCTAAAAATTCCATATTTAAATATACTTTTTCATCTTCATTTCCTTTATGCTGAATTATCGAAATCTCAGGATATGCTTGATTTATTTCTATATTTGCAGATTGAAGTTCATTTTTATAATTATTTATATCTTCTTCAGAAACATTTTTTACAAATGTTAATGGACTTTTTACCATATAAAATACTGCTAACAATATGACTAATTGAAGTATTGCACTTAAACATCCACTAAAAGGACTCATATTTTCAGATTTATATAGCTTCATTGTCTCTTGATTTAATTTTTCTGGATCATTTTTATATTTAAACTGCAATGATTTCATCTGTTCTTGAATTTTTGAAGTTTTTTGCATTGTTCTCTGTTGTTTTATAGATAATGGCAATAACACTATTTTCAATAATACAGAAAATAAAATTATTGCAAAACCATAATTATTTACAATATTATAAATAAAATATAATATCGTACCAAATATACTTGCTAAAAATGACATATTTTTATCTCCTTTATTTTAATGGATCATATCCACCCTTTGAAAAAGGATTACATTTTAAAATTCTCTTTATCCCTAAGAAACTTCCTTTTACTGAACCATATTTATTAATAGCTTGTTTAGTATATTCAGAACATGTAGGATAAAATTTACAATGTATTCCCTCTTTTGATATAAGAGAAGATATATGTTTTTGATATATATTTATAAAAAAAATTAATATTTTTTTCATTAACCCTCATCTTTTTTTAATAAATTACTTTTATTTAATGTTTTAATTATATCATATTTAATATTAAAAAAATTAGCTTCAGAAATATTTTTATTTTTTTTCCATAAAAAAATTATATCATACCCAACAGAAATCTTATCCTCTAGTAATCTATAATTTTCTCTAATTAATCTTTTTATTTTATTTCTTTTTACAGCTTTTCCTGCTTTTACACTTACAGCAATACCTATATAATTGAAATTCTTATTATTTTTTTTTATATAAATATCAATATAATTTCCATTATAGTATTTTCCTTTTGTTAAAACATTTTTAAATTCGTAATTCTTTTTTAATGTATCTGTATTTAACATTTCTTACCACTCTTTATTTTTTATAGATTGCAAAAAGACCACTTAATGTGGCCATATACTTAAGCTGATAATTTTTTTCTTCCTTTACTTCTTCTTGCTTTTAAAACATTTCTTCCTGCTCTAGTTTTCATTCTTTTCATGAAACCATGTTCTTTACTTCTTTGTCTTGTTTTTGGTTGATAAGTCATTTTCATTTTTATGCACCTCCTATTATATTGTTGTAAAAATATATAAATATTTATCTCTAAAATTAAAAAGCATATCAATTATACTATAGGAAATAAGTATTTGTCAACATTTTATTATATATAATTTACAATCTGAAACATATAAAAAAACAAACTTATACACATAGTGGATAAAAAATTATTCACACCCTAAAAATGTTATTTATTGTCGTAAAAAGAAAAAATCTGTTCTCTATTGTAATATTACGGTATTCTAGCATTTATAAAATTTGTAATATTTTGTAATAAAATGTAATTTTTATATTTTTTATACACTTATCCACAAAATTATCCACATTATACACAGATTTATTTAAGTTTTTTGTCCTTTATTATTGACTAAGTTACTTTATTTATATATAATGTAAAAACAATAGGGAATAGTAATATTTTTTATTTTTTTTTGTAAATATTGACACTTGTATTACAGTATTTTTACATATTTTTCAAAGTTATCAACAGTTGTGGATACTGTTGTGGATAACGAAAAAAAATTACGTTATTCTTTATTCCCTTATACTTTTTAGGAAGGATTGAAAGAAATGTCAAATGAACTAAATGAACTTTTAACTAAAGCAAAAGATCTTTTAAAAGATGAAATGACAAATATTTCTTATGAAACATGGATAAAATCATTAGAAATAAGAGATTTTACTGATGATAAAATAATATTAATCGCTTCTTCACCTTTTCAAAAAGATGCTGTGGAAACAAGATACTATGATTTAGTAACAAATACATTCAAATTTATTACAAATAAAGATTGTAAAATCATAGTAGAATATAAAGATCCAGATTCCGAAGAAGAAGATGTTAAGTTAGAAGAAAAAAGTTTTAATGACAATGAAATTGGTGTTTCAAATAATTCTTTAAATCCCAAATACACATTTGATACATTTGTAGTTGGTAATAACAATAGATTTGCACACGCTGCTTCTTTAGCAGTTGCAGAAGCACCAGGAACTTCATATAATCCATTATTCTTATATGGAGATGTTGGATTAGGAAAAACTCACTTAATGCATGCAATTGGACATCAAGTAATAAAAAATAATCCAAATTCAAATGTATTATATGTAACTTCAGAAAAGTTCACTAATCAATTAATTAATGCTATAAAAGATAATAAAAATGAACAATTTAGAAATAAATATAGAAATATTGATGTTCTATTAATAGATGATATTCAATTTATAGCTGGAAAAGAAAGAATTCAAGAAGAATTTTTCCACACATTTAATACACTACATGATAATAGAAAACAAATTGTAATCTCTAGTGATAGACCACCAAAAGATATTCCTTTATTAGAAGATAGATTAAAATCTAGATTCGAATGGGGATTAATTGCTGATATATCAATTCCAGATTATGAAACACGTTTAGCTATATTAAGGAAAAAAGCGCAAACAGACAATATAATAGTAGATGATGTAATCTTATCAACAATAGCTACAAGAGTTGCTTCTAATATAAGAGAATTAGAGGGTGTTTTTAACAAATTAGTTGCTTTTTCCACATTAGCTAATGGTCCAATAACCATAGAAATGGCAGAAAAAGCAATAAATGATATTTCTGCACAAAAAGAAAAAGTAATCTCAGCGGATTATATACAAGATGTAGTAGCAAAATATTTCAATATAAATAAGAAAGATTTAAAAAGTTCAAAAAGATCAAATGATATTGCTTATCCTAGACAAATAGCAATGTACTTGTGTAGGGAAGTGGCTGGTCTTTCATTTCCTAAAATTGGTGAAGAATTTGGAAAGAGAGATCATACAACAGTAATGCATGGATGTAATAAAATAGAAAAAGAAATAAAAGAAAATACAAATACAAAATTAATTGTGGAAAGTGTGAAAAAAATAATTTTAGAAAAAAAATAAAGTAAATATCAACCAAAAATAAAATTTTTTAAAACTTTGGTTCGCCAAAACAAATTTTTGAAAAAAGTTTTGCTTTTTTACTTACGGAAGTAATACATTAGATATACACAGGCAGATGTTAATAATGTGTATATAAACTGTTAATATTTCATTAATCCACATTTTTTTCAAAACCATGTGGATTAAATTACAACTTTTCCACGAAAATATAAACATAGTTTTTTTACGGAAATAGGGACTTTCAGAACTTTTCCCCACAATTAACAACACCTAATACTATTACTTCTATAATTATTATTTATTAATAAAGGAGAGAGAAAAATGAAGATAGTTTGTTATAAAGACAAAATTCTTAAAGCTATTAATTCCGTAGTAAAAGCTGTAGCATCAAAAACTACAATGCCTATACTAGAAGGAATACTTATTCAAACAAATGATAATGAAATAAAATTAACTACATATGATTTAGAAATAGGTATTGAATATATAATGGATTGTGAAGTACAAGAACAAGGTTCTACTGTAGTAAATGCTATAATGTTTAGTGAAATTATAAGAAAATTACCTGATACAGAAATAAAAATCTATTTAGATGATAATAATTTATTAGTTATTGAATGTGAAGGTTCATTATATAAATTAGCAACTATGGATCCAACAGAATTTCCAGAATTACCAAGAATAAATGTTGAAAATTCAATACAAATAGAACAAAATGTATTAAAAAATATGATTAGAAGAACTATATTTGCTGTTAGTAATGAAGAAAATAGACCTATTTTTACAGGATGTTTATTTGAAGTAGATAATAATAAATTAAATGTTGTTGCAGTTGATGGCTTTAGATTAGCATGGAGAAGTAGTTTTCTAAATGTACAAGCAAATGATTTTAGTGCTGTAATTCCTGGTAAAACATTAAATGAAGTAAATAAAATTATTTCAGATTCATTTGAACCTATAAAAATAGGAATTTCAAAAAATCAGGCATTATTTGAAATGGATAATTGTAAAATAGTAACAAGAGTTTTAGATGGAGAATTTTTAAATTATGCTAATGTAATACCAAAAGAATGGGATACAAGAATAAGGGTAAATAAAAATATTTTACAAAGTTGTTTTGAAAGAATTAGTTTAATTTCTTCTTCATCTGTGGAAAAGGAAAAGAAATATCCTGTAAAAGTAACTGTTGATATTGGAAAATTAACAATTTCTTGTGCAAACCAAACAGGAGATGCAAAAGAAGAAATATATGTATCTACAGAAGGAAAAAATATAGAAGCAGGATTTAATCCAAAATATTTCTTAGATGCATTAAAAGTTATTGATGATGAAGAAGTTTATGTTCATTTTGGCTCTAGTATATCACCATGTATTATTAGACCTGTTGATGAAGGGGACTATGTATACATGATATTACCAATAAGATTAAAGGACTAAAAATTTAATTAATTTATAAAAATAAGCTATTGTTAGAGATTATAATAGCTTATTTTTTATTTGTTTAAAAAAAGAACTTGCTTTATTTTTTAATTATGTGTATAATGCAATATATATTTGAAAAATATCCACAGAAACTTACGGAAATGTGGATAACTAAGTGGAGAACTTTATGAATATAACAAAATTAAAATTACAAAATTTTAGAAATTATGATAGCCAAGAAATAGAATTTAATAAAGGAATAAACGTCATTTATGGCGATAACGCACAAGGAAAAACAAATATATTAGAGGCTATTTTTTTATGCTCAATGGGAAAATCTTTTAGAACAAGTAAAGATAAAGAGCTTATAAAAATAAATAAAGATTTTGCTAAATTAAATATCGAATATGAAAAAAGTGATAGGGAAGGAAAGATAGAATATATAATTTCTGAAAAGAAAAGCATAGCTATTAATGGGGTAAAGATAAAAAAATTAAGTGAATTGTTAGGAAATATAAATTCTATTATTTTTTCACCTGACGATATGGAAATTCTTAAAGATGGTCCACAAAAAAGAAGAAAATTCTTAAATATGCTAATAAGTCAGCTAAGACCAAGATATTTATTTAATTTAAATGCTTATAATAAAACATTAGAACAAAGAAATAATTATTTAAGACAAATAAAGCTTGAAAATAAGTCAAAAAATATGTTAGAAATATGGAATGAAAAATTAGCTAATCATGCACAAATTATATATGATTATAGAAGAGAATTTGTTGATAAAATATTGAACAAAATAATAGATATCCACAAAAATATAACAGATAATTTAGAAGAAATAAATATAAAATATATAAGTGATTTTAAAGATAGGGAATCATATATAAAAAGATTAAATGAAAAAGTAGAAAATGATGTATATAAAGGTTATACTTCCTCAGGAATTCATAGAGATGATTTTGAAGTATATCTTAATGGAAAAAACATTAACCTATATGGCTCACAAGGGCAATTTAGAACAGCAATACTATCATTAAAATTAGCTGAATTATATGTTATTTATGATGAAATTGGGGAATATCCAATTTTGTTATTAGATGATTTTATGTCAGAATTAGATGAGAAGAGACGTAGAAAATTTGTGGAAAACATTACGGATGCGCAAGTAATATTAACAGGTACTCACAAATTGCTACTTGAAAATTTTAATTATAATATATATAATGTAAAAGATGGACAAGTAAAAAAAGAAGAACAATTTTAACAAAAGAGGGATTATAAATGTTTGTACACATAGGAAATAATATAATTTTAGAAGAAAAAGATATAATTGGAATATATAATATAGAATCAATGAGGGATTCAGAAGAATATAAAAATTTAATAGAAAGTTTAAAAAGAACAGATAATCTTGTTTCACAAGCAAATGGAGATGCAAGATCATTAATAATGACAAAAGAAAATGGAAAAATAGTAGGATACGAAACAAATGTATCTACTATGTCTATAGCAAAAAGAGCAGAAGATAATAAAAATAGGAAAGGCACATTATTAGGAGGTTTTTATAATGGAAAAATATAAACATGAATATGGAGCAGAACAAATACAAGTATTAGAGGGGCTAGAAGCTGTTAGAAAAAGACCAGGTATGTACATAGGAAGTGTTTCTGCAAGAGGATTACATCATCTTGTGTATGAAATAGTAGATAACTGTGTTGATGAAGCTTTAGCTGGATATTGTAAAAATATTCATGTTCAAATAAAACCAGGAAATATTGTAACTGTTCAAGATGATGGTAGAGGTATTCCTGTCGAAATACATCCTAAGACTAAAATATCTACTGCAGAAACTGTTTATACAATGTTACATGCAGGAGGAAAATTTGGTGGAGATAGTGGATATAAAGTATCTGGAGGTCTTCATGGTGTTGGTGCTTCTGTTGTAAATGCTTTATCTGAATGGACTGAAGTTGAAATATGCCGCGATGGCGGAAAATATAGGATGAAATTCGCAAGGGGAAAAACGGTAGAACCATTAAAGAAAATAGAAGATTCAGACAAAACTGGAACAACAGTAACATTCTTGGCAGATAGTACAATTTTTGAAACAACTAACTATGATTTTTCTGTTTTAGAAGAAAGATTTAGAGAGATTGCATTTTTAACAAAAGGCTTAAGAATAAAAGTAGAAGATTTAAGAGAGGAACCAGTAAAAAAAGCAGATTTTTGTTTTGAAGGTGGTCTAAATTCTTTTGTAGAATATTTAAATCAAAATAAAGAAAAACTTCATAAAAAACCAATTTATATAGAAAAAACAGAAGGAGAAGTTCCTGTAGAAATAGCAATTCAATATACTACAGCATATTCAGAGAACATTTATACTTTTGTTAATAATATAAATACTGTTGAAGGTGGAACCCATTTAGAAGGATTTAAAAGAGCATTAACAAAAGTATTTAATGATTATGCAAGAAAACATAACATTTTAAAAGAAAAAGACTCAAACTTACAAGGTGAAGATATAAGAGAAGGAATAACAGCAGTTATTTCTGTAAAAGTAAAAGAGCCTCAATTCGAAGGACAAACAAAAACAAAATTAGGAAATAGTAATGTTACAGGTATCGTTCAATCAATGGTAAACGAGGCTTTATCTGATTTCCTAGAAGAAAATCCTACTGTTGCAAAAGCAATACTAGAAAAATGTATTGGAGCATCTAGAGCTAGGGAAGCTGCAAGAAAAGCAAGAGAATTAGTAAGAAGAAAGAGTGCTTTAGAAACATCTACATTACCAGGTAAATTGGCAGATTGTAGTGAAAAAAATGCAGATTTATGCGAAGTATATATTGTTGAGGGAGATTCTGCTGGTGGTAGTGCAAAACAAGGAAGAGACAGAAAATTCCAAGCAATACTTCCTTTATGGGGAAAAATGCTTAATGTTGAAAAGTCAAGAGCAGATAAAATATATAATAATGATAAATTGCAACCAGTAATATTAGCTGTTGGCGCTGGAATTGGTGCAGATTTTGATATAACAAAAATAAGATATGGAAAAGTTATAATAATGGCTGATGCCGATGTTGATGGTGCGCATATTAGAACATTATTATTAACATTCTTCTTTAGATATATGAGGCCTTTAATAGAAAATGGGAATGTATATTTAGCTCAACCACCATTATTTAAACTTGCTAAAAAGGGTATGAAAGATATTTATTGCTATACAGATGAAGAGCTAGAAGAAAAATATAAAGAGTTAGAAGAAAAAGGTATTTCAAGAGATTCTATATCTATTCAAAGATATAAAGGTCTAGGAGAAATGAATCCAGAACAATTATGGGATACAACAATGAACCCAGAAACTAGAATATTAATAAAAGTTACAATGGATGATGCAATAAAAGCAGACCAAATATTTACAGTATTAATGGGAGATGAGGTTGCACCTAGAAGGAAATTCATTGAAGAGAATGCAAAATATGTTAAGAATCTCGATGTATAAAAAAAAGAATCCTGCGGGATTCTTTTTTCATATATTTAAATAGCTATAAATGTCGATTTTTGTATGACGAATTTCGTTGACAAATAATGGAAATGAGAGTATTATTGAACAAAGATAAGAGGTGATATATGTAAAAACAAATAATAAATCTACACAAAATTGGTTAATTGTAGAGAGTATAGATAAAAATGGAATTATAAAAATAAAAAATAAAAATATTTTTATAAAACTAATAAGAGTTCAACCAATAAATTTTAATTTAAAAACAACTTTAGAAAAAGAAGCTATTTTAAATTCATATAAGATTCTTTTAAAAACATGTAATTTTAATCTTCAAATTTTAATTCATACAAATAAAGAGGATATTTCCAAAATCGTAAGTAATGTTAAAAAGTCAAATAATGATTCAATTTCAATTATTTCTAAAAAGTATATTGAATTTCTAAACAAAATTAATTCTGAAAAGCAAACATCCACAAAAAATTATTATATTATCATAGATGAACAAAGTGAAATAGAAAATGAAAATTTAGCAAATATTTATTATATGTTAAATGAAAAATATTTTAAGATAAAAGAATGTCTTAATAAATGTGGAAATCAAGTAAAAGAATGTAAAAAAGAAGATGTTATAAAGGTTTTACATTTTTTCTTAAATACTAATTATAATTTGAATAGGTAGGTGATAGAAAGAAATATTTTAAAAAAGTTTTTTATTAAAAATACAAATGAAAAACAATGTCTAGAAGAAAATTATATTTGCCCTTCATACATAAATAATGAAAATCCTAAATATTTAGAAATAGATAATATGTATTATGCAGGTTTAATGATTGTAAATTATTTAAGAGAGAATGAAGACTTAATTTTAAAAGGAATAATAGATACAGACATAAACATGAATATTTCAATATTTTATGAAAAACAAAATAAATATAAAATTTTAAAAGAACTAACTTATAATATTGGTAATGTGTCTGCAGATTTAAAAGATATAAATAATAATAGGCAAGATGTTGACATAGCACAATATACATACAATGATGCGAAATATATAAGAAAAGAAATGCAAATAAACAACCAAGATATATATTATTTATACATTTATATTAATATTTTTGCAGAAACTATAAAAGAATTAGAATTTAATCTAAGTAAAGTTGAAGGTATATTGCAAGGCTCTGGCTTGCAAACAAGAAGAGCAAATTTTAGACAAGAACAAATATATAAGTCTAGTTTACCTTTAATGCATAATGATAAAGACTTACAATTAGCTACAAGAAGAAATATTTTGACAGAAGGACTCGTAAGTACATATCCGTTTATTTCTTCATCAATTTTTGATGAAAAAGGAGTATATATAGGCAGAAATATTCATAATAATTCAATGATTTTTATAGATAGATATAATACTCAGAAATATAAAAATCCAAATATGTGTGTATTTGGAATGTCAGGAGCTGGAAAATCATTTTATATAAAATTATTAATATTAAGATATGGAATACAAGAAATAAATCAGTACGTTATAGATCCAGATAGAGAATATGGAAATGTATGTAAAGCATTAAATGGAACATTAATAAAAATAGGACCAACTTCAAATACATATATTAATGTGTTTGATATAAGAGAAGAAAGTATAGAGAAAGATGAAAAGGGATATCTCGCTATTAAAATTGATAAACTTAAGGGATTTTTCAATTTAATATTTGGAGAAATGAATGAGGAAGAAAAATCTATTATAGAAGAAAAATTAATTAAGCTATACGAAAGTAAGAATATAAATTTTAATGATAAGAGTCTATACAAAGTAAAAAATAAAAAAGTAGTTTTTAAAGAAAGCACAGATATGCCAATATTACAAGATTTTTATGAATTACTAGGTCAAGATAAAAGAACAAAAAGATTTTATATAAAATTGTTACCTTTTGTAAAAGGGAGTTTAAATTATTTTAATAAATATACAAATATAAAAATAAAAAACAATTTAATTATTGCAGATATTTATGAATTAGGTGAAGAAAATATAAAATATGGAATGTATATTTTTGTAGATTTATTTTGGGATTTAATTAAGAAAAATCGAAAAGAAAGAAAAGTTATTTACTTAGACGAAATCTGGAGATTAATAGGTATAACATCGAATAAAGAAGTTGCTTCGTTTATATATAAAATATTTAAAACTATTAGAAAATATGGTGGAAGTGGAGTTGCTATAACTCAAGATGTATCAGATTTATTTAGTTTAGATAATGGAACATATGGAAAAAGTATTTTAAATAATTCAAATATAAAAGTATTCTTTTGTTTGGAAGACGAAAATATTAATATATTGGAAAAATATGCAAAGTTGTCAGAAAAAGAAAAGATAGAAATTAAATCATTTTCAAAAGGAGAATGTTTAATGTTTGTTGGAAACGAGCATATTCTAGTAAAAATAGATTCATCAGACTTCGAAAAAAATATTATAGAAAAAGGGGAGATAGATAATTAAAAAGATAATAAATATATTTGGAGCTAATGGTGTCGGAAAAAGTATAATAACACTATTATTAGCTAATATAATGGCAGAAAATAAATTTAAGGTTTTAATAATAGATTATACACAAAATATTTATACTATCTTTAATAAAAAACCAGAAAAAAATGCAATAAAAATCGAAAATATATATTTATTAAATAAATTTTATAAAACTGATAGTAATAAATATAATATAGTCATTTTTGATAATCCACAAATAAGTTTTTTGAAAAAAACAGAATTACTAAATAATTCTACAAATATATTTTTATCAGAGTGTAATTTACTAGGAATAAAAAAATTAAGTAAATTAATTGGGATTATTACAAAAGATATACGAAAAGAAAATATAAATATTATTTTTAATAAATACAATTCAAATTCATTAGATAAAGACATATTATATAATATTTTTAAATCTATAAAAATTCTAGGAAAAATAGATTATAGTAAAAAAATAGATGCAATATTAAATACGGAAAAAATAATAAATATAAAATCACTAAGAAAAGATTTATTAAAAATAAGGGATAATTTATTAAAGGAGAATAAAGTATATGGAGATAGACATACAAAACGAATTAAATAATAAAAATTTAGAAGTAGGGAAAGAACAAAAAAGTTTTTTAGAAACTACTTTAGGAGGGATCATAAATACAGGGCTAAATCTTGGAATTAAATATTTATTACCGGACTTTGTAGAAGACGAGGTAATAAAGATAAAAGATACTATACTTAATGAAGGCTTTAAAGAAGGATTAAATACAGCAATAGACGAGGCAGTAGATTTGGGTAAAAGCGCAATAGGTATTGTAACTGGAAAATTTGAAGATATTTCGCAAATGCAAAAAGCTGTAGAAACTGGAGGAATAATAGATACTATATCAAAAGGATTAGATACAGCTATTAATAAAGTAAATGAAAAAGGAAAGTTAAATGATAATATAAGTAATGTTATAAAAAAAGGTAAGAATTTAATTCTGGATAATATTAGTAGCAACATAGAAGAAATGATTGTTGAACAAGGAAATGAGATAAGTAAATTTGAAACTTCAATTAATGAATGGAAAAAAGGTTATGAAAATAAAGACTTTGATTTAATGGAAAAAGAGATGAAGAATATAAATAAATATTTAGAAAAAATAATGCCATTAGAAAATATAATTAAAGAAGCTAGATTAGTTGAAAATGTACATAACTTGATTAAAAACAATAATAAAAATTTTGAAATAAATGAAGTAGAATTAGAAGCTGCAAATGTACTGGCATAAAATAATGAAGAATAATCAAATATTTTAGAGAATTAACAAGTTTAAGTGCTCGTAGGATTACTAATTAAAAAAAAATTTGGTATACAGGTTAAAGCCACTTTTCTTTTAATTCCGTAAGATTTTCGAATAATTTCCTTGCATATTTTTTTCTGTTTTAGTATAATACATTGTGTAGCAGAAAGAAGAAAAGAGGTAAAGAAATGGACAACCATGATGGAAAAATAATTGAAAGAGATATCGAAAACGAGATGAAGACAGCATACATTAGTTATGCTATGAGTGTTATTGTACAAAGAGCTTTACCAGATGTAAGAGATGGATTAAAACCAGTTCACAGAAGAATTTTATATGCAATGCACGAAGATGGAATTACGTCAGATAAACCATACAGAAAATGTGCAAATACTGTTGGATCTGTTTTAGGAAGATACCATCCACATGGAGATTCTTCAGTTTATGATGCAATGGTAAGAATGGCACAAGACTTTTCATTAAGATACATGTTAATAGATGGACATGGAAATTTTGGGTCTATAGATGGTGATGGTGCTGCAGCAATGAGGTACACAGAAGCTAGGATGTCTAAAATAGCAGAATATATGCTTACAGACATAGAGAAAAATACAGTTGACTTTATGCCAAACTATGATGATAGATTACAAGAGCCAACAGTGTTACCATCAAAAATACCACAATTATTAATTAATGGTTCATCAGGTATAGCAGTTGGAATGGCAACAAATATACCTCCACATAACTTAACAGAAGTTTGTGATGGTCTTATTAGAATAATTGAAGATCCAAATACTACAGATGATGAGTTAATGACAATTATTAAGGGACCAGATTTTCCAACAGGAGGAATGATTCTAGGAAAAGAAGGTATAAAAGAAGCATATAGAACAGGAAAAGGAAAAATAATCGTAAGAGCCGAAGCAGAAATCGAAGAAATGGCAAATAACAAACAAAGAATAATTGTAACATCATTGCCATATCAAGTTAATAAAGCTAGATTAATAGAAAATATATCTAAATTAGTAAGAGAAAAAAGAATAGAAGGAATATCTGAATTAAGAGATGAATCAGATAGAAATGATAGAGTTAGAATAGTAATAGAACTAAAAAGAGATGCTAGGGCTCAAGTGGTTTTAAATCAATTATATAAAAATACTCAAATGCAAGATACATTTGGAGCGATATTATTAGCATTAGTAGATGGAGAGCCAAAAATATTAACCCTAAGACAATGTTTAGATTATTATATTGACCATAGAAAAACAGTAATTTTAAGAAGAACTAAATTCGAACTAGATAAAGCTTTAGCAAGAGCACATATCTTAGAAGGTTTAAGAATCGCAATAGATAATATAGACGAAGTTATTAGTATTATTAGAAGTTCTTATGATGATGCTAAAGAAAGATTAATAGAAAGATTTGGCTTAACAGATATACAAGCTCAAGCAATACTAGATATGAGATTAAAAACATTATCTGGTTTACAAAGAGAAAAAATCGAAGAAGAATATAAACAATTAATGGAATTAATCGCACATCTAAGAGAAATCTTAAATAATGAACAACTTGTATATGACATTATTAAAGAAGATTTAGAAGAAGTTAAAACTAAATTTGGAGATGAAAGATTAACTAAAATAAAACCTGCAGAGGGAGATATAGAAGAAGAAGACTTAATAAAAGAAGAACAAACGATAGTAGCTTTAACACATTTTGGATATATCAAGAGAATGCCTGCAGATACATATAAAAGCCAACGTAGAGGTGGGAAAGGTATTACTGGCATTTCTACAAGAGCTGATGACTTTGTTACAGAAATATTTACAGCTTCTACACATGATACTATTTTATTCTTTAGTAATAAAGGTAAGTTATATAGATTACGTGGCTATGAAATTCCAGAAGCAGGAAGAACAGCAAAAGGAACAGCGATTGTTAACTTATTAAGTTTAGATCCTGGAGAAAAAATAACAGCAGTTATTCCAATTTCTAATTTCGCTGAAGGAAAATACTTGCTAATGGCTACTCAAAAAGGATTTATAAAGAAAACAGCTCTTACAGAATATAATTCAGCAAGAAAGACGGGACTTCAAGCAATTACATTAAAAGAAGAAGACGAATTAATAGCTGTAAGGTTAACAGATGGACAAGATAATGTTGTTTTAGTAACTGAAGACGGAATGAGTATTACTTTTAGTGAGCAAGATGTAAGACCAATGGGGAGAACAGCACAAGGCGTAATAGGAATTAAACTTGGAGATGGAGATAAAGTTATTGGAATGGAATCTATTATAGACGGTGCTAATGCAACATTATTGGCTATAACAGAACACGGATTTGGTAAAAGAACAGATTTAGATGAATATAGAGTACAAAATAGAGGTGGAAGAGGAGTAATAACATATAAAGTTACTCAAAAAACAGGAAAATTAGTTGGAATTAGAGTTACAGATGATTCAAATGATATAATGATGATTACAGATACAGGTACAATAATTAGAATAAGTGTTAAGGATGTAAGCGTATTAGGTAGATCAACACAAGGTGTAACTTTAATGAGAACAAATGACGGAGGAAAAGTAGTAAGCATTGAATTAGTTGAACCCGAAGAAACTAATGAAGAATAAATAATAATAGATATACAATAACATAAAAATATTTCGAAAGAGTCTAATAGAATATCTATTAGACTCTTTTTTTAATAATAGTAATGGAGATGAAATAATGAATAAAAAAATTAATCAAACAATGATGCAATATTTTGAATGGTATTTACCAGCTGATTGTGGTTTATGGAAAAAAGTTGCAAATGAAGCAAGTTATTTAGATAGTATTGGAATTACAGGAGTATGGCTACCACCAGCATATAAAGGTGAGGGAGGAAATCACGATACTGGATATGGTGTTTATGACTTATACGACTTAGGGGAGTTTGATCAAAAAGGCTCTGTAAATACTAAGTATGGTAGTAAAGATGAGTATATAAATGCAATAAAGGTATTGAAGGGAAATAACTTAGAAGTATATGCAGATATTGTTTTAAATCATAGATTAGGTGCAGATGGAACAGAAGAAGTTATGGCAATGGAGGAAGAGCCTAATAACAGAAATGTAGAAATAAACGCACCTATATTTATAGAAGCATGGACAAAATATAATTTTGATGCAAGAAATAATAAATATTCAGATTTTAAATGGAATTGGACACATTTTCATGGAGTCGACTGGGATGAAAAACAAAAAAGAAAAGGAATATTTAAATTCTATGGAAAACACTGGGATGTAGATGTTGACAAAGAAAATGGGAATTTTGATTATTTAATGGGTGCAGATGTTGATTTCAATAATGTAGATGTTATTCAGGAATTAAATAAATGGGGAGATTGGTATGTAAATACTACTAATGTTGATGGATTTAGACTAGATGCAGTAAAACATATTAGAGCAGGCTTCTATAAAGAGTGGTTAGAGAATATAAAAGAAGAATTTGCAAAAGATTTCTTTACAGTAGGAGAATACTGGAGTACTAATATTTTAGCTATAAATAATTACTTAAAAGAAGTTGACTATTCTATGAAATTATTTGATGTACCATTACATTATAATTTATTTAATGCATCGAATTCTTCCGGAAATTATGATATGAGAACTATTTTAGATAATACACTTGTAAAGGAAAATCCAGAGTATGCAGTAACATTTGTAGATAATCATGATACACAGTTAGGTCAATCTTTAAATTCTTGGATACAAGATTGGTTTAAACCATTAGCATATGCATTAATTTTATTAAGAAAAGATGGAATTCCATGTATTTTCTATGGAGATTACTACGGAATAGAACACGATAATATTCCACCAAAGAAAAAATTATTGGAGAATATGATAAAAGCAAGAAAACATTTTTCATATGGAAAACAAAGAGATTACTTTAAAAACGAAAATATAATTGGTTGGGTTAGAGAAGGAGATAGTGACCACACTGACTCTGGATTAGCTGTTGTAATGAGTGATAATGCTGGTGGATGTATTGAGATGAATATGGGAGAAAGATTGGCCAATACAGTATTTTACGATTGTACAGGAAATTTAGATGAGACAGTATATGTTGATGCAAATGGAAATGGGATTTTTTACTGTGATGGAGGAAGTGTTTCTGTTTGGATAAAAAAAGATAATATATATGATAAAGAAGTAAAAAAATAAAATAAAAAAGGATACTAGACCATTTAATATAATGCAGTATCCTTTTCGCATTAAAATATTTTTTGTTTTCCAATAAAACTTCTCTAATATAATACATGATTTAAAAAAATTCCTAAACATAACACTATAATTCCAATAATTGCAAAAAAAGTGCCTAATACACAATTTATAATTTGTCCAATTAGTATTTTGGGAATATTTAACGTTATTAACAGAATATTCATAAAATGCTTTAATAGGTTGATGCCCTGCTCCAGTAGAATTTGTAGTATTAACAATTATTCCTTTAGCATGTTCTTTACATTTTATAATTTGCATATATTTAGGGATAGAATATAAAAGTCCTACTATTAAAAAAAGACCACCAATTATCCAAAAAGCAATCATATCAAGTCAATCTCCTTAAAAATAAATTTATTTTAAGATATCATATAAAAAATTTTTGTCAATACTATAATGATAGAGTTATGCCTAAAGAAGCTATACTAAAAAATAGTAATGAAAAAAGCTTGTATCTTTAGATAGATACAAGCTTTTTAATTCTGGTTGCGGGGGGAGGACTCGAACCTCCGACCTTTGGGTTATGAGCCCAACGAGCTGCCAACTGCTCCACCCCGCGATGTGCTACAAGAATTATTATACAACTAAGGGTATCTGTTGTCAATACATATAAGTTAATTTATTTATATTATATGCAAAAATTAGTAAAATATTACAGTAAATTTTGATTTAAAATAGGGATTTTAGGGGAGTCCCAAAATCCCTATATGGAATTATATTACCAAGAGCTTCCGCCTCCGCCTCCGGAACCTCCACCAGAGAATCCTCCTCCAGAAGAGCCACCAGAACCAGAACTAGAAGGTCTAGATGTCATAGAAGTATTTACCCTAGTCATTGTGCTATTCATAAAGGTACCAAAAGAGTGAACTGAAAATGCAGTACTAGAATAATACCATGATGGTGGTTCAACTGCAATATTTTCAAATTGTTCTACCCATTTATCTGATACATCTAAAGCATAAGTGTAAGGTAAGATATTATAAAAGTATTCTGGTTCTTTTTCAACCATTGCTTCTAGTTGGTCTTTTTCTGCTGTTTCTAAGAAACGCTTGAATCCTTTGATTTTTCCTAAAATTTCTAACCCCAAAGGAGTTCTTTTTAATATAATTTTTCTAAATACATAAAGAACTATTATACATAAAATTCCTATAAAATATGTAATAGCGGAAATTGAAGTTGAAAATATAATTGGAAGTATCATAAAAAGAGGTATTCCGCCAAATAATAATCCCCAAATAACGATAAATATCTTTGTTGATATAGGACCACTTGATGTTAATATTGATATCATAAGTGAAAAACCAATTCCAGGGAATATTAGGGCAACAGGAAGTTCACTTAGCATTCCAGTATCATAAAAAGGTTTTACAGTTATTAGTATAAATATTATGAGCATCATAGGAATAATAAGTTTTTTTAAGCTTAAAGATTTTTTATCGAAAATCTTAGTTTTATTTTCTTTCTTATTTAAAAGTTTCTTTATACGATTTACTGTTATATAAAAACGATTAGTTAAATCTGAAGATGTAACAGAAGATCTTGTTCTAAATAGACCATCAAAGAAAAGTTTTTCTATTTCATTTGTTCCATCGTATTCTTTCAATTTATATATTGTAAAATCTTTTGTGCTTGCAAATAATGCCTTATTCTCGGTTTCTTTTATTGATAAATAGCCCTTACTTGCTAGATAAATTAGTAGTGAAACTATAGCTTTATCATCTGTTTCACCTTTATATAAAAAAGCAAGTTCTGCTGAATTGTAACCTTCTGGAGGATAAAACTCTACTGTTTCTATAACAGGTTTATCTTTACCAAATAATAGCCATAAAATAAATGCAATAAATACAATTACTAAGCTTATACCTATAATTATATAATAATCTGTATTATTATTACGAGCTCCAACAAAGTAGTTATCAGGTAAAGTAAGTCTAACAGTAAGACCATTTCCTGCAGGTAATGTATCTGTATAAATACCACTGATTGTATTACCATTTACAGAGTAAGAAACGCTGTCACTATCGGTATACCCATATCTGCCAGAAGAAAATCCCAATGATGAAGCATCAAATTCTTTTGGCATTGTGATAGAAAAACTAACATTAGAAATACGTGTATCCCATTCGGTTCCAATTAAATTATAATAAAATTCATCGGCATCTTTTACGGGGTCTGCACCTATATCATATGTATATTTAATTACATATTTTTGTAGCCCAGTTACATAAGTATCTTGATTTCCTATTTTTATAGCCAAATTACCATTACTATTACTTTTTGAATATTCATTATTTACTTGTAAATTTGTAATTTTGACACGATTAGTAGATGTAGACCCATCTAATCTTTCAATAGTATTTTTTAGAGGAATAGTTCTAATTATTCCATGTTTTCTCGTATAAAAATTAGCGGTAATTGTTTCTGTAATATCAAATGTATTATTTTCATTTACTTTTACGTTAATATCATAAGAATTTATTACATAATCTGTAACAGCATATGAATTATTAGGTAAAAAAGAAATTAATATAAATGATAAAATAAAAAGTATAACTCCAATAATTTTTTTAGTCATTTAAATTCACCCCAACATTATTTTTTTCTTCTGCATTTGCCTCAAACATTTTAAATTCTTTGAATCTGAATAATTTAGCTAGAATATTATTTGGAAACATTTGAATTTTATTATTAAAATTTCGCACAGTACCATTATAATACTTTCTACTATTTGCAATTTCATCTTCTATACTTATTAAATTATTACTTAAATTAGTATATAATTCATTTGCTTTTAATTCTGGATAATTTTCTGAAACTGCAAAGATATTTGATAAACATTTAGACAATTCTTCATTTATATCAATTTTATTATCCATAGTTAATTCATCATAACTAGAACTTCGTAAAGAAGTAATTTTAGTTAGAGTTTCATTTTCATATTTAGAATACCCTTTTACAACTTCTATTAAATTAGGAATAAGATCCCATCTCTTTTTTAGATAGATATCCATTGTAGAAAAAGCTTCTTTAACTAAATTTCTTGAATTAATAAAAGAATTATAAGTTATTAAGATATATATTAAAAGTATTACTATAATTCCTATAATAATGTAGATATACAAAATATCACCTCCTATTTTCATATATATTATGACATTAAGTGAGGTAAACAGCAATAAAAAATCAAAAATTATTTTGTGATTTGAATTTGTATATTTGTGTTTGTATCTATAAATACATCTGAATTAATATATGTATTTACGGTATGAGTATTGGGAAGATTATATTTATTAGGAAGTGATTTAGAAGAATTTTTAGTATATAAATTGGAATTTTGATAAATATTTTCTACTAATAAAATATTTACAGTTAAAAAATTATATTCAACAATATTAGAATATTTAGCAATAGAATTAATTGAATTAAATGCTATGAAAAATAAAATAAGAAAAATGACTTTTTTCATAAAAACTCCTTTTATTAATATTTAATGATTATACTGTTCATAAATAATTTTTAATTTAAAGTTAGTTAATATAGAGGTAGTAAAATTCCCAGTATATTTAATAGAAATAGTAAAAATATGTTCTTCTTTAGTTAGATTATTTAATATAAATTTTTCGGATACAAAATTCGATAAGAGAATTTCTGTACTATCCATATAACATGATACAGAAAAATCTGGAGTTAGATTCTCTAAATAAAAATAATAACAAAATGGAATATCAGAAATAATATTATCTTTAGAATTAGATATTTTAAAAGAATATTGTGCGAAATTATTAGTATTGTCTAAAACCAATGGAGTATCAAACTCAACATTAAAAATAGGTTCTGCAATATTAGAATAAATACATATATTTTGATTGATAGAGTAATTATTATGAATAATTACTGAAATTAAAGAAAAAACTAAAACGAATAAAAATAAAATTTTTTTCAAGACTAATTCCTTTCGAAGAGTATTTGAAGATTTAAAGATAGGGTAGAATTATAAAAAGTATCTGTATTATTAACTGGCCATTCCCAGAAAAAAGATATAATATCCACAGTATTTGTATTAGCTGTGTACAAACAAGAGCTATTTTGTGAAATATCCACAAGTGAATTATTAATATAAATATTCAAATTTTCTGGAATATTATAATGTGAACTTAGAATTTTAAAATTAATATTTTTAGTGGAATTAATTATTAAAGAAAAGAAACCATATGAACCGCGGTATAAGTTTATTATTATATAGACTATTGGGATTAGCAGTTGAAATTAAGTTAATATTTATAGAACTTTGGGATAAAGTAAAATGATAAATGTAAAATATTAAAACTACGAATAAAATAAAAAATAGTAAAAATTTTTTCATGAAATCTCCTAAAAAAGCTTGAATTAAGTAAAAAAATTATAATAAAAAATGTTAGACTTGTCAATAATAAGAAATATAATAATTGTAAATAATAATGATATATGATAGAATTACCATGAAAATTTAACAAAAGATAGGAGGGGAGAAAATGATTTATACAGTTACATTTAACCCAGCATTAGACTACATTTTGGAACTAGAAAAATTGGAAATTGGCAAGATACAAAAATCCAAAACGGAATTAATACTTCCAGGAGGAAAAGGGATAAATGTTTCTACAGTATTAACTAACTTAGATGTTGATAATATAGCATTAGGTTATAAAGCAGGTTTTGTAGGAGCAGAGATAGAAAGATTATTAGAGAATATGAACGTAAAGACCGAGTTTATAGATTTAGAAGAAGGAAATTCAAGAATAAATGTAAAAATTTCAGGAGAAGAAGAGACAGCAATAAATACTAATGGACCAAAGATAAGTGAAAACAAGATTTTAGAATTATTAGAAAAATTAAAAGCTTTAAACGAAAATGATTATTTGGTTTTATCTGGTAGTATACCAAGCTCAATTAAAGATGACATATATGAAAAAATATGTAGCATTGTAAAAGAACAAAATGTAAAAATAGTTGTGGATGCAACAAAAAATTTATTAGTACAAGCTTTAAAATACAATCCATTTTTAATTAAACCTAATAATGAAGAATTAGGAGAAATTTTTGGTGTAGAAATACATACTAAAGAAGATGCCTATGTTTATGGTAAAAAATTAAAAGAAATGGGTGCGCAAAATGTATTAGTTTCAATGGGAAAAACAGGTGCAGTATTAATTGACGAAGCAGGTAAAGAATACTTCCTAAAATCTCCAGAAGGGAAAAGGGTAAATACAGTAGGTTCGGGAGATTCTATGGTAGCAGGATTTATAGCAGGATATTTAAAGTATAATAATTACTATGATGCCTTAAAAATGGGAGTATCTGCAGGAACGGCTAGTGCTTTATCAAAATATTTAGCAACTAAAGAAGAAGTATACAATTTATTTAATAATATTTAACAAAGGAGGAAGAAAATGAGAATTACAGATTTACTAAGCAAAGATGGAATCGAGCTTAATGTAACAGCGAAAGATAAAAATGACATAATTGACAAAATGACAAAGTTAATGCTAAAGACAGGAAGAATTACAGATTTAAATGCTTACAAAGGACTTGTATTAAAAAGAGAAGAAGAAGGAAGCACTGGTGTTGGAGAAGGAATTGCAATTCCACATGGAAAAGGTGAGTGTGTAACTGAGCCAGGCTTAGTAGCAATGGTAGTACCAGCTGGTGTTGAATATGATGCATTAGATGGTAAGCCAGTTAATCTATTATTTATGATAGCTGCTCCAAATACTAGTGATAATGTACATCTAGATGTATTAAGTAGATTATCTACAATGTTAATGGATACAGAATTTAAAAACAAATTAATTTCAGCTAAAAGCAAAACAGAATTTTTAAATATTATAAATGAAACAGAAAATGAGAAATTTAAAGAAGAAACAAAACAAGAACAAGGTTATGAAATATTAGGAATAACAGCTTGCCCTACAGGAATTGCACATACTTATATGGCTGCAGAGGCTCTAGAAGCTGCAGGTAAAGAAGTAGGACATCTAGTTAAAATAGAAACACAAGGACAATCTGGTGTTAAAAATAAATTAACAAAAGAAGAAATAAAAAATGCAAAAGCAATAATAATTGCAGCAGATATAGATATTGACTTATCAAGATTTAAAGGTAAGAAGATTTTAAAAGCAAAAGTTGCAGATGGAATTCATAAACCAAAAGAGTTAATAGAAAAAGCTTTGACAGATAAAAACATTCCAGTTTATCAAGGAAACGGAAAAGATGATTCAGAATATGAAAACTCAGATGGTGTAGGAAGCAGAATATATAGACATTTAATGAATGGTGTAACACATATGTTACCATTTGTAGTTGGTGGAGGTATACTAATTGCAATAGCATTTTTATTAGATGATTATTCTATTGATCCATCTAACTTTGGTATGAATACGCCTATTGCTGCTTTCTTTAAAACAATTGGTGGTATTGCTTTTGATTTCATGTTATGTATTTTGTCTGGATATATAGCAATGAGTATAGCAGATAGGCCAGGGTTAGCAGTAGGCTTCGTAGGAGGAGCTGTTGCAAAAGCTGGTACAACATTTGCATCATTAACAAATCCAGATGTAACTTTGGTAAGCTCTGGATTTCTAGGGGCATTAATTGCAGGTTTTATTGGTGGATATGTAGTTCTTTTATTAAGAAAAGTATTTTCATTCTTACCAAAGAGCTTAGAGAGTGTAAAACCAATATTAATTTATCCTGTTGGTGGTATTCTTTTAATAGGACTAATAATGCTTGCTATTAACCCTGTAGTTGGAGCAATTAATACAGCATTAAATAATTTCTTATCATCAATGCAAGGAGCAAATAAAATAATATTAGGAGCTATTTTAGGAGGAATGATGTCTGTTGACTTAGGAGGACCAGTTAACAAAGCATCATATACATTTGGAACAGGAATGCTTGCAGAAGGACATTATGATATTATGGCTGCAGTTATGGCTGGTGGTATGGTAGCACCACTTGCAATTGCATTACTTGCAACATTCTTCCCTAAAAAATTACCAAAGAAAGACAGACAATCTGCTTTATTAAATTATATTATGGGATTCTCATTTATTTCAGAAGGTGCAATACCATTTGCATCAGCAGATCCAATTCGTGTAATTGTTTCTTGCGTAGTTGGTTCAGCAGTTGCAGGAGCAATGTCTATGTTATTTAACTGCACATTAATGGCTCCACATGGTGGTATATTCGTTTTACCAGTTGTAGGAAATGCAGCTCTATATTTACTATCAATAGTAGTTGGTTCTTTAGTCGCAATGTTTATATTAGCAGCATTAAAGAAAAATGTTTGGAGTAAAGGAGATGAAGTAAAAAATGCTAAGTAAAACTTTTACATTAGAAAGTGAAACAGGTTTACATGCAAGGCCTGCCACAGAACTTGCTAAAATAGCTATGAAATATCCATGTGATGTAAAATTAATAGCTAATGGTAAGACTGTAAATGCAAAATCTCCATTAATGATTATGTCTGCAGGAATAAAGCAAAAAACAGAAGTAGAAGTACAATGTGATGGAGAAAAAGAAGAAGAAGCAATGAAAGAAATAGAAGAAGCTTTTAAAAACAATTTTGGAGAATAATAAACAAAAGAGGAGATAAATATGTTAAGAGGTAAAGGTGTATCAAAGGGGATTGGGATTGGACATACAAAAGTATTAAAAAACGAAGAAGTAAAACTTACAGATTTCAAAGTTGAAAATAAAGAAAATGAATTAAATTATTTTAAGAAATGTCTAAATAATGTAATAGAAGATACTAAGAAAGTTATAGAAAAACTTTCTGGAACAGAAGCAGACATTATGAATGCTTATTTAATGATATTACAGGACCCTACACTAACTGAAGAAACAGAAAGATTAATACAAGAAGAAGGATATAATGCAGGCTATGCTACCAAAGTAGGATTTGAAACTGTCGAAGAAGTTTTTAAAAATATGGATGATGAGTATATGTCTGCAAGAGCATCTGATATAGAAGATATGAAGCGAAAAGTCTTAAATAAAATTATAAATAAAGCGGAAATAGACTTAAGTAATTTACCAGAAAATACAATTTTGGTTGGAAAAGATTTATCCACATCAGATACTGCTAAATTGAATTTAAATTCTGTTGCGGGAATTATAATAGAAAATGGTAGCGAAAATTCACATGTTTCAATTATGGCTAGAACTCACGAGATTCCTGCAATAGTAGGAGCTAAAGGAGCTTTAGATAGCATAGCTAACGACATGTATATTGCAATGAATGGAGCAACAGGAGAAATATTTTTTGATCCAACAGAAGAAGAAATTGCTAAATTAGAAAAAATTCAAAATGAGTTAAAGGACGAAAAAGGAAATTTAGTAAAATTTAAAAATAAGAAGAGCATTACTAAAGATGGATATAAAACAGAAGTAGTAGCTAACATAGGAACTCCTAAGGATATGGATGCTGTTATAGAAAATGGTGCAGAGGGAGTTGGCTTATTTAGAAGTGAATTTTTGTATATGGATTCTGATAATATGCCAACAGAGGAAGAACAATTTGAAGCCTATAAAGAGGTGCTAGAAAAAGCTGAAGGTAAAAGAGTTATAGTTCGTACTTTGGATATTGGTGGAGATAAAGACCTAAAATACTTAAATTTAGATAAAGAAGATAATCCTTTTTTAGGATATAGAGCAATTAGAATTTGTTTACGCGAACCAGAAATTTTTAAAGTTCAATTAAGAGCTTTATATAGGGCAAGCGTTTACGGAAAACTTGCAATTATGCTTCCTATGATTTCTTCTGTAGACGAGTTAAGAGCTGCAAAAGATATCATAAATGAAGTTAAAGAAGAATTAAAAGCAGAGAAGATAAAATTTGATAAAAATGTAAAGGTAGGAATTATGATAGAAATTCCATCAGCAGCGATTATGGCAGAACAATTGGCAACAGAGTGTGATTTCTTTAGTATTGGTACAAATGATTTAATTCAATATACAGTTGCAGTTGAAAGAGGAAATGAAAAAATATCAGATTTATATACTAAATTTCATCCTGCAGTTATACGTTTAATAAAAATGACAATCGACGGAGCACACAAGTCTAAGATTTTTTGTGGAATGTGTGGAGAAGCTGCAAGTGATGAAAGATTTATACCTCTTTTAGTTGGATTAGGATTGGATGAATTTTCTATGAACCCTACTAAAATATTAAATTCTAGAAAGATGATTAGAAGTCTAAATCATAAAGAATGTAAGAAGTTAGTTCAAGAGGTTTTAAAAATGTCTTCAGCGAGTGAAATAAAAGCAAGATTGGAAGAATATAAAAACAATTTATTATAGATTTTAATGGTAAAAAAAATAGTTAATAAACAGTGGAAAATTAGTTTAAAAATTATTAGTTTTCCACTGTTTTTCTGGTTTAAATACAAAAACATCTAAATATACGGAAAAGGCTAATGAAGTAAAATTAGTAGAAACAGGAAATGTACCAGTATTTGTAGATAACAATGATAAAGATAATACATCAAATGCAAATGGAATCATAAGTGTAGAGACTGGAGAATTACCAATAGGATTAATACTTGCATTAGTAGGATTAGAGACGGTAACATTAAGATATGCAGTGGTATTAACAAAGAGACAAAAGAAAAAAGTAAATAAGAAAAAAAGTAAAGGGAGTGATAGTTAAATACTATAGATTCCCTTTTATTTTGCTACGATAATTATACTGCAAAAAGCGTGGACATTTAGGAGTTTGGGGATTAAATTAGACATTCTGTAAACAAAGGAACTTTAAGCTCCGTCCCTAAAGTTCAAAGTGTTTACAAAATGTAAATTTTTTGTGAAACAAAAGCTATTCTTATAAATAATATTGAAATTTAAAATCTTAAGTGATAATATTTACGTATATTTGTAAAAGGAGGAAGAATTGGTGATAACTGTAAAAAATGTTACAAAAAAGTATGGAAAGTTCAAAGCCGTAGATAACATTAGCTTCGAAATTAATGATGGTGAGATAATAGGTCTTTTAGGACCAAATGGAGCAGGAAAGAGTACAACAATGAATATTTTAACAGGATTTATCGAACCAACAGAAGGCGAAGTTATTATTAATGGTTATAATATTTCTAAAAAACCTAAAAAAGCTAAAAAATGTATAGGATACATGCCAGAAGGAGTTCCTTTGTACAAAGACATGACAGTAAAAGAATTCGTTACATACATGGCAGAACTTAAAGGCGTAAAGAAAGAGCAGATTAAAGAAAGTGTAGATCAAGCTATACAAGATACATGGCTTCAAAATGTAAGAAAAGTACTTATAAGAAATTTATCAAAGGGATATAAGCAACGTGTTAGTATGGCAGGTGCTTTAGTAGGAAATCCAGAAATAATAATATTAGATGAACCAACAGTAGGACTAGACCCAAAACAAATAATAGAGATAAGAAATTTGATAAAAAAATTAGGAAAAAACCATACTCTAATAATTAGTTCACATATATTATCTGAAATTAGTCAAATTTGTGAAAGGGTAATAATAATAAACAAAGGACAAATAGTTGCAGTAGATTCACCAGAACATTTGGAGGATACAGTAAATATAGAAAATGCAATAAATATAATAGTAGAAGATAAAGAAAATAAAATAGAAAAAATAAAAATCCAAGGTGCAAAGAAAATAGAATTAATAAAGAAAAATGATGATAATACAAAAGAATATAGAATAATTCCAGAGAAAGATTATGATATAAGAAAATCTATATTTTCGGATTTAGCAAAAGAAAATATTACAATATTTGAACTTAAAAAACCAGAAATAACTTTAGAAGAAGCATTTATGGATTTAATCAAGAAAAATGAAAAGGAAAAAGAAGAGAAGGCAAAACAATTAGAAGAAGAAAAGAAGCAAAAGGAAGAACAAAAGAAACAGGAAAAAATAGAAAAGAAAGAACAAAAACAAGAAAAGAAGAATAACAAAAAAGCAAACAAGAAAAAAGGAGGTAAAAAATAATGTGGGCAATAATAAAAAAAGAAGTTAGAACATATTTCTTATCTCCGATAGGATATGTTTTTGTGGGACTATTTTTATTAATGGCAAGTTTATTTTTCTACTCAGAAGTATTAGTAACAGGCTCAACAATGTTTAGCAATATATTTTATTCATTGTCAACAATATTAATAATGATAGTACCATTGTTAACAATGAGAACATTTTCAGAAGAAAGAAAAGATGGAACAGAACAGCTATTATTAACAGCACCAAGAAGTGTAACAAGTATTGTTTTAGGAAAATTCTTTGCTGCATTAATCGTTCTTTTAATAGCAGTAGTATTAACATTTATATACTATATAATTTTAATGTTTTTAGGAAATCCAAATATAAAAACATCACTTGTAACAGTTTTTGGATTTATATTATTAGGAGCAGCACTAATATCATTTGGTATGTTTGCTTCAAGTATTACAGAAAATCAAGTAATTGCAGCTATTATCTCAATAGCATTTTATGTAATAACATGGATAGGAACTCCTTATCTTAGCCAAAGCTTAGAACCATTAGGACTAATGAATATGTTTAACAGATTCGGAAATGGTCAAATAGCTTGTACGGAAGTAGTAGCATTTATTTCTTATACAGTATTATTTGTATTATTAACAATTATAGTTATACAAAGAAGAAAAAGTGTTAAATAAAGGAAGGAGAATAACAGTGAGAAAGTTTTTCGAAATAATAAAGAAAAAATGGATAGCAGACACAACCAGAGTAATATTGCTAGTAGCTTTACTGGTTGTAGCATATATAGCTATAAATATATTGGCAGATAAATTAAATTTACCAACACTAGATTTTACAGAAGAAAAATTATATTCTGTATCAGATGAAAGTAAAGAAAAAGTAAAAGATATAGAGCAAGAAGTAACATTATATTTTTTCGGAGCAGATGAAAATACAACAATTATTGATTTTGCTAAACAATATACAGCAATAAATCCAAATATAAAAGTGGAAGTTGTAGATAGTACGCAAAGACCAGATTTGTTACAAAAATATGATATATCAGATAGTGAATCTGCAATTGTAGTACAATCACCAGAAAGATCAAAAACAATATCAGCATATGACTTAAGTAGTTATAATTATACAACAGGAGAAACAACAGATTTAACAGAGGAAAAAGTAACAAATGCAATAATAGAAACTACATCAGCAGATAAACCAAAAGCATATTTCTTAACAGGTCATGGTGAAATGGTAGATAATATGTCTTTAGCAAAACAATACTTACAAAATGATGTTATTGATGTTGCAGATTTAGATTTATTAACAACTGAATTTCCAGAAGATTGCGATGTTTTAGTAATTGCAACGCCAACCGAAGATTTTACAGAGTTAGAGACAGACAAAATAATAAACTATATAAATAATGGTGGAAATATATTATGGTTAAGTAATGCAAAAACAACTGAACTTGCAAATGTTCAAAAAGTTTTAGATATGTATGGCGTAAGTGTTGGAAATGGAATTGTAAGAGAAACAGATTCAGATAGAATGTTGCCAGGGTCACAAAATTTTATATTACCAAGTCTATCAACACATAAAGTTACAGAAGATATATCTGATGGCTATATAATTTTATTTAATGCAACAAGACTAGAATTTAAGAGTGATGAAGAATTAGAAAATTTAGGTGTTACAGCAGAGCCAATTATTCAATCATCAGAAGCATCATACTATAGAACAGATCAAAGTATAACAGATACTTCTGCACAAGAGGGAGAAGAAACAGGCTCATTCCCTATAGGTGAAGAACTAACAAAAACATTAGGAGAAGATAAAGAATCAAAACTTATAATATTTGCAGATAATTTATTTGTTTCTGATTCACAAATAACAATGAGAGCTTCTACAGGAACACAATCAATAAATGCAATTAATTTTAGAAGTAACTCGGATGTATTATTAAATACAGTGTCATATTTAGCAGACAGAGATCCAGCGGTTACAATTAGAAAAAAGACTGAATATGTAACATATACAGCAACACAAAAAGAAGATTTAATAATAAGAAGTATAATATTCATTTTACCATTAGTGATAATTATTATAGGAATAGTTATATGGCAAATTAGAAGAAGAAAAAGATAAAAGAAAATCCATAGGTAATTCTATGGATTTTTTTATTCTTTTATGATAAGATTTAAATACAAAATTAAAGGTGGAGAGGAAAATGAAAAATTTATTTATAGAATATCCAAAATGTTCAACATGTCAAAAGGCAAAGAAATGGCTAGATAAAAATAATATAGAGTATGTAGATAGAAATATAGTAACAGAAATACCAACAAAAGATGAATTAAAAAAATGGATACCTAAATCAGGACTAGACGTAAGAAAGTTCTTTAATACAAGTGGAATGAAATATAGAGAACTTAATATTAAAGAAAAGATAAAAGATATGTCAGAAGACGAAATTTATGAATTATTAGCGTCAGACGGAATGCTAATAAAAAGACCATTATTTATATCAGATACTTTAATTTTAAAGGGATTTAAAGAAAAAGAATGGGAACAAATTAAAGGAGAAAATAATGCAATTAATTAGCTTTAATCAGTATAAAAATACTAAACCAAAAGGAAAATTAAATAGGAAAAAAGTTGCTATAATAATTACGATTGTTGTTGTAATAATTATACTAGCAATACTTACAAGTATATATATGTTAAATAAGACTTTTAGAGATAATGTTGACAGGTATATTTTTAGAAAAAATATAGAAGAAAATAATGGACCTGTAATTGAGCTACCATCGCAAATAGAAAGTGATAATATTTTAGTTTATAACAATTATATAGGAATATTAAATAAAAGTATTTTAAGTGTTTATTCTACAAATGGTAAAAAAGAAAAAGAACTAGAAGTTGAAATTAGTAATTGTATATATGATACAGAAAATAGGTTCTTGGCACTGGCAGAAAATGAAGGGTCAAAGCTAGAACTTATATCTGGAACAGATATACTTTGGAAGAAAGATATAGAAGGAAACATAGAGCATATATTTGTAAATAAAAATGGTTATGTTTCTATAGTAGTTACAGGGACAAGCCATAATAATGTTATAATAACGTATAACCCAGAAGGAACAGAGTTATTTAGGACTTTTTTATCTCAAACGACAGCAATAGATGTAGCTATATCAAATGATAATAAATATTTAGCATATGGAGAGGTAGATACATCAGGAAGTTTTATACAGTCAAATGTAAAAATAATATCAATAGAAAAAGCACAAAGCGACCCATCTAACTCTGTAGAATATATTTATCCAGCAGAATCAAAAGAAATAATAATAGAATTAAAATATCAAGATAATAACAAACTAATTTGTATGTATGATGATTCAGTACATATTATAGAAAATAATTCTGATAAAAAGCTATTAGATATTTCTGATACAAAAAATACATTTTCAGATATAAATTTAAAAGATAGCGTTGTATGTATAACCGAAAAATCAGCGGGGTTATTTGCAAATATAGATGTAGAGATAACTAATATATCAAGCGGAAAAAACAATATATATAATATAGATGGAGTAGCAACAAGTCTAAACGCTGTAGGAGATGTAATTGCAGTAAACTTAGGAACAGAAGTTGATTTTATAAATACAAGTGGCTGGCTAATAAAAAGATATAATTCATCTACAGAAATAAAAGATATTATTTTAGGTGAAGGCATAGCAGGTATCGTTTATACAGACAAAATCGAGATTGTAAATTTATAGGAGGATAGAATGAATATTATAGCAGATATTATAGTTATTTTAATATTAGCAATTTGTATCTTCTTTGGGGTAAAAAGAGGGTTAACTGGAGTAATTGTTAGATTACTTTCTATAGTGATATCATTAGTGCTTTCATTAATATTATTTAAGCCTGTATCAGCAATAATTATAAATCATACAGATATATATAATAACTTAACAAGTACGATAGAGAATTCTTTAAATTCAAAAGATGAAAATGCAGGAGAAACAAGTACAGAGCCAAACATTATATTAGATTCTATAAATGAACAAGTAGAAACTGTTAAAGAAAATACAAATAATGTAATTGCTAAAAGTATAGCAGAAGTTATTATTAATTTAATAGTTATAGTAGTACTATTTATAATTATTAACATTATAATGTTTTTCTTAAAGTTTATATTTGGAGCGATTGCATCGTTACCAATAATAAAACAACTAGATAAATTAGGAGGATTTATCTATGGTCTTATAGAAGGAATATTAATTATTTATATAGTTCTTGCAATATTATCTTTTGTACATGTACAAGAATTGCAATTAGCAATTAAGACATCATATATAGCTTCAATTCTATATAATAATAATTTACTATTAATGTTATTCTTTTAAATAATTAAACTTCAAGTAAATTCTTGAAGTTTAATTATTTTTTTGTTATACTATGTGTTATATCTTATAATAGGAGTGAAAAAATTGGCAAGTAAACATATGAAAAATAATAATAATGGAAATATAAATAGAAAAAAAGCAAATAATGCAAAAAGACCAGTAAAAAATAATAGAATAAATAATGTAAAAAAATCAAATATATCAAGCAAACAAAAAAATAAAAAGAAACACGTAGTTGCAAAAAGAGTAATACTATTTATAGTAGTAATATTAATTATTTTAGCAGGAGTATTTACAAGTAAAGTTGTAATGAATGGTGGTGGTCTTAAAGGACTACTTGCTACATTAGTTGGACAAACAGAAGAAACAAGAAAAAATATGACAGATATAGAATTCTTAATATTAGGTGAAAGTTTAAATTTAACAGATACAATAATGATAGGAAAATATGATCCTAATACACAAAAAGCATCTTTAGTATCTATTCAAAGGGATACTTTTATAGGGGATAATCCAAAACGTGCTACAGCATATGATAAGATAAATTCTGTATACCAAGGTAAAAATTCAGAAAAGATTTTAAAAGAAGTAAATGAATTAACAGGATTAAATTTAAAATATTATGTTGTAATAGATACAAAAGGATTAAGAGAGCTAGTAGATGCAATTGGTGGAGTGGAATTCTATGTACCAATGGATATGAAATATGATGATACTAGTCAAGATTTACACATCAATTTAAAAGAAGGATTGCAAAAGTTAAATGGAGATCAAGCAGAACAGGTTTTAAGATTTAGACATAATAATGATGGTACTACATATCCTTCATCTTATGGAACTCAAGATACAGGAAGAATGAGAACTCAACGAGATTTTATATCAGCATTATTAAAACAAACTTTAAAATTAAGCAATATATCAAAAATTGGAGAATTAATAGATATAGCTAATAACAATATAGAAACAAACATACCATTAGATACCATAAAGGATTATATTCCATATGCAGTAGAGTTTTCTACAGACAATTTAAAAACTGCAACTTTACCAGGGGAACCAAAAGAAATGAATGGAGTATGGTTATATTTAACAGATGATGATGAGGCACAAGCTATGATTGCACAGTATTTCTTTGATTGTCCTACAGAAGATGAAGTAACAAATGAGATGCCAACACTTCAAATTTTAAATGGAACAAGCGATTTTACTAACTTAGAAGAAGTTGTAAATAAATATAAAGAAAAAGGTTATAATATTTTAAAAGTAGGAAATACAGAATCTAAAGTTAAACAAACAAAGATAACAAATAGGACAAAACAAGCAAGTGAAAAAGTTACAGAAGTAAAAAATGTAATAAAGGAAACCGCCAAGACAGAAACTGGTAAAGACACAGAAGACGTAGACTTTACCATAACAATTGGACAAGATTATTAGGAGGAAATATGGAAAACGAATTATTAAATAAAATAGTAAAAATATTAGACGAAAAGAAAGCTATAGATGTAAAAACTATAGACATAAAAGAAAAAAGTTCTTTAGCAGATTATATGGTTGTAGCAAGTGGAACATCTACAACACATATAAAAGCATTAGCAGACAATGTAGAAGAAGAATTAAAGAAAGAAAATATTCTTCCACATAAGATAGAAGGATATAATTCAAATTCTTGGATATTAATGGATTATCTAGATGTAATCGTTAACATATTTACAGAAGCAGACAGAGAACATTATAAACTAGAAGATTTATGGGAAAAATTAAATTAAATATTTAATACAAAAGAAAAGCAAGGTATTTAATTACCTTGCTTTATAATATCCTGTTGGTCTAACAGCTGATTTTTTTCTTTTACTTTTTTGTTTCTTATTTTTACTTGGTTTTTCAAACAATATAAGTATTAAAGCAATAATAGCTATTGCAATTACTATATATAAAACATAAGATTTCTTTACATCATTTCCAGCTTTTAAATTAATAGTATATTGAATATTATCTATAGTATATGTTGCTGTACCAACTATTGTATCTTTTTTTATTGGTGCTTGTAATTGTTCATTTAAAGTTATTTGTGGCTCTATAGTATCATTTAGTTTATCATTAGTAACAATTGTATTAACACCAGTTTCAGCAACTAAATTTAAGTTCTTTGTAGCAGAAGTTGCATTTTTTACATCTATTGTTTTTACAATGTCTCCAGTTTTTACAATATCTTTTTTAGAAAAGTTATCAAATCCGTAGTTAAATAAAGTTTTTACATCGTTATATCTATCATTATCTGTACGAGATTTTAGTACAACAGCAATTAAGTTTTTATCATCTTTTGTTGCAGAAGATACTAAGCAATTTCCTGCTGGTGTAGTAAATCCTGTTTTTATTCCTATTGCGTTTTCATAATAATTTTTACTTTGCTTTTTTATCAAATCATTTGTTGTTATAAGAGTTCTATCAATTCTAGAATATTTATTTGAACTAGGTAAAGTATATGATGCTGTAGATACAATTTGTCTAAATGTATCATTCTTCATTGCTTCCTTTGCAATAACTGATAAATCATAAGCTGTTGTATAGTGGTTATCATCATGTACTCCATTTGGATTTACAAAGTGTGTATTTTTGCAACCTAATTCTATTGCTCGTGTGTTCATCATAGAAGCAAAGCTATCTATACTTCCAGCTATATGTATAGCCAAAACATTAGCTGCTTCATTAGAAGAAGGTAGTAATAAGGCATATAGTAAATCTTTTATAGTTAATTCTTCTCCCATTTTTAATAAATCTGTAGAATATCCTGATGGAACAGAAGTTATGGCCTCTGATGTAACAGTTGCAATATCATTTAAATCACAGTTTTCCAATGTTAGCAATGCTGTCATAATTTTTGTTGTACTTGCAGGTTCACGCTTTTCATTTGCTGATTTTTCATATAGAACTTTTCCTGTATCATTATCAATTAAGATTGCAGATTCGGCATTGATATTTAAGTTATTGTTATCTGCAAAAGTTCTTACGGGTAGTAAGATTGATAAACCTAAAATACAAGCCATTAAGCATAAAATAAATTTTTTGAATTTCATATTTTTACTCCTTTATAAGAATATATATATAATATATTATATTTCGACAAATTTCAATCTTTTTTTTATTGAATTAGTAAAATAGAATAGGAGGTTAAATGAACGACTTTAATTTAAAGGATAATAAAGTAATAATTGTAATTATTTCTATAATAATTATTATCTTTTTATGCGTCTTTTTTTATACACGTAGCAATCTAGAAAATGAATATACAGAGCTAGATAATTATAATATGTTACAAAATGAAACAAATATCGAGCAAGAACAAGAAGATATTTCAAAAATAATCATACATGTTACAGGAGCAGTAAATAATGAAGGGGTAGTAGAAATAAAAGAAGGTAGTAGAATTGCGGATGCAGTAGATGCGGCAAATGGATTTTCCGAGGATGCTGATATTTCTCAAATAAATTTAGCATATCAATTAGAAGATGGGCAAAAAATTTATATTCCAAGAATTAATGATGAAAAAATAAATGGAGAAGAGAAAGTACTACAAAAGGAATATGTAACAGACGAAGCAGGTGATGACATAATAATAGAAGATGAAACATTAAATATTAAAAGTAAGGAAAATGAAAAGATAAATATAAATACTGCTGACCAAAGTGGACTAGAAGAGATTCCCGGTGTAGGTGAGGCTACAGCACAAAAGATAATAGAATACAGAGAACTTAATGGTAAATTTAAGACGATTGAGGATATAAAAAATGTAAGTGGAATAGGGGACAGCAAGTTTGAAAATATGAAAGAAAAAATTTGTGTAAAATAAATTAAAATATTGATAAAAAAGTAAGAATATATTAAAATATATACATAGATTTATAAAGGAGAGTAATACTATGACAAGTAAACAACGAGCTTACTTAAGAAGTCTATCAAATCATATAGAACCAATCTTTCAAGTAGGCAAGATGGGAATAAGTGATAATTTAATAAAGCAAGTAAAAGATGCTCTAAAAGCAAGGGAGCTAATAAAGATAAAAGTATTAGAAAGTGTTGAAGCACCAATAAAAGACATCGCAGAAGAGATTTCGTTACAAACAGACTCTATAATTGTGCAAATAATGGGAAATAAAATAACACTATATAAAAGAAATAAAGAAAAAACAAAAATCATTTTACCTAAGTAATTTATAGGGAGAAAGGGATTTATGGACGGTCCTTAAATCCCTTTTTTGTTTTACAAATTAAAGATATACAAAAAAAGTAGCTGTTAAGGCTACTTTTTCAAGTTATAAAATATCTTTTATATAAACTTCATTCCCATTGCTATCAATAAAACGAAGATTTGGAAAGCTCCTTTTCATATAGCTATCAGGAAATATATTATTTTTTATGAATGTTTCTATTTTACCATAAGGTTTAGGTGGTAAATTATAATATTTATCTATAGCTTTTGTTTTGTAAATAGAAATGGAATATATTGTTGCAAATAAATCAAATACTAGAAAGGAAACAACTACAATTTCTACTGTTAATGTTAGTCTATTTGTTAATTTATCAATTATTTTATCAACTAATGGCTTTAGCCATCTTATTAAGAAAATAGCTAGAATTCCCCAGAATAAAGAGTATATAAGAGAAATTCTACCATTTAAATTAAATCTTAAATAAGAGTATTCCCAAAATCTAGTGCCATATATAGCTTCTAAAGCAAAACTTAAAAAATATTCTAATATACTACCTAATAATATTCCATATAAAAATAATTTTATTGGATTGTCTTTGTACTTATTTAATAAAACTATTAAACAAACTGCTCCAACACCATAAATTGGGCAAAATGGTCCGTAAATTAAACCTTTTCTACTTTCTAATACGCCGGTAGTTTGATAACAATATACTGTTTCAAGTATAAGACCAACAATACTAAATAAAATAAAGTACCAAAGGATCTCGTGAAGAGAAATTCCCTGTATTTTTATATTAAATTTTGAATCTTTAATGTCTTTACTTACTTTCATAATACTCCTTAATATAATTATTATAACAAGATATCATAAATTTATTAAAAAGAAAAGAGCTAAAAATATTCGATATAGACAATTGTGTAAAACTATCATATATCGAATATTTTATGAGGGGGATAGGTTATCAGTTACAAATAATGTACGGATTGCGCACGTTTTTGAAGTGGTTTTTGACATATTTTATATGCCCGGTAGCGAGTCCAATTAACATTAAATCATGTATCGGACCTAAGTCCTCGGTCCATATAAAATCATCTTTTAGCCTAAACAATCTATATAATGAACCTTGTCCTGTTTTGACGTTGTCAAAAATATACACAATATCCCGCTCGTGCTTTTGTAAAGCGCGAACATCGAAGTAAAATGTACAACTTCTAAAGCGAACCTTTACTATATTTTCAAATGAGATACGCCTTCTATGACGTTTGTTGAAAATGATAGCTGACCGAATTATTGCTCCGATTTTTTCATTGATTGTTGCAGCTACGCCTAAGTTATTATACGACGTTTCAATCTCTTTTTCTAAAGAATTTTTTAAAACATCATATAACTCCTTTTCTTTTTTTGAAAAAGCTGAAACATCAGGTAATGTATTCAGAAGATTTTCTGCTTGATTGTGCCTAATGGCAAAAAGTAAAACGGTTGGTGAACCATCATTAGAAATGTATGAGGCCACTACAAGTTCTGAAATTTTTTCTGCACCATATTTATCGATTAATGCTGAAAATTTCTCTAAGTCCTCAAAAGTATAGATGGCTTTACCATAATAGCGCCACCAATGCATTAAAAGTTCTCTTGTCATAAAAATCCTTTCTACTACAATATGTAGTTAAAAAAATCCCCCTCATTACTTAAAATTTGCTAAATGCTATTAAATTATAACATAAAAACAAAATTATGTAAATTAAAACAATTATAATCTATTAGAACGATTGTTTTCTAACCATTCATAATATTTTAAGAGGTATTCCCAACAGCCTTCTTTATCTGTTATACCATCATAATGATTTTTAACTCTATTAATAATCTCATCTTTATTAACCCATTTAACTTCTGAAACTTCTTCGGTTTGAAGACTTAAATCAGAAATATATATATCTTTGTTTACTATATAATATTCATTAAAATGCTTATTAATAATGTCTCCTTTTTTGTTAACAGAGATTGAATTACCAATGAATAATATATCATTTTTAGTTAAAGTAATGCCTAATTCTTCTTCTACTTCGCGAATAATTGATTGAAAGCCAAACTCTCCACTTAGAACGTGACCACCTGCAGTTATATCCCAACAATTAGGCCATAGTTTTTTATTAGGACTACGTTTTTGTAGTAAAACTTGCTCCTTAGAATTAATAATAAAAGCAGCTACAGCCTTATGCCAAAGACCTTTAGAGTGGCAAACTTCTCGACTTGCAGTTTTATTTAAATATTCTCCTTTTTCGTTAAAAACATCAAAAATTTCTTCCATAATTTACTCCTTTTTCATATTTTACGAAAATTATACGAATATAACATATAAAATGCAAGAGATTATATAAAAAATGAATTTTATCTGATATAATATGTGCAAGTAAAATAAATGGAGTAATAAAATGGAAAAAAATAAAATGAGTAAACCAGCAATTTTTATGCATAGTGTAATAATTGTTACATGTTTAGCAAGTATTATTTGTTTTACGTTATACTATGGAAATATATATAAAAGCGAAGTTGTTTTATGGACTGGTATAACAGTATTTACTATAATGTATCATTTTTGGATGAGAATTATTATGGGAAATGTTACTAAGCTATTTAAAAACCATATAACATATAAACAATGGTGGTTTAAAGAGAGAAAATTTGAAAAGAAACTGTATCAAAAATTAAACGTGAAAAAGTGGAAAGGAAAGGCACTTACATATAATCCAGCAACATTTTCACTAAAGGAGCATTCATTAGAGGAAATAGCAAATACAATGGCAAAATCAGAATTGGACCATTGGGTAAATGAAGCTATTTCTGTTTCAACAATTTTCTTTTCTGCAATATGGGGACAATTTTGGATATTTCTTATAACTGCACTTTGTGCTATGGCTTTTGATAGCCAATTTATTATTATGCAAAGGTATAATAGACCAAGAATATTAATAGCTATGCAGAAAGAAAAGAAGAAAGCTTTAAAACAGGATACAATTATTTTAAATAAATAAGGTGAAAACATATGACAATTAAAATTGAAGTAGATGGATTATTAAAAAAATATGAAGACAATGATTCTAAAAATTTAGCAAAGGCAAGCAAAGCGTTAAGTGAAAAGGATACTTGGCAGAAAAGTATTATAGATGAAAATGGGGAAGAAGTTAATATAACATTGCTATTAGCATATGAATATTTAAAAGGAATAGAAAATATTACTAATGGTATAGTAAGTTTTGATGAAGCACTAAGTAAGTTAATGGAAATTGATAATTTAGTTCTAGGTGAATTTAATGAGAATAATGATGACATATTATATGGTAAGAACTATCAAGATAAAACCATGATGATGGCAAATTCACAAGAATACTATGATACTGTAAGAAAGCATACGGGAGCAATGAATTTTTGCTATTTCGATAAAAATGGTAAGCTAGCAGATACAGTAGCTATATTTAAAGAAGTTAGAGATAGCGAAGGGAAAAAGTTACGAGAGGGAGCAACATTTCATGATTTAACAGATTTAAGAGACACTTTTTTTCATGAGGTGACTCATCATATGGAAAAAGATTTTGTACCAAAAGCTGAACCACAGATGTATACAAGTATAGACGGAAGAACATACAGTAATTATGATAAAGTAGATAGATATAGAAAAGTGGAATATGTAAACGGAGCAAGAATCATATCAGAAGTTATAGATTTACCAGCAGAAAGTCAATTTAATATTTCAACAGGTTTAACAACAACTGAAATATTACCTAATGGAGAAGAAGTAATACATAATCAAGTAACAGAAGGTTTTGTACAAGCAGTTGCAGTGGCAATAACAAGAAGTTTAGGTTGTCCAGAACAAGAGATTAGAACAGATAAATATTTTGAAAAAACGCAAACGGCTTTTAAAGTAATAGAAGCAAGGGATAAAGACTTAGGACAAGGACAAACTTTTGCAGATTTTATACGTCATTCATACCAAATAAAAGGAGAACTTGAACAAATTCATGTACAAGGAAAGAATGCATTACAATACATATCTGATTATGGAGAAATGTCAGATAGGGGAAAAACAACAAAATCAAAGATTATTAGGGGATTTGGATATTTAGGAAAAAAATTAGATTATCCTCCAGAAAAACAAGAAGAAATAGAAAATTCAAGAATATTAGGAAAAACAGAATTAACTGAAGATGAAACAGAAAATTTGAGAACGATGTTATTAAATGGAAAGACCGATGCTGAATCTAAAGAAATTGTAGATGATTTTGTTGGTAGATATACAGGAGCATTAGCAGAAGAAAAAAGTTTTTTTGATGCAATTCCATCACAATTAGATTTTTCAAAATTTAAAAACGAAGAAATTGAAATTGATGAAGATATAAAAAAGCAAGAAGCTAAACATATTTCCATGAAGGATATTGTAAAAAATGCAATAAGTAATGGGCTTGACTTAGAACAAGTAGAGCAAATGGATAGAGTTGAAAATGTTTTATCTAATGAAAGAAATGATGAAGGAGTAACAAAAGATGAATAATTTATATGCAAAAGCATACACAGAAGTATTAGAAATTATCAATCATTTTTCTGAAGATGAATATAAAAAAATCCCGAAAGAAAAAATTGATTTTTACGAAAAACATAAAGACAGAAAGTACGATTTTAAAATAAATCCAAATATTGATTTGGCTGAACAGAATATTTCCAGAAAGGCAAATGCTATATTGGTTTCACTATTTAGAGACTATTTTGCTACAGCTAAGCAAAAAGAAATATTAAAGAACTTGTTACAGCAGAATCAAGAAAAGCTTGAAAAAGAAAAATATCTAAAATATAATCCTGATAATATATTTAATAAATCTAATAGTAATATAAATGATTCAAAAGACAAAGTTGCATTAGTTGAGATAAAAAATGAAGTATGGTATAGAAAGATTTTAAATTTCTTTAAAAGAATTTTTTTGAAACATTAAAATAAAAGCTTGAAATCAAACGATTTCAAGCTTTTTATATGGTCGAGGTGAGGTAATTCCTCAAATGCTATTTTCCTTTATATATCAATATTTTCAAAGAACTATTTTAAATTGTTGAAGTTTTTTGTTGAAGATTTAATGTTTTTTATTGTTTTAAATTTCAACAAATTCTTTCCAGTTTTCTTTAGTATTTTAAGCACTTTTATCTTCTGTAGAAAAGTCAACTCCAAAAATTTCTTTACCTATTAAATAATTTTCAACATTTTTATTTTCAGAATTTTCAAATTCACTATCTACATCAACATAGTATTGCATAGTTATCGTAATATCTGAATGACCTAATATTTTCTTTAAAACTGCTGGTGCAATTTTTGCTTCAGCGCATCTTGTTGCAAATGTGCCTCTTAACATATGAGTATGAACATCTGTCTTTTTCACTAATTGACCTTTTTTATTTTCTTCTTCATATATACCAATTCCAAGTTTCATTGCAATTCTTTTTAAGTTACTATTGATAGAATTTTCTATATGCATTGTTTTATCTTCTTTACAAAATAGTAGATGATTTTTATTTGTTATTTTATGCTCTAGTGCAGACTCAATTATTTGCTTACTTATATTAGTCATAGTTAGAGTTCTTTCGCCGTTTTCAGTTTTAGCATTTTCTCCAATTATTGCTTTACCACTAATATTCTTGGTTTGAGTCTTTCTTATATGGATTTTTCTATTTGTTAAATCAATATCTTTTTCATAATTTAAAACTAAAGCCTCGCCTATTCTCATACCTGTTGTTAATAATAACAAAAATAAATATTTATTAGGGCATTTTTCATAGCTTACAGAATTTAGATAATCTACTAATTTCTTTTGTTCTTCAATAGTTAAAGACTTTCTGTGATGACTCTTATATTCACTTTTTGGCTTTTCAACTCTTTTCCAACCTGTCATAAAATTATCTGTTATTATATTTTCATAAGTTGCTTGTCCAAATGCCATACATATTAATTCATAAATTTGTTTTATTGTACTTTTAGAATATTGTTTTAAGCTTTCTAAATATTTGATTATATATTCTCTTTTTACTTTTGTTATAGGAATATTGGTAAATTTCTCTTTTTGTAATTTCTTTAATGTATCATTTTTTCTTTTAAAGGTGGCTTGTTTTATTTTACCTAATTTAAAATCTTCTTTTAATACACTTTCTACTAAATCAGCTATTGTTTTATTACTTTTAGTAATAATTTTTATTCCACCATTCTGATTTAGTTTTAATTTTTCCGTTAAAGCTTTATTAAAAGCTTCTGTCTCATCTTTTCCAACAAAAGTTTTTGTCATTACTTTACCTGTTGTTGTGTCTCTACCAACTGTTAATATTGCTTTAGGAGATATTATAAAATAAAAATATTTACATTCTACATTATTGTTAAACACTTTACCATTTTCAAACTTACTAATTGCTCTGTATTTGCAAGTGCCTTTATATTTACAGTTATTACAAATTTCCTTACTGGATAATTTATTACTTTTATCCTTGACTCTTTTTAGCAAATAAGTTCCTGATGTTATTCCTTTAACTTTCAACTTACTTCCATCCTTTCCTAAAATTTCAGGAAATACCTTGCTTTTTAAAGGAATTAAATGCTATAATGCATAAAGAAACATTTGTGCAAGGTAATCCTTGTGGTCTAATTTTCAAATGTTTTTGAAGGTTTAAATGGGCATATTTAAATCTTCTTTTTTGTTTAATCATTTGTAATTTCATTGCTTTTAAAATAATCTTTAAAAGATTGTTCCATAACAAGCCAAGACTTACCAATTTTTTTAGCTGGAAAATCTTTTTTATGAAATAATTCTAAACAGGTCTTATTTCCAATCTTTAAAGCTTGTCTAATATCTTTAGTCTCCAAAAATACTGTGCCATTTAATGTCCTCATACACAATTCCTCCCTTCTTATAGTCTCAAATACAAAAAGATTTAGCTATTTCTCTTGACTGATCACAGGAAAAGTTCTATAATATCAAGTGAGAAATATATAAATATTTTTCAAGTTCAACTGCATTATATAATAATATTTTTGCAATGTCAATGAATTTTAAAAAATATTTTATTTTTCTAACAAATATTTAAAAGGTGAGTTTATGAATATATTTAATGTAAATGTTCCAAAAGATAGTCTCTCAATGATTTTTGATGAATTTAATGGAGTTGAAAATTATAATACAACATTGTATTTGCATAAATCAAAAATTGTTTATGATGAGGAAGATAATAAATATTCTGCAAAATTAGAAATAGATTTAGAACAAAGTTCAAAAAAAGATAAATTAGTTAAGCAAATTTTCAATAAAGAATACGGAAGCTATATAATAACTTTTATAAATGCTGATTTTTCTACGGCAGAAAATGCTTATTTTTCTTTCTTTGTTTATTATGGACTTGAAGGCTTTAATTCAATATCTGAAATAAAAGAAAAGTTTCCTCTTGAATATAAAGCAAGATATATATCTACAAAGAGTTTTCTTGATTATTATAATAAAGCTTTTGAATATGTAAAAGATAAATATATAAAATTTCAAAAAGATATGAGAGAAACTATTGATTTCGTTTTCAATTTACATGATATTCAAACTGATAGTAAATTAGATAAATATTCTAAATTTGTTGCATTTTCTAATTATACTAATTTAACAAATCAATTTGATACAAGAATTAGTTTTAGAATCATGTCTGATAATAGTTCGGATATAACAAAGTTGGAAGATGTAGAATTATTAGCTCAAGATATTTCAAGTAAAGAATCTGGAAATGGTGTTTTATATTTATATGAAAGTACATCACATCTTGCATTAGCTTATATTGCATTATATGATTTAATTAGAAATTCAACAAAAAACATTAGTGTTTGTCAAAATTGTGGAAGATACTATTTACAGAGTTCAGGTAAAGAAGTTTATTGTGATTTATTTAATATAGATGGTAGTCCTTCTTGTAAAACATATGCTTCTCGTAAAGCTTATGATAATAAAATAGAAGATGATATTGCTGAATTAACATATAAAAGAGAATATCAAAGAAGAATAACACAAGTGTATCGTGCAGACAAAAAACAAAAAGAACAAATGAAAAAGGACTTTAAAATATGGAAAGATAAAGCAAGAGAGCAATTGAAATTGTATAGAGAAAATAAAATTTCTAAAGAAAAATTTTGTAATTGGATAGAGAAAAATAAATAGTCATAAAAGCATCATACTAAAAATATGATGCTTTTTGTATATTTTTTAAAAATTTTGAAAAAATAAAATAATATTTAGTAAATATATTTACAAGCACTCGTAAAAATGATAAAATTAACGAGTAGTTGTAAAAAGGAGCGAATATATATGAGTGAAAATAAGTTAAAAGAATTCTTAAATGAAAATTATGGTTATATAAAGACTAGAGATTTTGAAAAATTAGGTATTTCTAGACCTTCAATTCAAAGTTATATTGATAAAAAAATAATTAGAAAAGTATCAAGAGGATTGTATATAGATAATAATTTAATAGAAGATGAATTTTATATACTACAGCAAAAATTTTCTAACATCATATTCTCATATAATACAGCATGTTATTTATTAAATTTAAGTGATAGAGCTCCATATAAAATAGATGTTACTACTTTAAATCATAATAATATAGGCGAAGATTTAGAAATTCACTATGTATCAAAAGATAAGTTTAATATCGGAATCACAGAAATAAAAAGTCCATATGGCAATCCGATAAAGGTATATAATGCAGAAAGGTGTATATGTGACTTATTAAAAAATAAAAATGAAGTGGATATAGAATTATATAATAAGATTATTAAAAATTATTTTAAGCAATCTAAAAAAGATTTAGAGACATTAGAAGAATATGCAAAAATATTTAATATACAAGAAAAATTTGAAAACATTATGGAGGTATTAATATAGTGATTGAATATAGTGAATTATTTGAAAAGTCAAAAAATCTTGCAAAAGATTCAGGATTAACACAATTAGAGTTATATCAAAGATTCATGTTTGAAAGAATTTTAGAAAGAATATCTGTATCAAAATACAATGAAAATTTTATATTAAAAGGTGGATTATTATTATCTGCAATGTTAGGAATAAATAGTAGAAGTACTAGAGATATGGATATTTCCATCAAGGGTATTGATGTATCACAAGATAAAATGTTGAAGATTTTAAATGAAATTCTATCAATAGACATTAATGATAAAGTAAAATTCGAGGTTGTGAATATTACAGATATTCGAGCAGATGATGAATATGGTGGGAATAAATATCATTTAGTAGGAAAGTTAGAAAATTTAAAAGTAGCACTAGAAATTGACATTTCAACAGGAGATGAGATTACACCAAAAGAATTAAATTTTGAATATACATCTATTTTTGATAATAAAAAAATCTATATTGGTACATATAATATTGAAACAATACTATCAGAAAAGATTGAAACTATCCTTCGTAGAGGTAAATACAATACAAGAATGAAAGATTATTATGATGTTTACTTCTTTTTGATGAAACTAAAGAAAGACATTAATATAAAAATATTTAAACAAGCATTAAATAATACTTTGAGAAAAAGAGAAGCCTTTGATTATTATAACGATTATAAGCAAATTTTAGATTTGATTGCTGAAGATGATAGAATTACTAATTATTGGAACACATATAAAAAGAAAAATAAATATGCTGAAAATATAGAATTTAAAGACATAGTTAAAATTTTAAAAGAATTTTTAGATAGTATAAACTAATTATATTATAGATTGGAGTAAAAAATGAACGATAAAGAACAGAGCAAAAAAGCAAAAGAATTTGCTGAATTTTGGAAAGGTAAAGGGTATGAAAAAGGTCAAAGCCAAACTTTCTGGCTACAATTATTGAGTGATGTATTTGGCATAGATAAGCCAAGTGAATTTATTGAATTTGAAGATCAAGTACATATTGATAAAAATACAGGTTTTATTGATGGATATATTCCGTCAACAAAAGTTTTAATTGAACAAAAGAGTATTGATAAAGATTTAAGAAAAGGAATTAGACAATCTGATGGAAGTTTATTAAATCCTTTTCAACAAGCAAAAAAATATATAGCAGAATTACCATTATCAAAACATCCTAAATATGTTATTACATGTAATTTCAAATCTTTTTTAGTATACAATATGGAAAATCCAAGAGGAGAACCAGAAGAAATATTATTAGAAAATTTAGAAAAAGAATATTATAGATTACAATTTTTAGTTGAAACAGGGAATGAACATTTAAAAAGAGAAATGGAAATTTCTATTCAAGCTGGAGAATTGGTTGGGAAATTATATGATGAGATATTAAAACTATATATTAATCCAGAGAATGAAGAAACACTAAAAAGTTTAAATATGCTATGTGTAAGATTAGTATTTTGCCTTTATGCAGAAGATAGTGGAATATTCGGTAAGAGATTAATGTTTCATGATTATTTATCTAGGTTTGAGTCTAGAGATTTAAGGAGAGCATTAATTGATTTATTTAGAGTTCTCGATACAAAAGTTGAAGATAGAGATCCTTATATGGAAGAAGAATTATCTCAATTTCCTTATGTTAATGGTGGATTATTTGCAAATGAAGATATAGAAATTCCAAATTTAAATGAAAATGTAAAAGAACTGTTATTATCAAAAGCAAGTGAAGATTTTGATTGGAGTGAAATTAGCCCAACGATTTTTGGAGCTGTTTTCGAAAGTACATTAAATCCTGAAACAAGAAGAAAGGGTGGAATGCATTACACATCCATAGAAAATATTCATAAAGTAATCGACCCATTGTTTTTAGATGATTTAAAAGAAGAATTGCAAGAGATAAAATACATATCAGTTATAAAAACAAGAAAGAAAAAACTTACAGAATTTCAAGAAAAATTAGCAAGCCTGAAATTTCTTGACCCTGCTTGTGGTAGTGGCAATTTTTTAACAGAGACATATCTCTCTTTGAGAAAATTAGAGAATGAAGTTATATTTGAACTCACAGGTGGACAAATAGGTTTGGCAGACGAGAACTTTTCTCCTATTAAAGTTTCTATAGGACAGTTTTATGGAATAGAAATAAACGATTTTGCTGTAACTGTTGCAAAAACTGCTCTATGGATTGCAGAAAGTCAAATGATGAAGGAAACTGAAAATATTTTACATATAAATTTAGATTTTTTACCTTTAAAATCTTATACAAACATAACAGAAGGAAATGCCTTAAGAATTGACTGGAATGATGTTATACCAAAAGAAGAGTTAAATTATATAATGGGGAATCCACCGTTTGTGGGATCTAAATATTCAAGTGAAATGCAAAAAAGTGATATGGATTATGCCTTTGAAAATAATAAGAATATAAAGTATAGAACATTAGACTATGTTTCATGTTGGTATTATCTGGCTGCCAAATATATAAGAGGTACTCTGATACATGTTGCTTTTGTTTCGACTAATTCAATATCACAAGGAGAACAAACAGAAATATTGTGGAGACCATTATTTAAGTTAGGCATCAAAATAGATTTTGCACATCAAACATTTAGATGGGATAGTGAAGCAAGCATAAAAGCACATGTTCATTGTATTATAATAGGATTTAGTACTTGTGGTAAAGATACTAAATATATTTTTAATGAAAATACAATAAAGAAAGTAAGTAATATAAATGCATATTTAATTGATGCTCCCAATGTATTTATTGCAAGCAGAAACACTCCAATAGAAAACAGAAGAAAAATGATTGCACCTAATAAACCATGTGATTATAATAATTTAAAAATAGAAGAAAACGAATATGATGACTTTGTAAAAAAATGTCCTAATTCAAAAAAATGGATTAAAAGAATGGTAGGGGCACAAGAATTTATTAATAATAAAACAAGATATTGTTTATGGTTAGTAAATTGTTCACCTGAAGAATTAAAATCAATGCCTCAAGTTTTAGATAGGGTAAAAAAGTGTAAAGAAGATAGATTGAAAGCTAATACTGCAGAATCGCTTAAATTAGCTAATACCCCAACTTTATTTAGAGAGCAAATTAATCCAGATTCATATTTATTAATACCATGTGTATCTTCAGAAAGAAGAAAATATATACCGATTGGTTTTTTAGATAAAAATACAATACCTGTTATGGGAACATTAATAATACCTGATGCAAACTTGTATGATTTTGGCATATTAACTTCTAATGTGCATATGGCATGGATGAGAGTTGTAGCTGGTAGACTAAAAAGTGATTACAGATATTCAAAGGATATTGTATATAATAATTTCCCGTGGTGTAATCCAACGGAAGAACAAAAGAAAAAGATAGAAAAAACAGCACAAGCAATACTTGATGCAAGAGCATTATATCCAAATAGTTCTTTAGCAGATTTATATGATGAACTAACAATGCCAAAGGAACTTAGAAAAGCTCATCAGGAAAATGATAAAGCAGTTATGGAAGCTTATGGTTTTGATTGGAAGAGAATGACCGAATCTGATTGTGTGGCTGAACTTATGAAAATGTATGAAAAATTAACACAACATAATTAAAATATTAGCAGGTAAAGGTGGCATATTTAATGGAGAATGATGAAATAGAAGAATTAGCAGTTAATATTATTGAACAAGAGATTTTAAAATATCGTGATTTAAAGTCTGGCATTCCAAAAGGAGACAAAGGAATTTCATGGGATGGACATATAACCGTTTTTGATGGTAAAGGGAGAACAAAAAATAATTTTGAATATAATATAAATGTTCAAGTAAAAGGAAGAATAGTAAAAAAAATAAAAAAAGGCAATACTAAATTTTCTATAGAAAAATCAGATCTTGTAAATTATCAAAAACAAAAAAATGGAACTTTGCTTTTAGTTGTAGACATTATTGATAATCTAAATTATCAAATTTATTATGCTAACTTATTACCTGTTGATTTAAAACAATTACTAGAAAATAATAATAGTAAAGCAAAAAAACCTAAAATAAGTATTTTACTTAAACCTATAAAAGAGTCATCAGTTTCATCGCTACAAAATATATGTAGAAATTTTGCTTTAAATTCAAAAAGACAAATGGGAATACCTATAAAAGATTTGAGTGAATTAAAGAATATTGAAACTATTGAATTTAAAGTTATTTCTGAAAAAGGAAAACTCTTTGATTATATACTTAATAATGATGTATATACATATGCAATACTTAAAGATCAACTAAAAACTATGGTTGCATTGCCTAAAGGTGATTTTATGATGGTTCAAGAAAAAATAGAAAAGAATGTAAAGGTTAAAGATAAGCTATATTATTCTTCATATACATTGACAAGACAGAAAGAACACGAGACTATTACAATGGGAAAGGGCATTGTTTTTGATTTAGACATAAGAAAAATCAATTTTAATTTTAAAGGAACTTTGCAAGATAGAATAACAGATATGGAATTTTTTGTGGATCTAATTAAAAATAGATCAGTAACAATAAATGGAGCTACGTTAGATTTGCCTAAATATAAAAATGACGAAAATGAAGAAAAAAGACTAATAGAAGAATATAATAAGAAAATTAATGACTTGAAAATATTAAGAGATAAGTTTTTAGAACTTAATATAGATTTTAAAGAAGATATTGATAAGTTAGATAAACAAAGTAGAAATAATTTATTACTGTTCAAAAAAATTTTTTGTGATAACATTGTACCAACAAATTTAAATATACAACAAGGTAGAATATCGTTTATAAAAATAGGTAATTGTAATATAGCTATATTAGCACAAAAAAATGAAAATGAAGAATTAAAAATCTATAATTATTTTAGTGAATTAAAAGATATTATTAATATTGTTATAGTAAAAAAAGGAGAAAGACCTTCTCTTAAAAACAGAACAAGTCCATATTTTGTTATGAGTTCTGAAGATATACTGAAATTCTCTAATTTTAATGCTGAGATAGTTTTTAATTCTCTTAATGTTATTCAAAATTTTGAAAGTCAATCTGAATATATAAATGCTTTTATGCTAGAATTATTAAAAGCTTATGATAAAGATAATAAAAGAAAGGATATATTAGACTTATCAGAAAAAATTAATACTTTACTAATACAAAATAAAACTAGTATAACTAACCAATTAAATAAATTTCAAATTATAAGAAGAAAAAGAGATTTAACACAAGAAGAAAAAAATATATTAATAGATTTAAGAGCTAATTTAGAAGAGGATGATAATTTTAATACAAATCAATGTGGGATAGCAATTTTATTAGAAAATAATAATGATTATAAATTTTACTATAATGCTATGGATAAAGATACACAAAAAGAATTTGATACATATCCTATTATTAATTTAATGAATACTAAGAAAGAGGAGTTATAAGTTGCTCCTCTCTACTTTATCTATTTCTATTTTTTTCTTTCTTCTTCTGATTTTTATCTAATTGCCTTTTTTCTTCCTCTAACTTTTGCTGAAGTTCAAATTCCTTAATTTTTTCCAACCTTTTAAAAATGTTATCACAAAGTCTTATTTCTTCAGCAAGTGGTGTAATTTTTTTAGAAATTTCTATAATTTTATTTTCTATAGTTTCCTTTTCATCTTCTGTTTTAGCTCTTTTGTGCTTTCTCCACAAATTCTCTCTTTTACTTTTTAGTGGGTTAATTTTCTCATATGCAGATTTTTGATAAGCAAGTAACTCTTGTTCCGTATTGATATTATTTTTACATACAAATCTAACTTGTCTAGAAAACTCATCCATTTTCTTAATTTCATTTAATAATTTTGGTGTCATTTTCGTTATATTAGATTTTAAGACTTTTTCTGTATTGATTCCAAATAATTTCTCATAATGAAATATTAAATATGAAATAGAGCCTTTATTTTGATAATATTTTTCTTTTAATTTATTATAGCTTTTATAAGTTTTATGAATTAGTAAATATGGCTCTGGAGAATATGAAAATTCAGGCTGTGTTTCTAAAATTCTTTTATAAATATTTTCTTTTGAATATTGATTACCAAATTGTCTTTCAATTCTCGTATTTCTTTTATAAGGTTCTCGCCTAATAGATAATGTATTGTTCTTTTCAGTAACAATATAATCTAAATCCTGTAATATTTTAATAAATTCATTATAATCCCTAGCATTTGTTATTGCATAATCAATACTATCTTTCATTAGTTCTTTATAAAGACTACTTGTAGCAAATTTATTATATCTATCATTTTGATATTTGTGCTTTAATATACTTAATCCATATTCTTCACAAAGCTTATCAGAAGTATTTCTCATTATCGCATAATCTTTTTTGGTATTACAAAATCGTTTACCATCTATAAATGAAACAGAATTTAGTACAAAATGGTTGTGTATATTGCCTGTATTTAAGTGTGTTGTGACAACTACTTGAAATTTGTCTCCCCATATTTCTTCAGCAAGTTTTACTCCAATTTCATGTGCTTGCTCTGCTGTAACTTCTCCTTTTACAAATGATTGATAACCATGATAACATTCTATCCCTCCAGTTTTAAAAAATTGCTTTTTAACATTAGTCATTTCATAGAAGGCTGTATCAGGCATACAATTTATACCTGATACATATAGTTTATTCTCCGTCTTTTCTCCGTTAATTGCATAACCTATTAACCTATCTAATCTGCTTTTAAATTTCCATAGTTTTGTTGTTGCCATACAAAGTTCCTTTCTTTTGAGGTAGAAGATATACTTGCTCTAAACTTAAAACTAAATCTCGTATTTGCTGTAGTAATGGAGTAAACTTATCTTCTCTCATATAACCTTGATATCTGTTGTAAGTTCTTGCCATTTGATTTAAGTTATTTGCCATACCTCTTAATTGAGATAGAATTTCATAAAATCTTTCATCTGGTTGTTCTTTTAGCTTATAATCTAAAATTATTTTTCTAAAAAATTCTGATTTATTTAATCCAGACTTTTTGGCTTTTTCATCAAAAATTCTTTTTTCATCTTCATTTAAAAATACATTGATTTTTATATTTCTTGTTCTCATTTTTCATCTCGCTTTCTATTTTTTTATTTGGGTTTGGGACTTGTCCCATTCTTATGTGTATTTGTATGCGTGAGTACAAATACGTTGCTTGCATATTCAAGAAATCTAGAAAGTACTCACTTTAAAACTCCTATTTTTTTGAATAAAAAGTAAGCCTCTTTACACCCTAAAAAGAAGATTTTTTTTTCTTCTATTGATTGCATATCAGTATAAATTTCTACTAATTTTGAAAGTGCAAAACATTCTTCATTTGATAAATTTCTATCTTTAATATCTCCTTCTAGAACCCAAACTAGATTCTCATTTTCGTCCATAAATTTATGAAATTCCTTCTGTAATTTTATATATTCTTTATTTGTATTTCTTAAATTTCTTCTAATATCTTCTAAATATTCTTCAAACATATCTTCATATTCTTCATAAAAAGTTTCTATTTTTTCCATAATCATTTCCTCCATTAAACATAAATTAATTCTTTAAATATAATTTCTTCAACACGATTTTTAATATTGTTCATGCTTCTAACCCATTCCATTTGATTAGTTTCTTTCAATTCTTCAGTTATATTTTCTTGCTCCATAAACTGTTTCATTAGCAAATTAAATCTTTTATTTGCTATTTTGTCTGTTTCTAATAAATGACTTCTTAACTTATTATCAAGCCATAAACAAATATATTCTGCTTTCTTATGCTCTAGCAAATATTTCAATCGCAATTTTCCATATTTACCTAGTTCTACTGCTTTTACACTAGCTGAATCAATTAAATTTGGAAAGTAGTAATCGCCTTTTCTTATATATTCAATTCCTGTTTTTTTATCTATAAATCTTTCTTTTAATTCGTCATTTTTCATATCTAACTTCTCCTTTTTCTAATTTTCATATATAAAATTATTGGCATATAAAAAATCTAAATTATCATAATGCCTTTGTTCGTAATTTTGAAAATTATACTTGCCTTTTCCTTTATAGTTATAATTATTATTGTTATAGTTAGGTCGTAAATTTTCCGCGTCATGACTCGTAGATTTTACGACTCTTGAATCGTAATTTTTACGAATCACTTTTATAAGATTTTTATCATGTTCTATTTTTCCTACATATATCAAATTAGGTTTAGTAGATCCTTGTTTTTTCTCATATATTAATTTACATTCTTTTAATTGTTTGAATGCTTTTGTAGCAGTTTTATCTGATAAATTTAGCAATTCTTGAACTTCTTTTCTAGTAAATATTAAAAATACATTTCCTTCTTCATCTAACCAATTATTTTTTATAGATAAAGTTAGCCTATTTAATAGAAATCCATAAAGAATTTTGCTATCTGAATTCAATTTGTCTTTATAATTTTTATTAAAAAACAATTCCATTGGTATTTGATAATATAGATGTTCAAAACATTCATTAGCTTTATATGGGATAAATTCCATAGGCAAGTTCTCCTTTCTTTGTAATATGAAGAACTTTGAAAATATTGATATTTAGCTAAAAATCCTTTTGTTGAAATATTGTTAAAACTTTTTTTGAACTTGAAAAATTTTGTTGAAATTTTTTGTTGAAGAAAATGAGCATATTTTTTAGAATTTTATAGAATGTAAAAAAATTATGCTATTCTTCATTTTTATTGAAAAATAGCATAATTTATAACTTTTGAATTTTTATAAATTCTCTTAAATTCCCTTGAAAAAGGGCAAAAAATGGTCGAGGTGACAGGGATCGAACCTGCGACCTCATGGTCCCAAACCACGCGCGCTACCAACTGCGCTACACCTCGATTACAAAGTACCAATATAATATAACATAATAAAAATGAAATTTCAAGCCTTTTTGCAGAAAATTTTAAAAAAACTTGAATAATTAAAAGAGAACTGTTATAATATTAAACGGATATGCACCAGTAGCTTAGCTGGATAGAGCATTCGGCTACGAACCGAAAGGTCGGGGATTCGAATTCCTCCTGGTGCACCAACACTTTCATATAAATGGAAGTGTTTTTTTTATTTTAAATAATATACAAAATTACATATTCCATAAATGCTTCTTTAAGTCAACATGTAGATTATCTTTAAAAGTAATTCCTTCACTTTGTAATAAGACAATTTGTTCATCCCATCCAGGAACTAATCTACCATTATAATTTACAATTCTATGGCAAGGAAAGTCACCATAGAGTTTTGAGTATTTTAATGCTTTTCCAACTAGTCTGGCATTTTTAGGAATACCAGATAATCTTGCAATTTGCCCATATGTTGCAACTTTACCCTCAGGAATTTCTTCTACTATAGAATAAATCAAATAAAGTAAATCTTCATCAAGAATTGAACTCATTTAAATCACCAAATATATTTTAGTATAAGTAGTAAGAAGTAAGCAATAAAAATTAAAAATTTAATTTACACAAACAAGTATTTGTGATATATTATTAAAAACAAATGTTTACAAAGGAGGAAGCAATGAAATTTGTACATATAGCAGATATGCATTTCGATAGTCCATTTACAAGTTTGGGAAGAATAGAAGGATTATCAGATATAAGAAGACTAGAACAAAGAAAAATATTTAAAAAAATAATAGAATATATACAAGAAAATAATATAGAGTGCTTATTTATATCAGGAGATTTATACGAAAATGACTATGTAAAACAAAGCACAATAGAATATATAAATAATTTGTTTAAGACAATTCCAAATACAAAAATATTTATTGCACCAGGAAATCATGATCCATATTTAATAAATTCATATTATATGAAATTTAATTGGAATAATAATGTATATATTTTTAAATACGATATAGAAAAAATTGAATTAGATGATGCTAATATATATGGTTATGGTTTTAGTAGTTTTTATTCTGAAGGAATAAATATAAACGAGATAAAAATAGATAATCAGAAAAAAAATATATTAATAATGCATGCTGATTTAGATGCTTCAAAAGAAGCAAAAGAATTATATAATCCAGTGGCAACAAGAGATTTATTAAAGTTCGATTATGTTGCATTGGGACATATTCATAAACCAAAATATGATAATAAAATTGTATATCCAGGTTCACCAATTTCTTTTGGGTTTGACGAGTTAGGAGCACATGGTTTTATTTCAGGAGAAATAAAAAATAAAGAAATAAAAATTGAATTTATTCCAATCGATGAAAGGGAATTTAAAGAAATTAATTATGATATATCAGATATTAATTCAAAAGAAGAATTAATAGAAAAATTACAAGAATTAAAATTAAATAAAAATGATTTTTATAAAATAATTTTAAACGGAAAAAGAAATTTTGAAATAAATATTTTAGAAATAAATAAATTAATTCAAAATAATAATATTTTAAAATTAAAAGATAAAACAAAAATAAATTATGATTTAGAAAAAATAAAAAATGAAAATAGTTTAAGAGGAATATATGTAGATTTAATTTTAGAAAAAATAAAAGAATTAAATAATGAAGAAGAAATAAATAAATATTTAAAAGCAATAGAAATTGGATTAGACTCATTAGAAAATACATAGGAGGAAAAAATTGAAAATAGAAAAAATACAAATAAATGGTTTTGGAAAATTTGAAAATAAAAATATAGAATTAAATGATGGCATAAATATAATTATAGGAAAAAATGAAAGTGGAAAATCTACATTATTAAAATTTATAAATAGTATGCTATATGGAATTTCTAAAAATAAAAGAGGAAAAAATATATCTGATTTAGAAAAATATAAACCATGGAATACAGAAAAATATTCTGGAAAAATAAAATATAAATTAGATAATAATAATGAATTCGAAATATATCGTAATTTTAAAAATAAAGAATTAAAAATATATAATAATTTTGGTGACGATATTACTCCATTATTTAATGTAGAAAAGAATAAAGAAATCCCATTTTTTTATGAACAAACAAAAGTAGACGAAGACTTATTTGTAAATAGTACAGAAATTATTCAAAATGAAATAAAAATAGATAAAGTAAATCAAAATTTAATAATTCAAAAATTATCTAATCTAGCCACAACAGGAAATGATAATATTTCTTATAAAAAAAGTATAGATAAATTAAATAAAAAACAATTAGAAGAAATAGGAACAGAAAGAAGTCAAGACAGACCAATAAATAAAATAATAAATAAAATAGATAATTTAAAAAATGAAAAAAAAGAATTAGAAAAGTATGAAGATGAAAAATATGAAATAGAAAAAGAAAATAATTTAATAAAAAATAAAATAAATGAATTAAAAAATAATTTAGAATTTTTAAATAAATTAAAAAAAGTAAAAAATATTTATTTAGAAGAAAAAAATAAAATAAATATAAATAAAGAAATAATAGAAGAATATAATAAAAAAATAAATAATTTAGAAATTGAAAAAGAAAAAATAAATAATTCAAAAAATAAAATTAATTATAAAAAAATAAAAATAAATAAATATATTTTTATGGAATTATTTTTATTAATTATTTTTATTTTAACTAATTTATTATTAAAAAATAATTTATTTAATTTAATTTATATTTTTTTAATAATTCCAATATTAATTTATTTATATAAAAAGAATAAATTAAAAAATAATTATAAAAAAGAAAAACAAGAAATAAATTTAAATTTAGAAAAAATGAATAATGAAATTAATTTATTAAATGAAAATAAAAATGAAAAAATAAATGAATTAAATTATTTAGAAAAAGAAATAGAAAATAAAATAAAAAAAGAATTAATAATTAATAATTTAAATACAGATAATTATAATCAAATAATTTATAATGAAGAAATTGAAGAAAAAATAAATTTAATTAATAAAGAAATAAACGAAAAAGAATTAGAAGAACATAAATTAGAATTAGATAAACAAAATATATTTCCTAAAATAGATAGATTAGCAAATATTCAAGAAGAATTAGAATATTCTTTAGAAGAATATAATGAATTAAAAAATAATAGTGAAATAATAGATATAGCAAAAGAATATTTAGAAAAAGCATATAAAAATATGAAAGAAAATGTAACTCCAAAATTTTCTAAGGAACTATCACAAACAATATCTAATATTTCTGATGGAAAATATAAAAATATGAAAATTACAGATAATGATATTATGGTAGAAGTAGAGAATGGTAATTATGTTTCTGCGAGCCAATTAAGTGAAGGAACTATAGAGCAATTATATTTCTCTTTAAGAATGGCAATATTAAAAGAAATCTCAAATGAAACTTTACCAATTTTTCTAGATGAATCTTTTGTATTTTTTGATAAGAATAGATTAATAAATACAATAAATTATTTAAATAGTAATCATGATAATCAAATAATAATATTTTCATGTACAGAAAGAGAAAAAGATATCCTAGATTATTTGAATATTAAATATAATTTGATAACCTTGTAAATTAAAAGCAGTATTTTGTTATTAAAATTATAAACTAAACAGACAATAAAAAATAAATTCCTATAAAATATTATAGGAATTTATTTTTAAATTAAGACAAAATATTGTAATTTCTACGGATATATAATAAAATAGGAATCGTAAAATAGAGATAATAATTACAAAAGACAAAATAGATAATAAATATATCACAAATTGTAAAAAACTTTTTTAATATACATTACCTAAAATGACAAAAAAAGTTAATACAATATATTAGAATAGCAACTATATTAAAGAAGTTATGAGGTGGTAAAGGATGTTTCAAAATATAAGTGCTAATACAGATTATGTAGAAGAAAAACAAAAAAACAGAGGAGACTTAAAGGAAAATTTTATAAAACAAAACTTCTCGAAGCAGTCGATAATAATTTATATATTAGCCTTTATGGTGTCAACAGTTCAATTTGGAAATGATATGGCGCCATTTGCGATAGCGATAATTGCAGCAATAACAGCCAATAATATACCAATATTAATTCCATATGTAATAACATGTATAGGAACCTTTATAGGATTTGGTGGATCAGGATTACTTACATATATATTAACAAGCTTAATCTTTATGGCTCTTTCTATTTTTGTAATACCAAAAATAAATGAAGTAACAGATCAAAAAAGATTGATGCCACATTTAATAGTAGCTACATTTCTAGTTCAAGTTGTAAAAATATTATTCGGACCAATATTAATTTATGACATTTTATCTGCAATTTTATTTACTATAATAGCATGTATATTCTATAAAATTTTTAATAGCTCAATTTCAGTAATAAAAGATTCAAAAACCAAAAAAGCATTTGCTATAGAGGAACTAATAGGGACAAGTTTATTAATAGCAATTGCAATAGCAGCATTTAGGGAAATAAGCATATTTGGATTTTCTATTAGAAATATTTTAAGTGTATTAGTAGTATTAATATTAGGTTGGCAAAATGGTATTTTAGTGGGAGCAACATCTGGAGTAACAATAGGTGTTGTAATAGCAATAATTCAAAATGGAGATCCAGTACAAATAGCAGCATTCGCAATTTCAGGAATGATAGCAGGGCTATTAAATAAAATTGGAAAAATAGGCGTAATAATTGGATTTTTATTAGGAAATATAATTTTAAGTTATGCTGCAAATGGAAATACACATTCAGTAATAATGGTTCAAGAAATCTTAATCGCATCAATTGGATTACTTGCAATGCCAAAAAATATGAAGATTAATATAGAAGATTTTGTAAAAGATATAAAATATTTGCCTAAAGCACCAGATAATAGATTAGAGCAAAAAGAAGATATGGTATATAAATTAAATAATGTATCTGATGCAATATCAGAAATGGCTAATACATATAAAGAGGCTGCAGCAACAGTCCTAGAAGAAAATGAAGTAGAATATACAAAGAATAAAGAAATATTTGTAACAGAATTAGAAAATAATATAAATGATTTAAAAGATAATGTTTTATACGATGATTTAATAGATGATGAATCACCAATAATTGATGATATATTTAAACTGCTAACAGAAAAAGCAGAAATTACAAGAAAAGAATTATTAAATATATTCGAAAATCATAATAATTATATTTTAGGATTTGATGATTCTGCAGTAAGTAATAAATTAATGGATGAAATAGATAAAATGGTTAAAGCAATAAATGCTTCTTATAGAGTTAGTAGAATAAATTTTATTTGGAAGAAAAAGATTGTAGAAAACAAAGAAGCCATGGTAAGTCAACTAGATGGAATATCAAAAACAATATCAAATTTAGCAGATGATATTACAACTAAAAAAATTGATGGCAAAGAAATAAATGAAAAAGAAGAATTGTTAAAATTACTTGAACAAAAGAAAATAGAAGTAAAGGAATTAAATATTAATAAAGAGAAAAATGGTAAGATAGAGATAGGTATTTATATTAATCCGTGTGAAGATTATAATAGTACAAATCTAGAAATAGAAGAATGTAAATCAGATAAAATTAAGCAAATTATCACTAAATTTTATAAGCAAGAATTTGAAGTACAATTAGTTGATTGCTCAATTCAAAAAGCAACAGACATTTGCTATTTTAAATATATAAGTAAAAATAAATATAAGTTACAGATAGGACTTGCTAAGGCTAAAAAAGATGGTAGTCCAGTTTCTGGGGATACTACTTTAAAGATGAAATTGCAAGATGGTAAACAATTAATTGCAATAAGTGATGGAATGGGTTCCGGTCCAAATGCAAGAAAAAGCAGTAAAATAGCTGTACAAATGCTAAAGAGATTACTTATATCAGGATTTAATAAAGAAACATCATTAGATATGATAAATTCTAGTATGTGTTTAAATTCAGAAGATGATTCATATGCAACACTAGATATTGCAATATTTGATTTATACGAAGGAAATGTAGAGTTTATAAAAAATGGCGCATCTCCTACGTATATAAAAAATAGACGACATGTAGATGTAATAAAAAATATTACATTACCAGCAGGAATTCTAAATAATATCGAATTAAAAATTTCGGATAGAGATATAGAAGAAAACGAAATTTTAGTAATGTGCAGTGATGGTATTGCCGAATCAAATGCAGAGTATGAAAATAAAGAATTATGGCTTAAATATTTGCTAGAGCAAATGGAAACTGAAAATGTTCAAAAGATGGCAGATATAATTTTGGCAGAAGCAATAGACAATAACTACGGAATTCCTAAAGATGACATGACAGTTATTGTATGCAAAATAGAAAAGAATTAAAGAAAAAGGTTCTCTAAAAAGAGAGCTTTTTTTGAGGGATAAAATTTGTATATTTAGTTGTAATTTGTCATAAAAATGTGGTATAGTGTATATGTAAAAAACAAAAAATTTCTTACGGAGGAAATAAGATGAGTAGAGGAAAAAGATATAATGGGGAAGCAAAACTTAACATGAAAAAAGTCTTAGCAGTATTAGTTGCACTGCTAGTAATAGTAATGTTTGTTTTTGTTATATATAAATTAGTAACAAATGGAAAAGGTGAAAGGATGACAAATAATTATTACTTCACATCTTTTCAAGACAATAAATATGGAGTAATAAATAATAAAGGTGAAGAGGTTATAGCGCCATCTTACCAAGAATATATTGTAATTCCAAATAATAAAACAGATATATTTTTATGTACATATGATGTAGATTATACAAATAATACATATAAAACGAAAGCTTTAAACTCAAAGAATAAAGAAATATTTACAGAATATGAAAACATTGAACCAATAGCAAATTATGATGCTAACAATACAATTTCATATGAACAAAATGCTATTAAAGTACAAAAAGACGGAAAATATGGAATGATTAATATAGAAGGTAAAGAGATATTACCATGCGAATATGATGACTTATATTCTTTAAAAAATACAGACAATAGCATCTTAGTAGAAAAAGATGGAAAAATAGGCTTAGTAGATAATACAGGAAAAGTAATAATAGAACCTCAATATAAAGAAATAAGAGGATTAGGAACAGATTATAAATTAGGGTATATAACAATAACAGAAGACAATAAATATGGAGTTGTAGATTGTAATAATCAAAAGGTATTAGAAAACAAATATCAAGATATAAAGAGCTTAACCGAAAATGGAATATATGCTGTAAAAGAAAATAATAATTGGGAATTAGTACAAAGAAATGGAGAAATAAAACTTTCTGAAGGACTACAAAATGTTCAAGATATTTTAGGAATAAAAAATGGAAATATAATTATAAAAAATACAAGCAATAAAGTAGGTGTAATTAGCTCAGAAGGTGAGACAATATTAAATAATGTATATGATGATGTTAAATTTGCTTTTACAGGTTCATATATAATTGAACAAAATGGAAAGTATGGTATTGCTAAGAGTAAAGATGAAATAGTAGTAAACCCAACTTATACAACAATGAATTACATAAGCACAGCAGATATAATAGAAGCAAGTGAAGATGGAATTACTTCAAATTTGTTAAACAGTAATTTTGAAATAAAATTAACAGGAATAGTTACGGAAATTAATACAAATAAAGGTTATATAAAGATAAGACAAGATAATGAAGAGAAATATTATAACTTTAGATTTGAAGAAAGAACTAAGCAAGATATAAATAGTTCAAATACACTATTTTTAGATAAACAAAATGATAAATATGGTTATGTAGATAAAAACGGAAAAGTAGTAGTAGATTATCAATATGATGATGCAACAGAGCAAAATGAATATGGTTATGCTGCTGTTCAAAAAGATGGAAAATGGGGAGCAATAAACGAAAAAGGCGAAGAAATAGTTGCACCACAATATGATTTTTCTAATAATTTAGGTATAGACTTTATAGGAGAATGGCATTTAGGAAGTATAGATTCAAATGCTACATACTATACAAAATAATTTAACAAAAGAGGGAGAAGAAATGGAACTAAAGACAAGGTACCAATATACTTATTTTATATATCCATATGTAATTGAACAAAATAAATATTCAAAGTACTTGCAAAATTTACTAAGAAATAAAAAATGTACTTTGCGAATGTTTGAAAAGCAAAAAGACTTGGATATATATAATAAATTTTTACCTAAAGTAAGAAGATTTATGTTTCCAACATTTGATTTTTCAGAAAATAAAAGAAAAAAATTTAAGGAATTAGATGTTGGATTACAAGCAACAATTCTTCAGAAATATCCATGTACAATATTTGAATATAATTTAGGTAAAAATGCACAAGGAAAAGCTGGTAGAAATACAGGAATTTTCTTTAAAATTGATAAAATAGAGATAATATGTTTTTATACAGGTGAATGTTTTATTACATTAAAAACATCGGTAGAAGATTTAGAACAATTTGATGATGTATTAAATTTTAATTATAAATTTAAAGATATAAAATCAGAATTCATCTCTATGAAACAGTTTGATAATATAAAAATTCAAACGAGCGAATTTGATGACGTGCGCAAAATAACCGAAGTAATAGATGAAATAGTAGGAAATTATACTAAAAATATAAATATAGATACAAATAAATTTTTAACATATTCATATTCTTGTATAGATCAAGAACATTGGAATAAAAATAAAGGTTTTGAAAATATAAAACATCAATTTTATAAATACACAAATGTATTGCCAAGTAATTATAATTTAAATGTAGAATTTAGTGAAAACGATAAAAAGGTAGATATAATAGACAAATGGGAATATATAAAATTTGGATTTTCTAATCAAGCAACAACGTTATTTACATCAGGAGTAGATACTTTTAATTATACAAAACTACCATTTCTTTATGAAAAAGTATATATTTATATATATATTTTACAACTATATAAAAAGATATATATTCAAAAGTTAATAGAGAAATATAAAAGTGCTACAAAGGCTAGTAAATTAAGAAAAGAATTTTTAAATTTTACACATAATATTTGGCTACAAGATATTACTACAGACGATATAGGGCAACTGTTAACAAATAGCTGGTCAGAAAATTTAGAATTAGAAAAACTATATTGGAAATTAAAAAATGAATATGATATCTTATATAAAGAATCAAACATAGAGAAAACAGCTAAAAGTAATAAAGTTATAATGATAATACTAATAACATCATTAATATTAAATATAATAAATTTTGTAGTATTATTAAATTAATCGGGATTTGAGAGCATCGGGATTTGGGGACGTTCCTTAAATCCCTTTTATTATAATTAATGGAGGAATAATCAATGATAAAATGTGGTACAGATCTAATAGAAATAGCTAGAATTAAAGATGCGATAGAAAAAGAAGGATTTAAGGAAAGAGTCTATACAGAAAAAGAAATAGAATATTGCGAAAGTAAAAATGTACAAAAATACCAAAGCTATAGTGGTAGATTTGCAGCAAAAGAAGCAATCTTTAAGGCTCTTTCTACTCTTATAAAAGATAAGTATAAAATAAAGTGGACAGATTTTGAGATAATTAATGATAAAAAAGGAAAGCCAAATGTACAAATTAATACTAATATTCTAGATAAATCCCTTATTAAAAATATTGATGTAAGTATCTCACATTGCAAAGAATATGCTACTGCTGTATGCATTATAGAAATTAATAATTAAAAGGAAGAGAAATAGTATGAAATTATTTGATTCACATTGTCACTTGAATGACGAGAGATTTAATGAAGATAGAGAAAGTTTAATAATAGCATTAAAAAATGAAGGTGTAGAAAAATTAGTTACTGCCGGATACAGCCTAGAAAGCAGTAAAGAAGCTATAAAATTAGCAAATAAATATGATTTTATTTATGCAACAATAGGTATTTCACCAAATGATGTACCAGATAATAATGAAAAATTAGGTCAAGAAATAGAACAATTAAAAGAAGTGTATAAAATGTCTAAAAAGATTGTTGCCGTAGGCGAGATTGGATTAGATTATCATTGGAATACAGAGAATAAAGAGTTACAAAAGTATGCTTTTATAGAACAAATAAAATTAGCAAATGAATTAGATTTACCAATCCAAATTCATACTAGAGATGCAGTAATGGATACATTAGAAATTTTAAAAGCCAATTCTGTAAAAAATGGGGGAATATTTCATTGCTGCCCATTTAATAGAGAACTAGTTAAAGAAGGTCTTAAATTAGGATTTTATATATCTTTTGCTGGTCCAACTACATTTAAAAATTCAAAAAATGCAGCAGAAATAATAAATATGGTACCTAATGATAAATTTTTAGTAGAAACAGATAGTCCATATCTAGCTCCAGAACCACATAGAGGGACAAGAAATGACCCAAGGAATGTGCAATTCATTATTAAAAAGATTGCAGAAGAAAAAGGAAAGACTTTTGAAGAAGTTCAGAATATGGCATATGAAAATGCAAAAAGAATATTTAGAATTAATTAGATACTTAGAACGCTTTAATTCCGTATATGTAATGACAACAGCATAGAAACAAAAAGATAGCTTAGTTTTTATAAACTAAGCTATTTTAAGTTTTTAATTGCTTCAATTCTATCCTCTATAGATGGGTGAGTAGAAAACCAATTATTAGCTTTCTTTTGTTTGCCTTTAAAAGGTGTTACTATATACATATTTTCTGTAGAATTATTTGCCTGTTCTAATTTAGAAGTATCCGAATCCAATTTTGTTAAAGCAGAAATTAGAGCATCAGGATTTCTAGTAAATTCTACAGCAGTTGCATCAGCCATAAATTCACGCTTTCTAGAAATAGCAAGTTTCATTAGTTTTCCAAAAAATCCTGCTAATACAAGTAAAATTATACTAACGAGAACCATAATTCCATTTGAGCCTCTATTATTATCATCAAATCTACCCCATAAAAATGCTCTGGAAAAGAAATCAGATAATATAATAACTAAACCTACCATAACTGTTAAAACAGCAGATAATCTAATATCGTAATTTTTTATATGTCCCATTTCGTGGGCAACGACACCCTCTAATTCGTAATAATCTAATTTATCTAGTAAAGCAGTTGTTACGCAAATTACAGAATGTTCGGGATCTCTACCTGTTGCAAAGGCATTTGGTTGATTAGAATCCATCACATATAATTTGGGTTTGTATTGTAATCCAGAAGAGACCATTAGGGCATCTAATATATTTATTAATTTTTTATTTTCCTCTTCGGTAGCAGGTCGAGCTCTATTTATGGATAAAACAATTTTGTCGCTATAATAATATGAACCCCATGCAGATGCGATAGATACAATTAGTGCTATTATTATAGAAAATATTCCAAAGTCTAAAGCATAACATATATAATAGATAATTAATGTTATTACTACTATATAAATAGATATTATAAATCCTGTTTTTAGTTTATTTCTTTTTATATCTTGATACATAATTAAACCTCGCATTAATAGTATATAATTAAAAAGATTTCTTTATACTAAAAGAAATCTTTGGACATTATAAAAAAATTAAATTATTTTGAAAAATCAATTTTAACATTTTGCTTTTCTTTTTCATCTTCTACTTCAAATAATTCACTAGGTTTAAAGTTAAATGCTTTAGCGATAAGATTTGAAGGAAACATTTCTAACTTTGTATTATACATAGTAACTGTATCATTATAGAATTGTCTTGAATAAGCAATTTTATTTTCTGTATTTCTTAATTCTTCTTGTAGTTGTGCAAATGATTCACTAGCTTTTAAGTCTGGATAATTTTCTGAAACAGCCATTATTGTCTTTAAAGCTTCTGTTAACTGATTAGAAATATCAGCTTTTTCTGCAACTGTAGTAGAAGAAGCCCAAGCAGTTCTAAGTTCAGCTATTTTAGAAAATGTTTCACTTTCGTGAGCCATATAACCTTTTACAGTTTCTTGTAAATTAGGAATTAAATCGAATCTTCTTTTTAATTGTACATCTATTTGACTCCAAGCGTTTTGAACTCTTTGTCTTAAACTTACTAAATTATTGTACATTGCTACGACTACGATACAAATTACAACAATAACAATAACTATTATTGGAATAACCATTTATACATTCCTCCTTTTCGTTATTTTAGCATATTATATGATAATATACAACATCTTATATAAATGTAACACAAATAAAATATATGAATAAAACTTGACTACAATGAATATAATATAGTAAATATTAGCAATTTTGGAAAATTTGACATATGAAAAAATATATAGTATAATAAAATCTGCTTATGAGAAATAAGCTTAATTAATGACTTTATAATCGTGCAAAAGCACGAAGGAGGAATTTATGTTAAAAGTTAATGATGATGAAAAAGCATCAATATCGCTTAAGAGAATACTTGGAATTTGTTTAATATTCTTATTCATATCAGGAATTTGTGTATTTGCAGCCAATAAACAAGTAAAAAATGTGAAAATTACATTATCTAATGGTTGCGAAATGAATGTAGTAACATCAAAAACAAAAGTTGCTGATATATTAGATGAAAAACATATTATATTATTACCAGAAGAAAAAGTAACTCCAGATGAAAATACAACAATTGGAGCAAATGGTGAAATAGTAATAACAGAAAAAACAGCTCAAGAAGAAGTTGCAGAGCTAGTATCAAACGAAACAGAAGCTACAGCTACTGAAGAAAATGTAAATGAACTAAGTATGGAAATGATTTCACAAGCATACAATCCAATAACAGAAAAAACAATCGTGGAAGTTCAATCTATACCATTCGAAACAGTAACAAAAAATGTAGCAAATGGTGCTAGTGAAACTAAAGACCAAGTTTTACAAGAAGGTAAAGAAGGAAAGAAAGAAGTAACATATAGAGTAAAATATCAAAATGATGTAGAAATAGAAAGAACAGAAGTAAGTTCTGTAGTACTTGAAGAACCAGTAAATAAAGTAGTTCAAGTAAGAGCTAAACAAACAACATCAAGAAGTTCAAGTGGTAGAACTTATATTTCTGGAAGTGTAGCAGAATATCAAGCTTATGCAAGAGCAAGATGTAGCGCATATGGTTGGTCAACTACAGACTTCAACTGTTTAGTCGCTCTTTGGAACAAAGAAAGTAAATGGAATCCTAATGCATACAATGCAAGGTCAGGTGCATATGGAATACCACAAGCATTACCAGCAAGTAAAATGGCTACAGCAGGAACAGATTATAGAACAAATTATAAGACTCAAATAAATTGGGGATTAAGTTATATAAGCTCAAGATATGGTTCTCCATCAGCAGCATGGAGCCACTCAAAATCTAAAGGTTGGTACTAAAATTAAGCCAATGGATTGGTAATTACAATATGTAATAGCTAATTCATTGGTATTTTTTATAGAAAGGAAAATATTATGAAATTAATATCATGGAACGTAAATGGATTAAGAGCAGTTATAAATAAAGGTTTTAAAGAATTCTTTAAAGAAATAGATGCAGATATATTTTGCATTCAAGAAACTAAAATGCAAGAAGCACAGTTAGATGAAAATATTTTAGAAATATTTGAAGGCTATAATGCTTATTGGAATAGTGCAGAGAAAAAGGGATATTCTGGTACAGCAATTTTTACTAAACAAAAACCTTTAAATGTAACTTATGGAATTGGAAAAGAAGAGCACGATAAAGAAGGAAGAGTAATAACATTAGAATTCGGGAAATTTTATATGGTAAATATCTATACTCCAAATTCAAAAAGGGAATTGGAACGATTAGATTATAGACAACTATGGGAAGATGAAATACGAGCATATTTACTAAAATTAAAGGAGAATAAACCAGTTGTAATGTGTGGGGACTTAAATGTTGCACATACTGAAATAGACTTAAAAAATCCAAAAACAAATAGAAAAAATGCCGGATTTACAGATGAAGAAAGAGCAAAAATGACAGAGCTTTTAAATGCCGGTTTTGTAGATACATTTAGATATAAATATCCAGAAGTAGAAGGAAAGTATAGTTGGTGGTCATATATGTTTCATGCTAGAGAAAAAAATGCAGGCTGGAGAATAGACTATTTTATAGTTTCAGAAAACTTAAAAGATAAGATAGAAGATGCCCAAATTTTAGATAATATTTATGGAAGTGACCATTGTCCGGTAGAATTGGACTTGAATATTTAATTAAACGAAGGGAAGAACAAAATGAAAGAAAATAGTTGGAAAAAATGGCTATATTGGTTTAGCTTTGGAGTTGCAATTATAATTGTATTTAATATATTTAATAATTTTGATAATTTAAAACAAATAGTAGGTAACTTTTTTCAAATACTTAGTCCATTTTTAGCAGGTATCTTAATTGCATATATATTATATTTACCTAGTAGAAGAATAGAAAAAACTATTGGAAAAAGTAAAGTTAAATTTATTAAAAATAAAGCAAGACCAATTAGTGTAATAATAATTTATTTGTTAATTTTAGTTATTTTAATAGTTGCAATGAAATTTCTTATTCCAAAAGTATATGATAGTATAGTAGAATTAATAAATAATTCACAAGGCTATATAACAGATATTATTAATAAATTTTCTGCTCTTCCAGAAGACTCTTTCTTAAAGAAAGATTTCTTAGAGCAAGCAATAGCAAAATTAAAAGAAATAGATATTATGCAAATTTTAAATTATATATCTGGAATATTTAGTTTTGCTACAAGTTTATTAAATATATTTGTTGCAATTGTTGTCTCTGTATATGTATTAGCAGCAAGAGGGAAGCTAGTAAAGGCATTAAAGAAATTTATTATAGCGGTATTTAAACCAAAAACAGCAGAATTAATAATTAAATATTTTAATAATTCAAACGAATATTTCTTTAAATTCTTATCAAGTCAAGTATTGGATGGAATAGTTGTAGGAATATTAGCATCAATAGCGATGTCTTTATTAGGAGTAAAATATGCAGTATTATTAGGATTCTTTATAGGATTGTTTAACCTTATACCATATTTTGGTGCAATATTTGCGGTGGCAATTTCTGCAATTATAACCCTAGTTACAGGTGGATTAGCACAAGCAATTTGGATGCTTGTAATAGTAATTATTTTACAACAAATAGATGCCAATATAATAAATCCAAAAATAGTAGGTGGCTCTTTAAAATTAAGTCCATTACTTGTTATATTTGCGGTTGCAGTAGGTGGAGCGTATTTTGGAATATTAGGAATGTTTTTAGGTGCACCAGTTGCTGCAGTAATAAAATTACTAGTAACAGATTTTGTAAATTATAGATTAGAACAAAAATCACAAGAAAATATAGAGTAAAAAATAATTAAATATAAATTAAAAGAAGAATATAAATTATTAATAAAACCTTAATAATTTATATTCTTTTTTCTTAATAAATAAAATGGTATAATACCTATATAATTAAGCAGAGGGGAAAGGTTTTTATGTATAATATTTTAGTTTGTGATGATGATAAAGAAATTGTAAATGCTATAGAAATATATTTGGAAAAAGAAGGGTATCAAATATATAAAGCTTATAACGGAAAGGAAGCTTTAAAAATAATAGATAACACAGAATTGCACTTAGTTATATTAGATATAATGATGCCAGAATTAGATGGAATAAGTGTAGCAGAAAAAGTAAGAAAAGATAAAGCTATTCCAATTATTATGCTTTCTGCAAAATCAGAAGATTACGACAAAATAAAAGGCTTAAATGTAGGAGCAGATGATTATATAACTAAACCATTTAATCCAATGGAATTAGTGGCAAGAGTAAATTCACAAATTAGAAGATACACTAAATTAGGAAGTATTAATAAAAAAGAAGAAAACGAAGATATATATATGTCTGGAGAATTAGTAATTGATGATAGTAAGAAAGAAGTTACTGTTGATGGAAAAAATATAAAGCTAACTCCTACGGAATACAATATTTTAAAATTCCTGACAAAAAATAAAGGAAAGGTATTTTCTATTTCGCAAATATACGAAAATGTTTGGGAAGAAGAATCTTATGGAGCAGAAAATATAATTGCAGTACACATAAGACACATAAGAGAAAAAATAGAAATAAATCCACGTGAGCCAAAATATCTAAAAGTAATTTGGGGAATTGGATATAAAATAGAAAATATATGAACTTTGGGGACGGAGGTAAAAAGTTCATTAGATTAACATAAAATTTGAACTTTAAGCCCCGTCCCTAAAGTTCAGAGAGGATGTGGAAAGATGGAGGAAAGAAGTATTTTTAAAAATCAAATTTTAAAAGCTATTACATTTTTAACATTACCGATATTTGCAATGATAATAATAGTTGATTGTATAATAATTTATTACTCTGTTGCATGCCCAGAAATAAAAGAAAACAAAGATTTTTATGATACTGATATGTTTATAGATTCATATATGGGAGAAGTAGAACGAAAAGGTTCAAGCTTAAAAGATGAAGTTGAAGAAGGATATTTTATAGACGAGTATGGCTATGAGATAGATCCTGTAGAAGATACTGATAGAATGCCAATTTATGTACAAGATGGAGAATATAAAATATATTATCAAACAAATCATACAAAGAAAAAATTTATATATTTATTAGTAAATGAAGAGGCCAAAATTGCGTATACAAATATTCAGCAAACATCTAAAACGAATGCTATAGAAAAATTAAAACAAGAGATAATATCTAACAATAAATATTGGTCTATTTCAAATAATCAAATTCAAACAAATATAGAAAGATTATCAGAAGAAAATATAGTTCGAAATGAGGATTTACAGAAAATAAGCGAATTTTCTATGAATAAACAATATTATACAGCGTTTGATGAAACTGTACAAAATATAGATTCTTCTAGCGATATAACGCTTAATAGAGCACTATATAATCAAACTAAGAGCTTATATAAATATTCATATTCAACATTAATTATTAGTATAATAATAGGTTCAATAGAACTTATATATTTAATTTACAGTTTAGGATATGTAAAAAACAAAGAAGAGATTTACTTATCGTGGTTAGATAAAATTCCGTTAGAAATATTATTTTTTGGATACTGTTTATTATTTTTTGTAGAGGCAGCACTGTTGGTAATGTGCTTAAGTGTAATTTCTGTGGATGTTAATTTATGTGTAATGCTTATTATGTTAGTTGGATATTTTTCTGTACTAAGTGCATTATATGGTGCAGGAACATTACTAAAGCGAATAAAAGCCCATACATTTTTCAAGAATTCAATTGCATATAGAATTCTAAAATGGCTAGTACAAAAATATAAAAATGTAAAAATTATAATTTCATCAAATAAAAATTTAGGCGGAAAAATAGCATTATATTTTATTGGAATTGTAACTGTATCCATACTTATAGGTTTAATATTTAAAGAGTTTGGAATTTTATTAGATATAGTTTTCTGGATTTGGTGCTATTATAAAATTATGAAAGAAGTAGATAAATTTAAACAAATACATGATGCTACAGAAAAGATATATAAGGGAGATACAAATATTAAATTAGATGAATCTTTATATACAGGAGTTTTAAAAGAACTTGCAATATATATTAATGACATAGCTGGAGGATTTTCTAATGCTATAAAAGAAAGTTTAAAAAGTGAAAGATTAAAAACAGAACTTATAACAAATGTTTCGCATGATATAAAAACACCATTAACTTCAATTATCAATTATGTGGATTTACTAAAACAAGAAAATATACAAAATGAAAAAGCTAAAGAATATATAGAAGTTTTAGACAATAAATCACAAAGGTTAAAGAAATTAATAGAAGATTTAGTAGAAGCATCAAAAGCATCTTCGGGAAATATAAAAATAAATAAAGAAGTATTAAATGTTAAAGAATTACTAAATCAAGTAACTGGAGAGTTTGAAGACAAATTTAATAGTCGTGGATTAAATATAATAAGTAAATTACCAGAAAAAACTGTGTATATCAAGGCAGATAGCAGATATTTATATAGAGTATTAGAAAACATATATAGTAATGTTGCAAAATATGCAGAAGAGAATACTAGAGTTTATATAGATTGTATATTAGAAGAGGAAAACACGGTTGCAATATATGTAAAAAACATTTCTAAAGATGAATTAAATATTTCTGCAGATGAATTGATGCAAAGATTTGTAAGAGGAGATAAATCTAGAAATACAGAAGGAAGTGGATTAGGACTTTCTATTGCTAAAAGTTTAACAGAACTGCAAGATGGAACATTTAATATATATTTAGATGGAGATTTATTTAAAGTTGCTATTAAATTTAAAAGAGTATAAAATTCATAATACTAATACACATACATAAAGCAGTCCTATAAATTAGGACTGCTTAAAAAGTGCATTAAGTAATAGAAAGATTTATGCATGTCTGCAAAGAGAAAAAGTTTATAATAAAAGCAAAAAAAGTGTAAGTTTGTGTTGTTAAAATACAGAATTATGATATAATTTGCAGGAGAACAAAATATCGCTAAAGGAGAATAAAGATGCAAAATTTATTAGAAGGTTTAAACGATAAACAATATGAAGCCGTAATAAATACGGATGGTCCATGCTTAGTTATAGCTGGTGCGGGAAGTGGAAAGACAAAAGTATTAACACATAAAATAGCATATCTAATGCAAGAAAAAGATATAAAGCCATGGAATATATTGGCAATAACATTTACGAATAAAGCTGCAAATGAAATGAAAGAAAGAGTAGAAGCATTAGTAGGTGATGATGCAAAAGATATGTGGATTGGAACATTCCATTCTATATGTGTTAAAATCTTAAGAAGATTTATAGATAGAATTGGGTTTGATCATTCTTTCGTAATTTTTGATACATCAGATCAACGAACATTAATTAAAGAATGCTTAAAAGATTTAAAAATAGATGATAAAATGTTTACAGACAGAATTGTTCAATTTGAAATAAGCAACGCAAAAAATGATATGAAAGAACCAGAAGAATATGAAGCTATGGTAAAAGGAGATTATAGAAGAGAAAAAATAGCTTCTGTATATAATTTGTATCAAAGAAGATTAAAGGAAAATAATGCTATAGATTTTGATGACATTATAAATTACACTATAAAAATATTTAGAGAAAATGATGATGTATTAGATTATTATACAAATAAATTTAATTACATATTAGTAGATGAATATCAAGATACTAATAAATCACAATTTACATTAATAAGATTACTTGCAAAAGCTCATGGAAATATAACTGTAGTTGGAGATAATGACCAAGGAATATACAGTTTTAGAGGTGCAGATATTTCTAATATTTTAAATTTTGAAAAAGATTTTAAAGGAACAAAAATAATAAAATTAGAACAAAATTATAGATGTACACAAAATATATTAAATGCAGCAAATTCTGTTATAAAAAATAACGAAGTAAAATACAAGAAAAAATTATGGACAGAAAACGAAGAAGGGGCATTACCTACATTTCATGTTTCAGATGATGAATATGATGAAGGAAGATATATTGTAGAAGAGATAAATCATTTAAGAAGAGAAGAATATTATAAATATTCAGATTTTGCGATACTTTATAGAATGAACTCACAATCAAGAGCAATAGAGGAGATTTTAAGAAGAGAAGATATTCCATATAAAATTGTTGGAGGCTTAAAATTCTACGAGAGAAAAGAGATAAAAGATATAATCGCATATTTAAGATTAATTAATAATACATCAGATAATTTAGCATTAAAAAGAATTATAAACGAACCTAAAAGAGGAATTGGTAAAACAAGTTTAGATAAGATACAAGCAATATCAGAACAAACTGGAATACCAATGTACCAAATAATAAAAGAAGCAGACCAATATGGCCTTAGCAGAGTATATTCAAATGCACAAGGATTTATAGAAGTTATAGAAGATTTAATTAGTAAAAAAGACGAGTATACAATAACAGAATTAATAAAACATACATTAAAAGAAACAGGATATACAAAAGCTTTAGAAGATGAAAATAGTATAGAAGCAGAAAATAGAATAGAGAACTTGGAGGAATTTCTTACTGTAGCAGTCCAATTCGAAGAAGAAGAGGCAGATAATGATTTAAGTACATTCTTAGAGGGAATAACTCTTTCTAGTGATATAGACGGAATGGATGAAGAAGAAGAATCTGTTACATTAATGACATTGCACTCAGCTAAAGGATTGGAATTCCCAGTAGTATTTTTAGTAGGTATGGAAGAAGGAATTTTCCCTGGATATAAATCTATAGGAGAGCCAAAAGAATTAGAAGAAGAAAGACGTTTATGTTATGTAGGAATAACTAGAGCAAAAAATAATTTATATTTAACATGTAGTAGACAAAGAACAATGTTTGGTTCAACCAGCTGTAATCCTGTATCAAGGTTCGTAAAAGAAATACCAGAAAATATGCTAGAAGGCTCAAGCGAAATAGACAGCGAACCAGAAAACAAATTTAAAGATAGTAACTACGAATGGAGCTATGGAAAATCTGGAAATAACGGAAAAGTTGTAAGCTATAAAGTAGATATACCAAGTTCTAAGCCAGAGCCAAGCTTTGCATTTAAATCTGCAGAGAGCTTTTTAGCAAAATTAAATAGCAAAGCACAAGGAAATGATACAGATTTATCAAGATATAAAGAAGGACAACGAATATATCATAAACGTTTTGGTGAGGGAAATATAAGTAAAATAGAACCAGAAGGAGACGACTTAAAACTAGATATTCAATTTGACAAAGTAGGCCATAAACGTTTAATGGCAAAATTTGCAAACCTAGAAATTATAGACTAGTAACATAGAGGGATTTTGGGGCTGTTCCTTGGTGAGGGATTTTGGGACGGTCCTTAAATCCCACTTAATTATTTCTAGATTGCCAAAGGGAGGTTTTAAATGAAAAGGTTATTAATAGATATGGATGATGTAATTTGCGAAAATGGGTTTATACGCATGATAAATGAGTTTTTAGAAACAAAATATAAATCAGAAGACGCAAATTCATATTATGTAAATGATTTAATACCTAAAGATAAATTTGAAGAATGGGTAAAATTTTTCGAAGAAAAAAATGTATATGACTATGTGAATATCGTCAAAGACGCACCAGAAGTTATAGAAAAGCTTAATAAATTTTATGACATATACATAATTACAGCATATATTTTTAGAGATAAACCTGAAATTTCTGGAAATCAATTAAAAAATAAATTTGACTATTTGGCTAAAAATTTGTCTTTTATTGATCCTAAAAAATTTATATTTTTATCTGATAAAGAATTGGTTGATGCAGATATAAGGATTGATGATAGTGTTGATAAATTAAAGGGAAAAGCTGAAATGAAATTACTATTTACAGCATATCACAATAAGAACATTGCAGATGCTGAATTGAAAGAAAAGAAATTAACTCGAGTAAATAGTTGGAAAGAAATAGAAAAAATATTACTGTAAAATAGAAACTGCCATTTGGCAGTTTTATTTTATTATATAGGGAAAAAAGGCCCGTCTACCAATCCCTAATTTCATTATAGGAAAAAAGAACGTCCCTAAATCCCTAAAAGAAACGTTCCTAAATCACCTAAAAAAATGTATAAAAAATAAAAATTGGATAATAATATTAAAAAACAAAAAAGGAGTGATAATATGCCAAATTTAAGTCAAGTTGAGTTACAAAATTTAAGACATCTTATAGGAGCACATGAAACATCTTATCAAAAGTTAAATGCGTATTCTTCAGAAGCTGTCGACCCACAAATTAAGCAAATTTTTGCGAAATCTGCGCAAGATGCTTTAAATACAAAACAAAAATTAATGAGTTTTTTAAATAATTAGGAGGTTGTAATGAACGAGAAAATAATGGTAAATGATATTTTATCAGGGGTTAAATCTAATTTAACAACATATCAAAATGCAATTTCAGAAACTGAAAATATGGAGCTTAGACAAACTCTACAACAAATAAGAAATAACGATGAGAGTTTTCAGTATGAATTATTTAAAGTTGCACAAGCTAAAGGGTATTACAAACCAGCAGCCAAAGCTAGTGTAACTGAAATAGATGAAGTAAAAAGTAATTTACAATAAAACATTATTGTAAACACAAGCCTATATAAATAAAAATATAAGCTTGTGTTTTTGTATACATAAATAAATATAAAATATTACAGAAAGATTAAGTTGTATAGATAAATGAAGAAAAAAAGAAGTATAAAGACATTTTGGCGGAAAAAGCTGAAAATTTGCTCGATTTTAAAATTTGAAGAAAGAAATTTTTTATTATATGATATAGCCAACGTGTATACAAAGGAGTGTTAAAAATTATTAAGGTAAGAAAAGTATTAATGAATTTTAGAACTTTAATAAAATTATTAGCATTACTAGCCATAGCGGGAGCACTAATTTGGGCAGCGATAATTTTTATTTATAAACCAATTTATAGTGTTACATTAAACGGAGAATTTTTAGGATACTGTGAAGATAAAGCAGAAATGCAAAACAGAATAAACGAGTATATGGATAATGGTTCAGGAGAAAATGTTGCATTTGTGGAAATTAATGATTTACCAGAATATAAAATGTGTCTTTTAAAAAAGGGAATAACAACAGATGATGATGAAATATTTCAAAAAGTAATAGAAAAAGGCAAAAATTATTATACATATTACGCGATGGTAGTAAATGGAGAAGAAAAGTTATATGTAAAAAATCTTGAAGAAGCAGAGGCTGTCTTACAAGAATTAAAAGATAAGGATAGTGCCAATAAAGATAATATAACTATCGAAGAAAAATATAATACAGAACTTGCAACATTAGTTGCTAAAGAAGATGCTGTTAACCAATTATATGAAGAAAAACAAATAGAAAGCAAAGTTATGGTAGCAAGTACAGCAACTAACAGAAAAACAAGTAACAGAGTAAGTACTTCTACTAGGGTATCAAGCGGAAAAGCAAATTTAGGAATAACATTAATAGAACCAATAAGTGGAATAATAACGGCAAGATATGGTGAAAGAAGTAGTGTTCGTTCTAGTGCACATACTGGACTAGATATTGCAGCACCAGCAGGAACACCTATTAAAGCAGCAGCATCAGGAACAGTAGTATTTGCCGGAAGAAAAGGCTCATATGGTAAGATGATAGTTGTTTCACATGGTAATGGTGTACAAACATATTATGCGCATTGTAGCAGTTTAGTGGCTTCTGTTGGGCAAACTGTATCACAAGGACAAGTTATTGCAAAAGTGGGAAGCACTGGTAACTCTACAGGAAATCATCTACATTTAGAAGTAAGAGTAAATGGTCAAAGCTATAACCCACAGAAATATGTATATTAAAAAGTAAAAAAAGAAGGCTAATATTAGTCTTCTTTTTTACGTAAGTATTATTTTAAATTTTTAGATAAAGCTTTATAAAAATTATTTTTTACTAATAAAGTGCCATATTCATTTAATTTGCTCTTAAATAAATTAGAGTTATTTATACTTTTTCCGAATTCTGTTAAGGCACATAAAAATGTTTTAATATTTTCAAAATTTTTATTAATATTATCCATAACCAAGTAATATTTATCCTTATATGTATACAAAGCAAAATCTTTTGTAAAAGCATTTAAACCAGAAATATTTAAATTTTTTAAAAGTAAAATAAAATCAAAAATATCATCAGAATTATTAAACTCGTAAATTATAGTATCTGTAGTTAATCTATTAGATTTTCGCTTAGCTTTAATTGTTTTCTTTTTATATGCAGAAGTTATATCAAAATCAGGCAAAGACCTAGTTACAGTTATAATAAAATCTCCATCTATTGTAGCTAAGGCCTCTATCATAAGTTTATAATCTTTGGTTGTAAAACCCATTTGTTCTTCTGCTTCATCTAATATTTCCATAAATAGTTTTTGCGAATCGGAAGAATTAGACATAAAAGATTGGTAATCTATATCGTTATCTTCTAAATCTTGAAGGTCAAGAATAATTCGAATTTTATCGTTACTTAATTTTTCAAATCTCATTAGAATATCCCTCCCGAAATATATATTAATTATACTATATATATAGCATAATTTAAATGAGTAATATTTGGTAATATAATATATTCTATAGTAAAAAAATAGGTACCTTTAATATAGCATAAAAGAAAATAAATTAAAAGAAAAAAATGGAAAAAAATAAAGAATTTTTATTGCCCAAAAATTGTAAATATGACTTGAAAAATCTGTGTAATATATATATAATATTATGGAATTTAATTGTTAATTTCCGTAAGGAAAAGGAGGAGCAACAATGGCAACTAAAGACAAAAATATATGGGTTTTAATAATATTTATTTTAGCAGGAGTAGTAGTAGGTGGACTATTAGGAGAATTAGCTTCTAAAGTTGACTTTTTATGGTGGCTTGGCTATGGAAATAGCTTTGGGTTATCAGAACCACTAGTACTAGATTTAAGTATTATAAAAATTACATTTGCATTAGTAATAAAAGTAAATATAGCAAGTATAATAGGAGTTTTATTAGCTATACTTATATATAGAAAAGTGTAATTTAAATTGGGGGCAGAAAGGATTTTATATGATAATGAAAAAGCTCCCAAATTATGAAAGACCATACGAAAAATTAGAAATATATGGCGAAGAAAGTTTATCTAATTTAGAGCTATTAGCGATTGTAATAAAAACAGGAACAAAAGAAGAATCTGCATTAACATTAGCACAAAAAGTTTTAGATATGGGTAATAAATGTAATTCTAAAGATATCACTTTCTTAGATGAACTTACAATTCAAGAATTAACGAAAATCAAAGGAATAGGTCGAGTAAAAGCAATACAAATGAAGGCAGTGTGCGAACTTGCAAAGCGAATAGGAAAACCTATTTATTCAGATAAAATTATAATAAAAGGGTCAGAAGATGTTGCAACCCTATTTATGAAAGAACTTAAGAACTCAAAAAGAGAAATAGCAAAATTATTAATATTAAATAATAAAAATGTAGTTATAAAAATTAAAGATATATCATTTGGTGGTCAGAACTTTGTAATGATTGATCCAAAGGACATTTTTACAGAACCAATAAAAATGCAAGCACAAAGAATAATACTTGTACATAATCATCCAAGTGGGGACCCAGAACCAAGTAAGGAAGATATATTACTTACGACAAGAGTAAGAGAAGCATCAATGTTATTAGGTATTTCCTTTTTGGACCATGTAATAATAGGAAATAACAATTACGAAAGTGTTTTTGCAATAATGAGAAAGAAAGGATTGTTTTAATATGTTTAAATTTTTAGGACTTAATTCAAAAGATATTGGTATAGACTTAGGAACAGCAAATTTATTAGTCACACTAAAAGGAAAAGGAATCGTACTTAATGAACCTTCTGTAGTAGCAATAGATAAAAATACAGGAGAGATTTTAGCAACAGGTTACGAAGCAAAAGAAATGTTAGGAAGAACTCCAGAAACTATAAAAGCTGTAAGACCTTTAAGAGATGGTGTTATTGCAGATTTTACAGCTACAGAACTAATGCTAAAAAATATAATTAAAAAAGTTTGCAGACAAAACAATGTAGGTAAACCAAGAATATTAGTTGGAGTTCCATCTGGAATAACAGAGGTAGAGGAAAGAGCAGTAGAAGAAGCTGTTATGCAAGCTGGGGCTAAAGAAGTATATTTAATAGAAGAGCCAATGGCCGCAGCAATTGGAGCAAATTTAGATGTTTCTGAACCTAGTGGAAATATAATCGTAGATATTGGTGGGGGAACAACAGAAGTTGCTGTAGTTTCTTTAGGTGGTATTGTTATAAGTCATTCTTTAAGAATTGCTGGGGACGAGCTAGATGAAGATATAATGAATTATATAAAGAGAGAATTCAACTTAGCAATTGGAGATACAACTGCAGAAGAAATAAAGAAACAAATTGGTTGTGCACTTCCACTAATGACAGAAATGACAATGGACGTTACAGGAAGGGATCTAAATACAGGTCTTCCAAGAAACATAATTATAAGTTCTAGCAATGTGCAAGAAGCGATAGAGGTTTCTATTAATGAAATCGTAGAAACAGTTAAAGCAACATTAGAAAAAACACCACCAGAACTAGCTTCAGACATTATGGAAAAAGGAATTGTACTTGCAGGTGGTGGAGCTTTAATAAAGAATCTAGATAAACTATTAAGCGAAAGAACTGGAATGCCAGTATATGTTGCAGAAGATCCATTAGACTGTGTAGTAAAAGGAACTGGTAAAACATTAGAAAATATAGAAAAGCTAAGAACAGTATTAATTAACGCAAGAAAAAGAGTATAACTTTAAGTATATAGGAAGGAAGTAAGAATGTATAAAAAGAAAAAAAGTGGAATTATTGGAATAGTTGTTACAGTAATTATTTTAATATTATTGGTAATACTTTCAAATATAAAAATAGAAAATTTAAAAGTTGTAGAAAATGTTTTTAGTACAATAGTTATGCCATTTCAAAATGGGTTTACAATGCTAAAAAATAAGATTTCTGGCAATGATACATTTTTTACTGATTTAGATAATTTAAAAAATGAAAATGAGGAACTAAAACAAAAGAATAGTGAGTTAGAACAATCATTAAGAGAACTAGAAATAATTAAGGCAGAAAATACTACCCTTAAAGAACAAATGAATCTTAAAGAAAAATATGGGGAATATAAAACTGTATCGGGTTATGTAATAAATAGAGATATTAGCAATTATACAGGAATGGTAGTTATTAATGTTGGTTCTGATGATGGTGTACAGCCTAATATGACAGTTATTGCAGATAAAGGATTGGTAGGAAATGTAGTATCTGTTACATCAAATACTGCAAAAGTACAAACTATTGTGGATCCAGCAAGTTCTGTAAGCTGTATTATTAGCACATCTAAAGATGCATTTATAACAAAAGGAAGCATAAATAATAGTGGTAGAGAAATAAGAGCAACATATATACCAACAGATGCAGTATTAGTCCAAGATACAAGTGTAGAAACTTCTGGTTTGGGAGGAATTTATCCTAAGGGAATACATGTTGGTACAATAAAAGAAGTTGTTAATACTAAAAATCCAACAGACAAATATGCTACAATAGAAACAGCAGTAGATTTCTCGAAATTGGATACAGTACTTGTAATATTAAATTAATGAAAGGAGAGCAATTATGAAAAAAGCAGTATCAATTTTATTAATGTTCGTAGCTTTCCTTATAATATATTTTTTGCAAGTGAATTTTTTTACATGGTTTAACATCGCAGGAGTAATGCCGAATTTATTTATATTACTAATTATGGTAATAGGCTTATTTGCAGGTAAATACGCAGGAATATCTACAGGTGTTGTTGCAGGTCTGTTTTTGGATATATTTATTAGCAAAAAAATAGGTGTAACTGCTATAACCCTAGGACTAGTAGGATTTATAGGAGCTTTGTTAGACAAGAACTTCTCTAAAGATAGTAGAATAACACTTGTTTTGATGGTTACAATTTTAACTCTACTTTACGAGACATTAAATTATGCTATAAATGCAATAATATTTTCGTATTCATTGGAACTGGTGGACTTTTTTATAAAATTAGTGATAGAAACATTATTTAATATATTAATAACCATAATATTATATCCACTTATTCAAAAATGTGGATATGCATTAGAAGAAAACTTTAAAGAAACAAAAATACTAACAAGATACTTTTAAAGATAACGTAAGATTGGAAGTGATTAATTGAGTAAAAAACCAAATATAAAACTTAGATTTAATTTTATAACAACTATTATATATGTAGTAGGAATTATTTTATTGTTACAACTTTTCAATCTACAAATAGTTCATGGCAGTGAATACAGAGAGCAATCAAATACAAGATTAACTCGTGAAAGTACAATAGAGGCAGATAGGGGCTCGATATTAGATAGATCGGGAAATACTATTGTAGGCAATACAATGGGATTTAGTGTTGATTTATATAAAACTAAAATAGATGACAAGACATTAAATCAAACAATTTTAAATGTTATAAATGTATTAGAACAAAATGGTGATTCATATGTAGATGATTTTATTATAGATATAAATCCATATGCATTTAACGTTTCAGATGAAAAAGTAGCTAAATTTAAAAAAGATAATGATATAGATGAAAATGCCACAGCAGAAGAATGCTTTAATGCTATGAAAGAAGAATACGAAATCGAGAATGCAGATGTTTCAGAAGCAAGAAAAATAATGGCAATAAGATATGCTATACAAGAAGAAGGATATAGTAGTACAAAGCCTTTACAAATATCAAGTAATATAAAAAGGGAATCAGCATTAATATTTAACGAGAAATCTTCAGAATTTCCTGGAATAAATGTCGTAGTAGAGCCAGTAAGAAATTATGAACAAGGAACGACTGCTTCACATATAGTTGGATATACAGGTAAAATCACATCTAAAGAGTTAGAAACTAGAAAAGATACTTATGACCAAGATGATATCATTGGAAAAAACGGAATAGAGTCTACTTTTGAAGAATATTTAAAAGGTGAAGATGGTATAAAACAATTGGATATGAGTGTTGATGGAACAGTACAAGAAGAATATACAACGAAAGAAGCTGTTAAAGGGTCAGATGTTGTATTAACTATAGATTTGAATCTACAAAAAGTAACAGAACAAGCATTGGCAAATACTATAAATAAAATAAATAGTGGTGGATATTCACAACAGTATGATACGAATTCCGGAGTAGCTGTAGTAATGGAGGTTAAGACCGGAAAGATATTAGCAATGGCAAGTTATCCAACATATAATCCACAAGATTTTGTTGGTACGATATCTACAGAAAAGTGGAATGAATATAATAATAATCCCGATTTGCCATTAATGAATAAAGCTATTCAATCAGCATATGCACCTGGTTCAATATTTAAGATGGTTACAGCAATTGCAGGGTTAGAAACAGGGGCAACGAATACAACAGAGAAAATACGCGATACTGGAACATTTTATAAATATAATAGTAGTTGGCACTGTTGGCAAAGAGGTGGACATGGTTGGCTTAACATTACAGGTGCGATAGAAAAATCATGTAATTTCTTCTTCTATACAATAGGAACGAGAATGGATATAGATGTATTAGCAAAATATGCTAAATATTTTGGACTAGGAGTAAAAACCGGTGTAGAATTACCAAGTGAGGTAGCGGGAAGCGTTGCTTCAAGAGAAACTGCAGAAAAGAATAATCATTCTTGGCAACCAGGAGACATGATGTCTGCTGTTATTGGACAAAGTTACAATGCGTTTACACCATTACAAATGGCAAAATATATAAGTATGGTAGCAAATGGCGGAAACAAAATAACACCGACAATAGTTGAATCTGTTATAAGAGCTGATGGAACAGAAGTGCCAAAAGAAGAAGTAGAACAGACTATAAAGGCAAAATTAGGAATAACAGATGATGGAACAGAAGATTTAACAATTTCTCAAACAAGTATAGATGTTGTTAAAGAAGGAATGCGTTCAGTTACTTCGGACGAATCAGGTACAGCTTATAGTGTATTTAAGAACTTCCCAATAGAAGTTGGAGGAAAGACAGGTTCTGCAGAAACTGAAAGTGGAGCTAATAATGGAAAAACTAATGCTTGGTTTGCTGGATTTGCACCATATGATGACCCAGAAATCGCAGTAGTAGTATTTGTAGAAAATGGTGGACATGGTTGGTATACAGGAGAAACTGTTAGAGAAATAATGGAACAATATTTTGGAATGAATACTACACAAGTTCAAGAAGATATGACACAAGCACCTTATGTAGAAACATATAGATAATAGGGAAAGGAAGTTTAATATGGCACAGTATATAACAATAAATTTAAAAAAAGATGTAATCGTCATGAAATTAAGTGAAAAGGCTACTCAAGCAGATACTATTAAAAGTTTAAAAAAGAAATTACCAGAACTTAAAAAATTATATCAACAAGAAAAGACTCCAATATTTGTAACAGGAAGAATTCTAAAAAATAAAGAATTAAAAGAAATTCAAGATTTAATTAAAAAGAGTATTAATGTTGAAGTTGAGTTCGATACACCCAAAGCCCTAGGGCTAAACGAAATACGAAGAACATATAATAGAGATGTAGAAATTTCAGAATCTAAAATCCATAGAGGTTCATTAAGATCTGGACAACGTTTAGAATATGAAGGAACCTTAATAGTATTAGGTGATGTAAATGATGGAGCAGAAGTAATTGCTGGGGATAATGTTGTAGTTGTAGGTAACTTAAGAGGATTAGCTCATGCTGGTGCCAAAGGAAATAAACAAGCTATAGTTGCAGCACATAGAATAGATACACATCAACTCAGAATTGCAAATATTATAAAGGAACTAGTAAAAGACGATGATGCGTACAATGTTGCATACACATATGCTTATGTTCATGAAAATGGAAGAGAAATAGTTTTGGAATAATGAAAGTGAAAAAGAATGTACTAAAATACGAAGGTAGTACATTCTTTTTTTGATAAATTGTGGATAAATCAATTTAAAAGTAACAATAACAAACAGATTATTAACTCATTATCTTTAATTTGTTCTTTATATAAAATGAATATAATAAATAATATTATTAAATCATCCACATATAATTTTATGCCTAAAATATTAATACAAGCAGACGAATCTGTATCCTTAGAAGGCTTTGTAGTGTTTTCGGAATCTTTTTTGAAGTCTGCCTTAGTAGTATTTATTTTTTTAGGTTTACGAATAGAATTTTTATAATAATTGGAATATGGAGGAGGAAAATTATACATTTTTATCACCATCATTTTTAAACATTTCTAATAATGGAGCCATATTTAACAATTTCATATATTGGTCTAATTTAGTTTGTCTACTTTCCCTAAGATAAGGCTTTAATGCTAATAACAAATTAGAACGCTTATCATTATGAGAAGAATTTATTTTATCCATCATTTCTTTAATCTTTAACATAGTATTTATATCTATATTGTTGGCTGAAGTGCTTTCAGAAGAAGACGAGTCATTAGAAGGTGATGACTTGTCAGTAGACTTTAGACTGCTTAAAAGATCATTAACTTTATTCATATCTATATTGCTATTAGAAAAATTCTTAATTAAATCTGATAAATCATCACTCATAATAACCTCCTACACTTAGCTTCGTTTATAACCTATAGCTATCAAAGAGTTGGCTAAGTTTTAATTTAAATTATTTTTTAACTTTTTTATGATTTCATCTTTATTCTCGGATTTCATAATTTTATTTGCGATTTCCATGCTTTTTTCTAAATCTTTTTTATCTACTTTAGATAACATGTTCATCAGTTTTGCCATATCTAAATTATCCATACAAATCACCTCTAAATATATATATGAATTTCGTTATATTATTATATTAAAAATGAGAAAAAATGTTGACATTAAAAAGATATATTTTTTCTAAAGATAAGTTTCCGCTAAGGAAAAAGATAAAAAATGGAGAAATTTACATAAAAATATTACAAATATGAGAAAACCATTGAAAAATAAGGAAAAAAAGTATATAATATTATTATATGGGATTATTATTTTTTTTAGGAGGAGAATATGAAAAGAGAGGTTGTTAATAAGTTAATAGCAGCAATTGCTACAGTTTGTTTACTTATGACCTATGTGTCTACGTTAACAAATTCAGTTTATGCTGCCTATGAAGAGTTAGAAAAACAAGGTATTGTATCAAATAACAAAAATATAGAATTTGATGCATACTTTAAGCTAGATGGAACAAATAAACACAGTATGGATGCAGAGATATCTGCAGAACAAAAATTATATGTAAAGGTAAATGTAAAAAATGCAGGTTACCTAGAGAATGCAACAATTTCATTCGAAAATCCAAACTTTTCGATTTCAAAAGCTTTTGCTCAATCAGAAAATGTAAAATCAGTTGACTATGACAATAATCAACTAACATTAAACCAAATAGAAAGCGGAAAAGAAGTGGAAATAGAAATACCTGTTAACTTTGTAAGAAATGATAATATGGATTTAACATATTTTTCTAGAGAAACAAAACTAAACTTAACAGGAACATACTATGATGAGAATGAAAAAGAAAGAAACATAAAATCTGATATTAATATCAGGTTAAATTGGACTGCAACACCAAAAGCAATATTAAACGAAGATGTTATAAAATATGGTGCTTATAATAGTAATGTGTATATGCAAACACTATTAACAAGTACTTTAGAAGGAAATTCACTTCCAGTAGAAAGTACAAAGTTAGAAGTTACAGCACCAAAAATTGCAAATAAAAACCCAACAGAAGTAAGAATATTTGCAAATACACCAGCAACAAATGGTGCAGAATTTACAAAAGATATGTGGTCTTATAACAAAGACACTGGAATTTTAGAAATTAATTTAGAAAATAAAGAAAATAATAATCAAGTTAATTGGAAACAAGGGGAAGACAAATTCTACATAACTTATATTTATACAGATGTAACAGCTGAAGCAACTGTAATTACTTTGAATGCAAATTCAAACATTAAAACATATGTAAAAAATCAAGAAGTTACAGCAAATGTTCAAAAAAATGTAGAATTAAAAGAAAATATTAGTACAGTAGTAGATACAGAAGTATCTGCAACATCAGAAATTTATAAAGGATATTTGTATGCAAATAACAAATATGAAACAGAATATGCATCAACAATATCTGCCAACATTGCGTATGCAGAGGCTGTAGATAACTTAGTTATAAATGAAAACAATGCAACTTTTGTTACAGCAAATGGAACTACAATTCAAGCAGGAAATAACATGTACTATAAATCTATAGCTATTAACAAAGCTTTATTTGATAAAATTTTAGGACAAAATGGTAATATACAAATATATGATCAAAACGGAAATAGAGTAGCTGGAATAGATAAAAACACACCAGTAGATGCAAATGGTAATATGGTAATTACGATGAATCAAGACATTACAGCTTTAAGAATAGAAACAACAAAACCAGAAACAGAAGGAATTATAATATTTAATATTAGTAAAGCTATAAAAGCTACAACAAATTTATCTAGAGCTACAATAACAAATATTCAAAGAATTGATACAACAGTTTCTGGAAACATTGTAAGTTCAGATATGGTAACAGAAATGGCTACTAAAACAGAAACAACAAACTTAAAAGAAACTGCAACAAAAGCAGAATTATACATAAATAATACAAATTTAACAACAACAGCAAAAAATGAAAACGTAGAAATAAAAGCTATATTAAAATCAAATGATTATACATGTGACTTATATAGCAATCCTACAGTTTTAATTACTTTACCAAGTGAGATAGAAACATTAGAAATAAAAACAATTAACTTATTATATAGTGAAAATATTCAAATATCTTCATATGATGTAATAACAGATAATAACGGAAATAAAGTAATTAGAATATATATGCAAGGAGAACAAACAGAATTTGTTACAGATATAAGTAAAGGTATTAATGTTGTAATAAACACAGATATTACATTAAGAAAAACAGCAGCAAGTACAACAAAAAATGCTACTTTAAAAGTAACAAATGCTAAAGCAATCCAATATGAAAATGATGGAATTGCTACAGTCCCAATGAATATATATGCACCACAAGGTGTTGTATTATTAAGTAGTGTAGCTAACTTTAGTAATGACAATACAGAAATAGTTTCTTTACCAAATAAAGAACAAGCTGGAAAAATAGATATTAAATCAAATGCAAAAAATATAACAATGAAAGCAACAGTAGTAAATAACTATGGCAAAGATATTAAAAATCCAAAAATACTAGGAAGATTACCATTCCAAGGAAATAAAAAGACTGATGGAACAGAATTAGGATCAACAGTAGATACTATATTAACATCAGGACTTACAGTTTCAGGAGTAGCTAATAATCCATACACTGTATATTATAGTGAAAATGGTGATGCAACAGCAGATTTAAATAATTCTGCAAATGGGTGGACACAAGATTTAACTGATACATCAAAAATAAAATCATATTTAGTAGTATTTAATGATTACGTAATGCCACAAGCTACATCTTTTGATATGGCATACAATGTACAAGTACCAGAAAACTTATCACATAATGAAAATGCATTTGGTACATACACAGTTTATTATGAAGAAGATGAAAATGAACAAACAATTGCAAAAGAAACAATAGCTCCAACAGTTGGTGTATCTACAGGAAAAGGACCAGAGTTAAAAGCAGAAATATATACAAATGTAGATAGCACAGCATCAACAGAAGATGTTATGGAATATAAAATAACAGTAAGAAATGATGGTGAGGTATCAGCAGAAAATGCAAAAGTAACTGTAAACTTACCAGACATGGTAGATTATGCAGAATACATAGAAGAACCTATGGGTAATAGATATGAACCAAGACCTGACCAAAGAACATTAGAACTTTCAGTAGGAAATCTTGGAGTAGGAGAAAGCAAAGAAGTTTCATTTACAATAATGGCAAATAAAGAAGGAACATTTAAATTAGACTTTATACTTTCTGCAGACAATTTAGAGAAATCAGAACAAGTATCAACAGCAGAAGTAAAAGTATCACAAGCAAGTTTCTATATTGAATTTACAACACCAACTCAAGATAATGTTGGTCTAGGAAGTCAAATTGAATACTATGTTAACATATCAAATGTAACAGACAAGAAGATAGATGATGTAGAAGCAACAATTAACTTACCAGAAAATGTTGAATATGTAGAAGCTTTCAGACAAGAATATGGTGGAGCTAATCAATCAACAGAAGATGTAAAATATGACGAAAAGAATAGAAAAGTTACATTTAATGTTGGCGATATAGAAGCAAATTCAGCAGCAAAATATAACTTCATATTAAGAGTAAAAACAACAAAACAAGAAGACGTAAATATGCAAGTTGTAGTAAAAGGAAAAGATACAAGTGAACAAAGAAGTTCAATTATAATCCATTCAACAGGAGATAATAAATTAGAAATAACAACAGGAACAGACATAACAGAAGAATATTTACAAATGGGAGATGTTGTAACATATACAATAAAAGCTAAAAATGTTAGCTCAGGAGTTATTAAAAATGTAAGAATCGCTGCAACAATTCCAGACAATTTAAAATACTTAAATACAACATATTATTTAGATGACAAAGAAATGTTTAATGGATATTTATTAGAAAATAAAGTTTCAGAAGCAACATTAGACTTAGATGCAGGACAAACATTTACATTTGTAGTAAGAGCAGCAGTAAATAAAATGATAGATACATCAAAAGAAGAAGAGGATGCAAATGTAGATATAGAAGTATCAGGAGATGGAACTGAAGATTATAAAGACGAGATAAAAAATACGATAGAGAATGACAATGTACAAAATTCTAATACTTATAGAATATCTGGTGTAGTATGGTTTGATGAAAATAGAAATGGTACAAGAGATTCTGGAGAAAAATTACTTTCTGGAATTCCAGTAACAATAGTAGATGCAGAAACAGGTAAAGCAGTAAAGAATTCAAACGGTAACGAAATAAGTGCTACAACAGATGATAAGGGTGAATATATATTAAGCGATTTAATCCAAGGTCAATATATTGTTAAATTTAATTATGATAATTCACAATATGTAATTACAGAATACAGAAAACAAGGAATTGATGAAACAATAAACTCAGATGCAATTAATACAACAGAAAATAATGGTGTAGCAATTACAGATAGTTTAACAATTGCGGACACAAGTATGAGCAATATAGACTTAGGTTTAACAACAAAAGGAATATTCGACTTATCATTAAATAAAACATTAACACAAATTCAAATGGCAGATGGAAAAACAACAAAATCTGTAGAATTTGACAACAAGAAATTAGGAAAAATTGAAGTTGATGGAAAACGTATAAATAGTACAAATCTAGTAATAGAGTACACAATGACAATTACAAACAATGGTAATGTAGCTGGATATGCTAAAAAGATAGTTGACTACTTACCAAGCGAATTAGAATTTAGTTCTAACTTAAATGGAGATTGGTATGCTTCTGGAGATACAGTAGTTTGTACAGCATTAGAAAACGAAATAATAAATCCAGGTGAATCTAAAGAAGTTAAATTAATCTTAACTAAAAAGATGGATGAAAACGGAACAGGAACAGTAACAAACAAAGCAGAAATTACAGAAACATATAATGACCAAGGTTTATTAGATGAAAAATCAACAGAAGATGATACAAATTCTTCAGCAAACGTAATTATAGGTATTAAAACGGGTGGACCTGTAACATATGTAGTATTAACACTAACAATATTAGCAATAGCAGCATGTGGAGCTTATATAATAAATAAAAAAGTATTAAAAGTGTAAGAAAGGAGGAAGAGAAATATGAGAAGATTTAAATTATTAGCATTAATAATAACAGCAATACTTATACCAATGATAGCAGTATTAGCATATCTTTCACCAATTTCACAAGCTAGTTCATTTGTTTACCAATATAATGTAACAAATGGGGCACCTCCTTTTGTTACAAATATAGATGGTAGAGCAACCGAAGTATATTGTTCGCAAGCAGGAGGATCATTATGGAGTTCTTGGAGATTAACATTCTATAGTAAAGATACACATAATATGTCAGCAGGTTTAGCGTATGCATTAAGACAATGTTCTAGCATATACTCTAGACAGAATTTAATATGGATGTCAGATATATCAGATAACATAACTTCACCACATTGGGAGCAAGATTATGATGATGCGTTAGTACAATATAATAAAATAGCAGGATTTAACGATTACTATAACAAATTACAAGCATCAGGAAAAAATGTAACATTTGAAGAAACAAATGCAACATTACAAAGTTCAGAAGATGGAGTATTTAAATTAGGACCATTCAAATTATCTTTCTATAAAAGTGCTTATTCTGGAATTTCTAGATTATATCTAAAAACAGATATCGGAACAGAAATAGAAGTTAGCAGAGTAAATTTTGGAGGATATACCGGTAATGTATCAGATATAGATTCTGGTGAAGAATTCTATGTATTACTATCACAAGCAGATGCAGGTAAAGCTTCTAAAGTTAAACTAGTAGCAGATTATAAATATGAAGAAGCAAGTGGTACATATACATATTATGAACCAGATGATGCTCACAAAACAATGAGTGGACGTACAGTACAACGTTTAGTAACAATAAACTATACAGGTGGACCACAAACAACGGATGATGACAGCCCAGAAATAGAATTAACAATTGACTTAGCTGGTAAAGTATTTAAAGATAATGTAGCAAATAAAGATGGTACAGAAGATGGTATTATAAGTACTGGAGACGAAATGCTAGAAGGAATAGAAGTAACATTATTTGATAGCACAGGAACGGAAATTGCTAAGACAACAACAGATAAGGATGGGTACTATGAATTTAAAGACCAACCAGCATCTAAGCAATATTATGTAAGATTTAAATATAATGGACAAATATATGAACCAACAACATATCAAAGAGTAAGTAAAATAATTGATACTGCTGGAACATTAGGACCAACAACTATAGCAGAAAGATCTTATGCAACAGATGGTAAACAAAATAGACAAAACTTTAACAATAAATTTACACCAGTAGATAGTACACATACAGTACCAGACAGAAATGATACTACAAATGCAGCATTTGATATTTATGCATATACAGGACCTAATGGAATGGAAGAACTAAAATATTATGGAGTATCAAACTCTCAGGAAGAATTATTAAATATCAACTTTGGTATTAAAGATAGAGAACAATTCGATATGAACTTAAGAAAAGATTTAGTAAAAGTTGATTTAAATATTAATGGTAAATCACATACATATGACTACCCAGGAGGAGAACAAGACTTAGAGGTAGATATTAGAGGTACAGATATACCAGACTATAACAGAGCAATTAGAAGTTCAGATTTACAATATAAAGCAGCAGCACAATATGATCAAGACGCAGATAAATTACAAGTATATGTAACTTATAAGATTCAATTAAAAAATCAATCAGTTGGTAAGATTACAGGATATGTAACAGACTTAAGTGATTACTATGATACTTCTTATGAATATGTAAGATCATATGATGAGAATGAACAAGAGATTACTTGGGAACAACAATCAGACATATCTGGATCTGGCAAAACATATCATACAATGCATACAACAGCTTTAGCTAACCAAGGAATTGATGATAAGAAATGGATATTTGTAGAATATAAAGTAACAAATGATGCTTTAAGAGCATTATTAGAAGAAAAACAATCTACTAAAGAAAACTTTGCACAAATATCAGGATATAGAAATACATATAGAGAAGACAGAAAAGACTTAAATGGTCAATTAATAACAAATGCAGGCGAAAATGCAGGATTAATTGATATAGATTCTACACCAGCTAACTTAAATCCAACAGATTCAGCAGTACAAGAATTTGTGGCATACTCTAAGACAGATGAATACCAAGCTTTAGATGGAGAGCAAAAAACAAAACAAAGTATGGCAGTATTTGAAGATGATGCAGATGCAGCACCTGGATTAAAACTAATAGTTGATGATACAAACAAGAGAAGATTAACAGGTACAGTATTTGAAGATGCAGCATTAACAGAAAAGCTAGAAAATGATAACGAAAGAATTGGTGATGGTGCATACGAAGATGGAGATAATTTAGTAAACCAAGTTAAAGTACAATTAATTTGTACAAACGGAGATGTAGAAGTAAAAGAAACAAGAACTAATGACCAAGGTGCATATGAATTTACAGATTATATTCCTGGTGATTACACTATTAAATTTACATATGGTGATTATGAATCTTTAATAGCAGTACAGCCAAATAACGAAATGTATACAGGTCAAGACTATAAATCTACAATATATCAAGAAGCTAACTATTCAGACGCATATTGGTATAACAATAATATAGATACAAAAATAAATGATGCTAAAGATGACCAGACAAGAAGGGAAGAAGTTAATAAATACAGTGAAGACTTAAAATATACAAATGCAACAGTATTAAATTCTACAGCCCAAACAGATGAAGCAACATTAAGAACTTTAGCAGATAAAACAAATATGAATGCGAATACAGCTCAAATGAGTATGGAAATTGAATATGTTGGTCAAGAAAAAACAGAATATACAGTAAGAAATATAGATTTAGGTATTATAGAAAGACCACGTTCAGATATATACGTAGAAAAAACAGTTTCAAAATTAAAATTATCAACAGCAGGTGATGGTCAAACAATATTTGATGCAAATCAATCTGTACCAAACTTAACATGGAAATCTAACACAAGAGAGAAAAGAGGACTAGTTCAAGCTACTGTTGATGAAAACTTACTACATGGTGCAACATTAGAATTAACATTTAATATAAAAGTAATAAATACAGGGGAGACAGATTACAAAGATGAAACATATTACAACACAGGTGTTATAACAGATGTAAACAACATAGTAACATTAGACCCAGCAGTTGTAGTTGACTATATATCTAATAATTTATCATTTGATATGAGTAAAAATTCTGGATGGCAAGAAATAACAGATAAAACACAACTAACATCTGGTGATGATCCATATATTAAAGCAGTAGATGAAAATGCATTTAACGGATTACAAAAAGTAATTGTTTCAACAACTGATAACCCTATAGTACAAGCAGATCCATTAGTACCTGAAAAGGCTAAGGATAAAGCAGGTAAACAATCTGAAACACCAACAGCAACAGTATTCTTAACTAAAGTAGTTGCTTCAGATGGAAGTACAACTGATGATACAGAATATGAGAATACTGCAGAAGTTGTAGAAACTATTACAACAAATGGTAGAAGAACTTATAATGCAGATATAGTTTCAATACCTGGTAACTATAATATAGGAGAACCAGATACAGCACAATCAGAAAGAATTGCTATAGTTCCACCATTTGGTGCAGCAGACGCAATAAAATATATTCTAATAGGAATAGCAATTATCGGAGTATTTGGAGTAGGAATTTTCTTAATAAAGAGAAAAGTTCTAAAAAAATAGATTAACAACCTTAAAAGGATTTGGGGGGAAGCTTCCCAAATCCCTATTTTTTTGTCGGGATTCGGGGACGTTCCTTAAATCCCTGTTTTTTGGCGCGATTTCTCTTAAGAGTGTTTTTGGGGTTATACCGGGATTTCAACACCGTCCCTAAATTCCTTAATTTAATCTCGAAAAATGTCGTACGGAAAATTTGGACATTTATAATATTTAATGATAGAATATACAAAAAAAGAAAGGGAGTAGATATATATGACATATGGCGAAGAACTAAAAGACAAACTATTCAAAAAAAGAGTAAATGGTTGGTTTAAAATTTCTGATGAATTAAAAAAAGAAATCTTCGAATATAACGAAAGATATATGGAATTTTTAAACAACTCAAAAACAGAAAGAGAAATAGTTAAGAGTTCTGTAGAAATAGCAAAAGCAAATGGATTTAAAGATATAAACGAGGTAGAAAACCTATCTGTAGGAGATAAAGTATACTACATTAATAAAGAGAAAAGTATGTATCTTGCAGTTATTGGAGAAGACAAACTAGAAAGTGGACTAAATATAATTGGATCACATGCAGATTCTCCAAGATTAGACTTAAAACCAAATCCATTATATGAAGATCAAGAACTAGTATATTTTAAAACTCACTATTATGGAGGAATAAAGAAATACCAATGGACAACCATTCCGCTTAGCATTCATGGTGTAATAGTAAAAGGAAATGGTGAGAAAGTAGAAGTAAGAATTGGTGAAGATGATAAAGATCCAATCTTTACAGTAACAGATTTATTACCACATTTAGCAAAAGAGCAAGAAAACTTAAAATTAAAAGAAGCAATAAAGGGAGAAGATTTAAATCTTTTAATTGGAAGTATGCCTTTTGACGAAGAAATTCCAGAGAGAGTAAAACTAAATATTCTAGCTATATTAAACAAAAAATACGGAATAGTAGAAGAGGATTTATCAAGCGCAGAATTAGAATTAGTACCTGCATATAAAGCAAGAACACAAGGCTTTGACGAAAGCATGGTAGCAGCTTATGGACAAGATGATAAAGTAAGTGTATATACATCATTAACAGCAATGATGGAATTAAATAATATTAAAAGAACAGCAGTATGCATTATAGCAGACAAAGAAGAAATAGGCAGTGTTGGAAATACAGGAATGGAATCACATGCATTTGATACATTCATAACATACCTATTAAATAAAACAGGAGAAAATAAAGTTAATTTATTAGAAAAAGTATTCTGCAATTCAAAAATGCTTTCAGCAGACGTAGATGCTTGCTTAGATCCTATTTATGCAAATGTTTCAGACAGACTTAATGCTGCATATATGGGTTATGGTGTAGGAATAAATAAATACACAGGTTCTGGTGGAAAATACGAAGCATCTGATGCAAATGCAGAATATCTAGCAGAAGTAAGAAAAATATTTGATGATAATAATATAAAATATCAAATAACAGAATTAGGAAAAGTAGATGTAGGTGGTGGAGGAACTATAGCATATATTCTAGCAAACAAAGGAATAGATGTTATAGACTGTGGTATACCAATTTTATGTATGCATTCACCATATGAAGTAGCAAGTAAATATGATGTATATTCTGCATATCAAGCATATAAAGCATTTTGGAATGCATAAGGATAAAGGAACGGTGCTAAAAATCTCGGTTTAACTGGGATTTTTAGCACGCTTTTTTTACGGAAAAAATCTGAAGCTTTTGTAAAATTGAACTATGTTAATGCTAAGAAGGAGTTTTCAAAAAAAGGGAAAAAAAGAACGTCCCCAAATCCCGGAACTCCTTATTGCAAAAACTGGAAAAATTGTGTATAATATTATACAGAGTTTATAAAAAGAGGAGAGAATTATGTTTCAAAAATTAGATGCAGTAGAAAAGAGATATGAAGAATTAACAAAATTAATAAGTGATCCAGAAGTAATTAGCAATCATAATGAATGGCAAAAATATGTAAAAGAGCATGCAGAGATTACAGATGTTGTAGAAAAATATAGAGAATACAAAAAAGTAGAAAAACAGATGGAAGATGCCAAAGAAATGATGGCAGATAAAGAATTAAAAGAATTAGCAGAAGCAGATTATTATTCAGCAAAAGAGCAATTACCAAAATTAGAAGAGGAATTAAAAATGTTATTAATTCCAAAGGATAAAGATGATGATAAAAACATTATATGCGAAATAAGAGCCGGTGCAGGTGGAGAAGAAGCAGCGTTATTTGCTGGTACATTGTTTAGGATGTATAATATGTATGCAGAAAGAAAACATTGGAAATTAGAAATATTAAACGAAAATGCAACAGAACTTGGTGGATATAAAGAAATATCTTTTATGATTACTGGAAAAGGAGCATATAGTAGGTTAAAATACGAAAGTGGAGTACACAGAGTACAAAGAGTTCCAGATACAGAAAGTAGTGGAAGAATTCATACATCAACAGCAACAGTTGCAGTACTTCCAGTAGTAGAAGATGTAGAAATAGAGATAAATCCTGCAGACATAAAGATGGAAGTATTTAGAGCATCAGGAGCAGGAGGACAACATGTTAATAAAACATCTTCAGCAGTAAGACTTATCCACGTTCCAACAGGAATTGTGGCAGAATGCCAAACAGAAAGATCACAATTACAGAACAGGGAATATGCAATGAAATTATTACGTTCTAGGCTTTATGAAATAGAAAAAACAAAACAAGATAATGCACTTGCAAATGAAAGAAAATCACAAATAGGAAGTGGAGATAGAAGCGAAAAAATAAGGACATATAACTACCCACAAGGAAGAATAACAGACCATAGAATAGGATTAAGTATATTCCAAATGGAAGATTTCTTAAATGGAAACTTAGATAATATGATAGATAGTTTAACTGCTGCACATATGGCAGAAAAGCTTAAAGGAAATGAAGAATAATGAGTAGGGAAAACCTACTCTTTTTTTTTTCTGTAATATAATATCAAATTTCGAATATATATAAAACAAAAAATGTATGGGAGTGATAAATATTACTGAGCTAATAAAAACGTTTTTGATAGGAATATTTTTTGGAACATTTGGAACGACAATTGGAGGACTAATTGGAGTTAATTTAAAAAGCAATTCAAATAAATTTTTGGGATTTATATTGTCTTTTGCATCAGGCTTAATGATGGCGATTATATGTTTTGACTTACTACCAGAAGCAATGGAGATAGCAAATTTAGCGGTAATTTTATTAGGTATATTATTAGGAATACTTACAATGATAATTTGCGATACACTTGTAAAAGAAAAATTTAGCGATAAAAAAGGAATGAACAGTTTATTAAGGACAGGAATAATAATAAGTATTGGTTTAGCGCTTCACAATATACCAGAAGGACTAGCGATAGGAACAGGATTTCAGGCTTCTATAAATTTAGGATTATCATTAGCTATAGTAATTGCAATACATGATGTGCCAGAAGGAATATTCCAAAGTAGACACTATTGTAAATATGTGAGATAAAAATGATTTGAATTTAAAGATTAAAGAAAATAGATATAATAGGTTTTATTCTAGGGGCTAATATTGGCCTCTTTTTATATATTTGTATAATGATTGGAAATAAATAGATAAAATCTGTATAGGAGGAAAAAAGTGAATGAGGAAAAAATTAATTATTATGCTGTTATACCTGCTACTATAAGATATTCAGCAGATTTAAAAGCAAATGAAAAATTATTATATGGGGAAATTACAGCACTTGCTAACAAATACGGTTATTGTTATGCTCAAAATAGATATTTTGCAAGTTTGTATAATGTAAATATTGAAACCGTAAGTAGATGGCTTTCACATTTACAAGAATTAGGTTTTATAAAAATAGAAATTAAAAGAAATGAAAAAAAACAAATTATTGCAAGATATATCTATATTACCGATACACCCTATTGCGTAAATAATCAATACCCCTATTGTCAAAAAAGACAATACCCTATTGACGAAAAAGTCAAAGAGAATAATACAATTAAAAATATAGATGACTTATTTTATTTAATCATAAATAATAAAAGCAAAATTCCAACAGATTTTTATATGCAATTAGAGAGATTAGAATTTATTTATACAAATGAAATATTGCAAATTATGCAAGAGGAAAATATACAAAAATTAAAAGATATTGTATATACATTATTTTGCATATACCAAAGTAACTTTAAAATGATTATTCCACTAATAGATAGAAATACCTTAGTAAATTTATATGTTAGTTGTAAAAATCATAATACAAAAGATTTTTTAAATTACTATCGACAAGCAATAATAAATAAATATACTGAAAGGTCGTGAGAAATGCTAGAAAGTTATATAAACAATTTTGAAAATATTGTTTCATCAACCCTATTCATAGTTTTTAAGATAACCTTGATAATATTAGTTTGTTTGCTGATTCTATCACTAATCTTACTAGCAATAGGGTGTTTAATAAAATCACAAAAGCTAAAATCTAAATTTTTAATTGCTGTACCTAGTTTACTTGTAGGAATTGTATTTTTACTTGCAATTCCACCTATCTTCGTACACTTAAAAAATATGATTTAATAAATATAGTGCATCTCCTTACCAAACTTGCCCTAATTACTATAAGGAGATGATGTTTAAATGAATTTTAAGAAAAGAAAAAAGCAAATAGTTCCTAAACTAAAAGCCATAGGAACTATGCTTACATTATTTGCTATTAAAACTAATATGGTTTTTGCTGCTGAAGGTGGAACTACTATTGGAACAGCAGAGGTAACACAGGCCACAGATAATATAAAAAGAGTAATTACTTCTATTGCTATGCCGCTTGGCGGAGTACTAATATTTGCAAGTGTTGTAGTAGCAGCAATAAAGATGATAGCAAATTCTAATAACCCACAAAAAAGAGCTGAATCAATAGGCTCTCTTGCTTGGATATGTGGTGGTGGAGTTGTTTTAGGTGCAAGCCTTATAATTGCTGGTATAATAGTAAATATTGCAACAAACAATACTGGTGGACTTCTTGGAGGATAGGTGGTGCTTATGAGAGTATTTAAAGTTCCATTTGATATTAAACACGAAGAAAAAATCTTCGGTGGATACCTTAGTTTGAGGCAGGTAGTCTATTTAATGTTAGGTGCTTCAAGTTTGGCTTTGCTTGCTACACTACTTCCAATGGTATTGAAAATAATATTTATTTTAATTATTGCAAGTTTCTTTTTATTGTGTGCTTTTCTAAAAATCGGTGAGCAGAACTTTGATAAGTTCTTTTTTTATGCCTTAAAATATCTATTTCGTAAAAAATACTTTGTATATAAGAGGTGTTTGAAATGGTAATAATGATTATATTTTTAATATTAACTGTACTTTTTGTTATAGGTACAGCCTTTTATTTAAACGATAAAAAGAAAAATGCAAATGCACCAAAACACAGTTTAGATACCAAAGAAAAAAACGTAGATAAAACTACTAAAAAGGGTAAAAAACAATTAACTGATATTTTACAAGTTAAGGTAAAAGACAATATCATCTGTTTAGGTAATAGATTTTCAAAAGTAATTAGGTTAGGAAACATAGATTATAATATGCTTTCAAACTCTGAACAGGATTCCATTGAAAATGTGCTTATTCAAACAGCACTTGCAATAGATTTTCCAGTTCAATTTTTTAGTACAACAGAGTTTATTGATACAAGTAAAGTTATATCTTTAATTAAACAAAATAAAACAAGTAATGTAAAAGTTAGAGAATATAAAGAATATCTAATAGACTATTTACAAAATCTTATGGAAAACAGGACTATTTCTATTGTAAAAAATTATGCAATTATAAGCTATGATGGCACTTATGATAAAGCAATAGAAGAACTAAACAGAAAGTCATTGTCTTTTACAGGTAATTTATTAAGAGCAAAAATCGTTTGTGAAATATTAAATGAAGATGAAATATACAATTTAATTTATAGAGAGTTAAACAAAAATTCTGCTATAAATATTAGCAATTTAAAGGAAGGAGGAAAAAATTTATATGTTGGGAAAAAACAAAAAGCAAAAAGAAATAAACATATTTGATAATATTCCTACAATGGCAGATATATTACTTCCTGAAACATTGCAAGAAAAGAAAGATTATTTAATATTAGGTTATAACAAATTTACAAGAATTTTTGCAATGACAATATATCCTGAACAGACTTGGGTTAGTTGGCTTGATGACTTATTTCATATAGGAAATATAAATATTTCTGTAAAAATAGAGCCTTCAAGTAATGGTAATGTAATAAATCAATTAACAAAAAAATTAGTACAAAGTCAGTCTGAATATGCAACATATTCAAGGCAAGGTAATATCTTACATCTTCCAGAGTTAGAAAAGCAAATTGGAGATTTAGAAGATTTAAGAATGCTAATTCAAACAAATCAAGATAAACTCTTTTTTGCAACAATATTTATATCTGTAAATGCTGAAAGTTTGGAAGATTTAAACGAAAAGACAAAAATATTAGAAAGTGAATTAAATAAAAAAACTGCTATGATAAGAACTCTAACATTTAGACAAGTAGAAGGCTTAAAGACAATACTTCCTACTGGTGAAGTACCTATACCAAATTATGAACGTAATATGGTTGCAGGTCGGTATTGCTACTTTAATTCCAATATCTAACCCTAATCTTTCACACGATAGAGGTATTTTCATTGGAAGAAATATGTACACAAATGCTCCTGTATATGTTGATACTTTTATTGGTCCACCAACCCTACCGAACCCTCACGTATTTATATGTGGTACTTCTGGTCGGTGGTAAAAGTGTAGCACTTAAAACATTAACAGCTAGAAACATCGCAACAACTCGGTTGTGGTGCTTTTTTTATAGATGTTGAAGGTGAATATACAAATCTTACTAAAATGCTTGGTGGAAAAGTAATTAAAATTGAGCAAGGAAAGTCGGCAGGTGTAAATCCTTTTGAAATGGAACCAGATAGCAAAGGAAGTATGCAATTTATAAATATACTTGATAAAGTTGCTGAAATAAGAGCATTACTGGCAACAATATGCAGAAATTATGGAAGAACATTAACAGGTACAGAAAACACAGAAATTGAGGTTGTTGTAAATCAGTTATATGCAGAAAAAGGAATTACAAGTGATGTAAATTCTCTATTTGAGAAAAAAGGTGGAAGATTAGAGAATGGAAAATATGCAATAGGAAGAATACCAAAGAAAATGCCAACACTATCAGACTTTCAAAAGAAATTAAAAGAAAGAGGTAATTGTAAAGAATTATCAGACATATTAGTTCCGTTCTTAAAGGGAAACTCACTTGGTATGTTTGACTGTGAAAGTAGAGTTTCATCAAGTGAAGATATTATTTGCTTTGATATGTCAGAGGTAAAAGATGAATTTACTAAACTATATGCAAGTTTTGTTATTTTAACATGGGTTTGGCAAAAGTATGTATTAAAAAATAAGGATAAAAAGAAAATTATTGTATGTGATGAAGCATGGTTATTTTTAAAATATCAAGAATCAGCAGAGTTTTTAGTAAATGTAGCTCGTAGAGGTCGTAAATATAATGTGCCATTATTCATACGGTAGTCAATTCATAGATGAATTTTTAAACTCGGAAGAACGGAAAAACAATAATAAATATCTGTTCAACTAGGTATATTTTTAAACAAAGTCCTGGTTCTGTTGATGCTGTTGTAGATTTCTTTAATCTATCTGAAGGAACAAAAAATTTCTTAACTGCGGCAAGTCCAGGTCAATGTATTATAAGTTTAAACAATAGTGTTACAGCAATTAAGTTTGTGATAACACCGTATGAAGAACAATTTGTATTTACTTAAAAAATAATATAGTGTTTTCTATTGCTCTACCTTAAAAAATAGGAGGCAATAGTTTGAAAAAAGTAGTAAAAAGTTTTGTAATTGTAATTACTATACTTTTTTTATTATCTCCATTTTGTTTTGCTGAAACAGACTTTAAAGAACAGATAAAAAGTGAAGATGGATCACTTTTTGAAAAAATAATTGCTGAATGTATTGGAGGTATTGCTCAAACAATATTTGATTTCACCACTGGTGAGGATGCCAATGTTGGTTTTAAAGATTATGATGAATTGATTTTCAACAACAGACAAAGTGCAGATGCTTTATCTCCTTTTACACAAGAATTATGGGACAAAACTTTGAATTGGTATAAAGTTTTTGCAATAATAAGTGGTTGTTTAATTTTAATAGCAGTATTTATTCTTTCGTACAAAATTATGAATGCTGGAATGAACACAGCAAAGAAAAATGAAGCCAAAGATAGTTTAATGCGTTTATGCTTTGGTGGTGTGGCCATTGCACTTGCTCCACTATTTATAAGATTTCTTTTATATGTAAACAATAGTCTTGTTTATCTATTAGTAACGGCTGCAAATAGTGGCTCATTAGAAGCAAGTCTTGGCGACAGTATGCTAACAAGTATAAGGACAGGAAATGCTATTACAACAGCAT